>SDBU01010219.1_pt1 | contig 10439 bp, 6 predicted proteins | sample 2277071 | NCBI WGS metagenome assembly SDBU01 (sample SAMN10397929, study PRJNA504765) | marine sediment metagenome | isolation source: marine sediment core GS08_GC12, 126 cmbsf | place: Arctic Ocean: Gakkel Ridge, Loki's castle | collected 2008
TTACAGCTGAAATCAATAACGGATATGTTGAGATTCTGAGGAATAAATTGCTGCCCAGAAATTCAGCCCACATGTGAAAGATACGGAATTTAATGGCAACAAATATAATGAAAGAGCTGGTTAAGATGATGAAGATAATAAGAATAGGGTCTGCCCTTTCTTTTATATAAGGAAGATCGAATAAAGAGTTTTTTGGCTGAGTTTCTAATTCAAGCTCATCAAATGTTTTTTGCTGCATCCAAGGCCCACAAAGATTACTTTAAAGAGGAAAAGTGATAATGATTCTTACGGCAAGGAATACTATTAAATAAAATAAGGGAAGTCAAGCAGGTTATTGACTTTGCTATTCATTGCCGTATGAATCTGGCCAAGAATATACAAGATTGACTCCTCCTTGCTGATTTTTTAATTCCCATTCTTCTTGTTTTTCTGTTTTATTTCATCAGGATGCATCCCAAAATTGCATTTTTTATTTATAAATTATCCCATTTTTTTTGATAATTAAGGGATAAAATTCGCAGAAAAATTTAATTATCGTAAGCTGTTGAAGTTTATATAATTAGATAAGATATTAAATTGACATAATGCCTATTATGCGACACAAATCCCGCAATGACCATTAACTTTTTCCTCGAACTTTTAGATGATGCCGCAATGTGCTTTCATCTATACCTAACTCTCGTGAATAACAACGGATACCCTTTGATTTTACTCCTTTTTTCAGCTCAGTGTGACTGTATTGCATAAGCTTAGATCTTCTCGATTTTCCTCTGGTCTCAATGCCATACTCGGTAATCGCTCGATATATTTTATCTTTTGAGCATCCTAAGATTTTCGCGATTTCCCGAATAGATTGTCTCTCATTAATATAAAGACGTTGCAGATTTTTTTTCTCTGGTTTATCTCCAGACGGTCGGCCAGGTTTCCGTCCCTTGGCCTTGATTCCGATTGCTTTATCACAATGTATAGGCTTAAGCATTTCATCCTGACTTTTTTTGATGGTCAGATTTTTTGTATAAATCCCTTTTTTCCATTTAAATACTTTTAGCCAATCAGTCTTCAAAGAAGATCATCAGTTGTGAATATTTCAGAGTCCAGTCCCTGTATCTCATTATAATTTTAATATACATTTTTCTAAACCAGTTTTGACCAGCGAATTTTCAATATAGGCAATTTCTTCAGGCGTTAAGTCGAAGAGGCGATAAACAATCTCATCAATTTCTCGTTCGATTTCCATTAGCAAATCAGCATTGCCTTCTTCAGCTAACTTAGCTGCTTGCTCCGCAAGCTTAGTCAACTGTGACTTCTCAGTTGCTGTCGCTGAAGGGATTGGTACTCTCTTCATCAGATTTCCTCGGAATTGTACTCGTCCCGAGATCCACGGATCCCCCCATGACGGGAATGTGGACCTGTAGAGCCAATCCATCGGCGTTGAGTTGAGAACAGAAAGAACAAAATGTGGATCAGATGCGAGAATGATGAATCCAGTCTTGTTAATGGCGTTTCCTTCCGTATCAATATAGGCATGAAGCCGCTTCGATGTTTCATTGAACACAATCTTCGGTTCGTTAAACGCTGCGATGTAGTCCTCTGATGGATTATTATCTAACTCCAGCCAGTGATGCTGCCCTTTTTCTCCATCGCCCCGCGATGTCTTGCACTGGCCTCGCTCTTTTAATTTCTTTTCGAACTGGGATAGATGGCAAAGAATGGCAGGATATTTTTTCAATTGAGTGTGGAATCCATATCTTACGATAATTACATATAAATCATGAAACTCATGTCTCCATCTCTTGATGTCCTTGCCTCTAATCCACGGTTTGATTAGCTCGGCTGATTTGCGATCCTCCCTAATAAGCTGGTCATGTGTTGTACGGTTAATGACAAAGGCTTCGTTTAGTCCAGTCTTTATCCCGTAGTGGAATCTATCTTTCACATACTTTCCAAGCGGCGTTCCTTTGGATTGTAGTTTTTCGACCAAAATTAGGCCATCACTTCCCTCAAGCGACCACCCACCTGCTTTCAGTTGCTCAGTCTTGTATCGAGTTCCGCGGACTTCAAGGGATTTCGAGAGGGAATCAAATTCGAACTCGTCCTTGATAACGACAACCGGGAATTCGTGATCCAGTGGCGGCACCTCCTTGGTTACGATGACGATCATAGGATCTGCCGCGGCGACAAACACGGGGAGTTCGCAAAAGTCCATGAGCGTTTCAATTCGCTGAGTTGCAAGGAGCTGCCGTAAGCCTTTGCCATATCCGGCGCGCTGGAATTTGTTTGAACTAATAAACGTCAACACCCCAGCATCGCGGAGAAGGCAAAGCCCCCTTTCGTAGAAAAAGCAGTAGATGTCGCCTCGCGAAGCATAGGTCTTGAAACGTATCTTAAATTCGGCTTGCTGAGCAGTGCGAGCAAACTTTTCGACAGAAACATACGGTGGATTTGCAATAACCACATCAAATCCGCCTTTCTTGTGAAACACCTCTGAAAAATAGACTTCAAAATCAAACTCCTTATGTCCGTTAGTAATCTGACTGATTAGATCATCAATCTGCTTTTTGTAGTCCTGTTTTTTTGTGGGATTGCTTTCGTTGAAAAACAGTGGTTTCAATTTTTCCAATTCTGAAAACAGATGCGCATTAAAAAGGTCTTTCTCCACGTCCAGTAGAGAATTCCCACAAACCACCTTATAGTCAAGGTTCGGCAACGGTTTGATATTCCTAATATCCTCTTCATCCACTACCAGCGACAGCCACAGCCGCAGTTTGGCAATCTCCACCGCTCCCGGGTCAATGTCCACACCGTAAAGAGAATGTTCTATACAGCGGTGTTTGAATTCATAAGGCGTGCGGTTGCTATCCTGAACAAAGGTTGATAATACATTTCTCGTCCGTACAATCTCGCTCATCATGCCTACCGGGAAAGCACCGGAACCTACTGCCGGATCACAGACAGTAATATCCGCCAGTTTCTCGTCAATCAGGGCAGCGTTGTTACGTATGCTTTCAGGCAGTTTGTATGAATAGGTTCTGGTCTCACTGCCTTCACTGATCACACGAGCTTCGATTTCGCAGACCTGCTCGCCAATATATATCAGGATTTCGATATCTTCTTTGCTTGTTTTTCCGTCCAGTTCGGTTGCCAGATAATTGATCAAGCTCTGTTGACACATGTAATGGACAATTTCACGCGGGGTGTAATAAACACCAAATTTTTTATTGAATTTGTTTTCATCGCCGGATTTGCCGCCCTTTAATGCACTTTTAAATTCATCATAATTATCAGGGCGGATGGCATTGAACTTCTCATAGGCTTTGCCCAGCAGTTCCGGATCGATTGCCACTTCCTTTTCCAACGGTTCATCTTCCTTTACTGTAAAGTTAAAGCGGTCGAAGATATCGATAATGCCATCGCCAGTATCGCCTTCTTTGGTTTTATTTGTATTGGAAAAGAGTTTGTTGGGTAACAGTATGTCCGTACTATACCAGCTATAATTACAAATAGGATCGAATAATCCTCCATTTAAAAAGGGAATCTTACATTTAAATTGGTCATTCCAATGGTCAATGTCAGAGCGATCTCTTGATAATGCATCATAAAAGAGAGGTTCAAGAATATCGTTAAAAAAATTCTTATATAGTCCGTGCCTACATTCAAACAACTCCCTCAGAAAATGCTTGGAGCCGTCACCCCAACCCGCATAACGCTCCACTCCGAACCAGCCCTTTTTCTGCAGAAAGTAGAGAAACACAATCTGTCCCAGCAGTTTCTTGGAAAAATTGACCGTATCAACACCATTTTTCTCAAAATCAGCCTTGACTTTCGAATCTTTATTAACAATCCTGTCCAGTTCTTCTTTAGTACTCAGGAAAAGCTCACGGTATTTGAGGAAGAACTCTTTGGTGACAGTTTCAATATCAAAAGCATTTTCGATTTCTTCCAGGTTCGGGGCTTTTTCATCATTTGCCAGAATATTAACCAGACGGCTCTGGGCGGTGTGGCTTTTCTCGTTGACGCCCACCAGAAACGACCAGCGCCTGGCAGGGGTAAATTCTTCCTTTACCTTCATTCTGCCTGTTATGGTTTTTTCAAATTTATAATCCATCTTTACCAGTGAAAACCGCCAGTCCTCTTCACCGGGAGCAACAAACGCAGCCAATGCGGCATCTTTCATTACTCCGCCCCGGCTGCCGTTTAAGTACCAGGCGATAAAATTGCGCTGCATCGTACGGGCGCGTTCAAGAGAGGTCTCCTTTTGCAAGGTTATTACAAGGATATCTATACTGTTTTCCCCGTCGCTACATTTACCGATCCGTTCGAGTTTGTTTATGTATTGTTTATAGGCATCGGGGATATAATTCCCCAGGTAAGTAAAGGGCGCATCATCAATTCTGTTCAGAAGGTTTTTAATGAAATTGATAAATCTGCCTTTATCAAAAGGACCCTCAAATGTATCTCTGATTATTTGTTGCGCCTGTTGTTTATTCAAATTTATTCACTTGTCAGATATAATGATAGTATCACTTCACGTTTTCCAAATACTGCGGGATTCTGCTCTGCATAATGGCTTTGCAACAGCCGTTCGGGGATATGGGTCTGGAGGATTGCCAGTATCTTGAAAGGATTTACCAGTTCATCTTTAAGCGCTTCCAGGGCTTTTAATGTATTTTTTGCCGTCTGTTTGGGCAATCCGCCTTCTTCAAGCTGAGTCAATACTTTATTAAGGTAAATCTCCTGGTCGTCGGTGAGTTTCTGCATGTTTTTCATGGTTGCCTTTAGAATTCGTAAGATATTGGCCGCGCTGTCGCGACCTCTCCTTTTCTGAGGTTCAGCCATTTCTTCGGTCGTAGCGATAATAAAGGCTTCCTTGTTGCTGTCCAAAAGGTCATACATCTCGCTTGGGAGCTTTCTCTTTTTTTCATCCGGGCCACTTTCAAGCAGTTTTGCCGCTGACATAAAATCAAGTTCTTTGGCTGTTTTCTTATCCTGCGCCCTGAAAAATTTTTGCAGTTTCCCACGCCTGAAGTAGGTTATGAGCGATTGTAAAAAATCATAGTTAAGCTTTGCAGTACGTGCTTTTTTTGGCAGGCGTTTAATTTTCTCAAAAAGATCTGGTTCCTTTTCGCGGATATCCCGGATAACCTGAAGATATTTAAGCTCGCTATCCTCCGCTTCATCTTCACCTTCCAGCGTTTTCTTTGAAATCAAACGGTTAAACAGCTCATGGGATCCAATTGGCTCACCTTCGGTTAAAAGCTCCGCATCGCCGCCAAGAAGGGTCAGAAAGGCATTGATTTTGCCTTCCGCCGCTTCTTTCAGCTTTATCTGGTCATTGGATTGTGTGGTAGGGAAGAAATTGAAGGTATGGATGACGTCAAAGGGTGTGTCAATCCGGTTAATACGGCCCACTCTCTGCATCATTCGGGTCGGATTCCAGGGGATGTCGTAATTGACCACCACATTGGCACGATGCAGGTTCACACCTTCCGATAGGACTTCAGTGGAGACAAGTATTCGATAATCTTCTTTTTTATGGCGGGCCCGCGCATCAAAATTTTCCATAACTTTATCACGAACAGACTCACCTGAATCGCCAGTAAACAAGAGAATTTTGCCAGGATATTCTTTATTAATATTTTTAAATAGATAATTGGCGGTCTCTTTCGATTCGGTAAAGATGATGAGATGGTTTTTTTGCAAGACAGCATTTTTTGACAGTTCGTTTACAAATTTCAGAAGCTTCGGGTCGCGGTTAATGTTCTGCCAAAGCTTTTTGACTTCTGTCAGGATGGCATGGTCATGCTGCAGATCTTTTTTTAGTTCTTCTCTGAAATCTTTGTTCTCATATTTTTCCGCCTTACCTTCATCTATTAATCGTTGGACTGCCTCATCATCGTCGTTTTCCAACAATTCAAATATCTTGTTGGTGTGTTTTTTGCTGACATACACATATCCATTGTCCAGCTCTTTTATGAACATCTCATAGGAATACAAGAATCTGTCCACTGAATTTTTAAATGCAAAGAAACTACTCTCCAGCCGTTTGACAAGCAGTATTTTCATAAACCGGCCCATGTTTCTCTGGGATTGTTCTTCAAGCTGATCAATCTCGCCTTCATAGTAAAGCATGGGCATATAGCGTGCGTATCTGAATTGATTGGCAATAAAATCAATGGTTTTGTTAAAGATATCGTCTTCTTTATCATTGAGTTCGTAAAATAGGGGCTCCGGTTTTTTAACCTCCGGGAATTTGAGTCCCTGCTCTTTTATGTCTTTGCTGAAATATTTTTCAATTTCTGTTCGGGTGCGGCGTACCATCAAATATTTAAGCACCTTATCGCGTATTTCCCGTGCGTTTGCTTTTACTGTATTTATATATTTTGTATAATCTTTTTTCCGATCAAGATTTTTAAGTTTTTTATCCAGACCATTAAAAAAGGATTCCAGATCAGGGAGATTAGGGATAGTGCTTTTTTTGGCTTTCTGAAACAGTTTCAGCAGGCTCAGAATATCTTTCGGAGTATTATTGAAGGGCGTTGCCGTTACGAGGATAACTCTTTTTCCGCGACATATTTCCGCCAGCTTCTCGTAGGTGATGGTTGTTTCTGTTCGAAAACGGTGAGCCTCATCGATGATAATATTGGTGTATTTTTCAGTTCCTCTGTCCAGCAGATGATCCAATTTACCGAGTGATTCAAAATCTGCAGGTACTCTGAAGTCTGAAAAAACATTGGGCCAGGAACCAGGATTTGATTTTTCCAAAAGCACCGGCGGGGCGATAATAAGCGTTCTGCCGTCCAGTTGCCCCGCCAGCATACCTGAAATGTAAGTTTTCCCCAGCCCAACAACGTCGGAGATAAAAACACCGCCATATTCCAGAAGTATCTTTTTAGCGTTTAATACTGCTTGCTCCTGATATTCAAGTTTTTTAAACTCCTGCGGCAGATATTTAATGAATACTTCATCTGTTTGGCTGAGCTCATCTTTGAAATATTCGTAGAGAAACTTCAGGTATAGCTGATAAGGCGTGATATTTTGAGTCAACCATGTCTTGTCCTGAATGGTCTGAACATATTTTTTGCTGACATCAACAGCGTTACACCACAATTCCTCAAATTTTTTTTTCGCAAAATCATAGTCACTTCTGTTTTTCAGTTCCACGTTAAATTCAAGATTGTCGACCAGTCCGGCTTGTGTGAAATTACTCGAGCCTGTGATAACGCGTCCAGTATCCCTGTCGCCTTCTTTAAATGTCATAATATACAGCTTGGCGTGGATATTCTGTGACGGATACGCCTTGATTTCAAGTTTGCCATTTCTGATCCACTCTATAAATTTATTGACGCCTTCTTCAATATTTCTGCTGTCCTCAGAGCCCTCCATTTCTTTTTGTACAAGACTTTCAACTTCCTGCTTGGCTTCAGCGTGAGAGAAATCAATTTGTTGTTGTTTGGGCTTATTGGCGTTTTCCAGTAATTTGAATGTCTGTCTACTTGTGCTGATTCCAATAAGAATTCTTATCTTTTCTGTGTTTTCCAAAGACTGGTAGATAGCGTGAAATCCACTTGAGTAGAAGTAGCCAACAAGACAGTCAAAAAATGAAGTGTCTTTAATCAGAACTTCAAATCTGTCTTTTAGCCTTTGATTTTTTTCGTTTGTGATAAATGATAAATCAGTATTCATTTACCTTCCTTGTTTTTTAAATGTAGTAGCATGGATGGCAATTTTCACAAGTACCGTTTTATTTTTCATTTTCGTTCAATTTTCACCCTCTGAGCTGCTACATTGACAATACTACATAGAACAAACATATCCAGTCAAGGAGGAATCCATTCAAAAGATTGAATATCAGTGAAAAGGCCTGTATGATCCGAACCCCATATTTATCTTCGAGACTACGAAAATAAATATGGTAATCGATTTGAGCTTCTTCTCATAATACTAACCTTTTGAGGTGAACAAAATCCACCTCCCAAACCACCTTTTAAGATGATTGACTAAAAATTAAAGACCTGTCAGAATAAAAATGCAACTAAATCAAAAAATATTCGTATTTAGTAAATGAGAGAACGTATTTGAGGAAAAGATGAACTTTTTACTTCTCGCTGGTATCTTCACAGTAGTGATCTTCTTCACTATATTAGTGTACAGGTGGTTTGTTAAAAATGTTCAAAATGGATTTGATTGGATAGATAGTATAATTTTGAATTTGATTAACAAGAAAAAAAGAACAAAAAAAACAGCGTAATTAAGGATTCCCCTTTCTAATCTTTCATCTTTTTTCCCCCACTTAATTTACATTAGATATAATTATTCCGGATTGAGCAATCAAATTAATGTCTTGATACAGATACTAAGCATATCATTTTTTCAAAAAAAGCACATTCAATGACTTTACTCTATCAGGTATTCACATCTTCATGGATATTATAGTCTTTATTTAAAATACTATGCTCACTAAGAAGAACATAAAGGAGAATTATCATTATATTCTACTTAATTATGATTTTCGAAATATGTATTCATAATCTGCGATCTCGCAACTTTATTTTTATAATAGTATCTATATCATTAATAAACCACTTGACTTGACATTCGATTAAGAAAAACTGTAATATTCTCTTAAATTTATTTCTTTGTAAGGTTAAGGCTAAAAAGGGAAGGATATTACACAGCAATTCAAGTGAAAGGGACTAACCATGCCAAAAGACAAAAAGAAAAAAAGCATTAGTATTTGGAGCCCCGGGAGTATTTCTAAGGCCATATTATGTTCAATAATTGCAGGAGTAATCCTTGCTACTTTTCATGATTTATTAGATATTACCAATACGAGCATTTTAGAATTAATAACTTCAAAAGTACTTTTAAAATTTGTAATTTCAATGTTTTCTGCAATGTTATTTTATTTCATATTCTATATAATTAAAATGACTCCTATAGTTTGGTTTAGCGACTTCAGCAAGATGAAAGGACATTTAAAATTTCTTGGATGCGAATATTGTATTGTTTCAATAATTATGTTATTAGTTCTATGGATAAGACAGCATATTAATGGGGTAAACTTCATAGTGGCAGAAACTTCAATAAGCTACAATTTCATATTGGTTCCATTAGTTTTTATTGTATTTGTTTTTATATATGAATATTATAAATTTTTTAAGCTATATGAAATCGATGAGGCCAGCTCAGAATCAGTTGCAATTCTCCAACGCTCTGCTAATGTAGAGGGCATAATAGTTTTTTCTTTTACAACTTTTATGATTTTGCTTTTAAAGTAATGGCATAGTGAGGCAAAGATGAACTTTTTACTTCTCTTTTGTATTTTTACAGTAGTGATCTTCTTAACAATATTAATGTACAGGTCGTTTGTTAAAAATGTTCAAAATGGACTTGATTGGTTAGATAATATTATTTTGAATTTGATTACCAAGAGAAAAGGAACAAAAAAACAGAATAATTAAGGATTCCCTCATTCTAATCTTGCCTTGATTTTCTTTTTCTCTCCAATAACTTTAATAAGCTCATCTCTTCCAAATCTCAAGAACAAAAAGACAACTAATTAAAAAACAATGCATTTTATCATGTGCCACACATGTGACAAAATGGACTGAAATACGTTGAAGCTATGGTATTGCTGTTGAAAGGCAAAAACAGGGAATTACAGAGTAAATTGAGAATATTGGAGTGGCTGGGAAGCAGGGATTCGAACCCCGATTCCATGATCCAGAGTCATGTGTCCTATGGGCAGACTAATCCCCATGTGCCACATGTGTGACAAAAAATGCTGAAAATAACTGAAAATATGGTATTAGGATTGAAAGAAGGACTAAATATAAATCGCTGATAATATTGATATTTCTGGTAAAATCAAGGCTTTACGCATCCCAGGGGACATCGTCTTGCGAACGCTGTGCTCTCCCGTCTTATTTAACAGATCACCATAGTTACCTTTAATTTTCGCAGGATAGTATTTTAATTGATTTTTTATCCTGATTTAACTAACATCGTAATCTCAATATACCCATGGAGAAGGACGAATGAAGAAAGCGATTTTTCTCACCATCTTTTTTTTGACCTTAAGTCAGACCTTTTTCTCTGCTGAAGATAGGCCCCGAATGAGAGAATTCGGTATTGAAACGGGAATAATAGAGCCCGGCGAATGGAACGCCATCACCGATGTTCCTGGAGTAAAAGTCGGGCAGGTGACTTTGATCGAGGGAAAAAATATCCGCACAGGTGTGACAGCTATCCTCCCCTATGACGGCAATATCTATCAAAAGAAAGTTCCTGGTGCGGTTTATGTCGCCAACGGCTATGGGAAATTAACAGGATACACCCAGATTGAAGAACTGGGAACAATTGAAACGCCAATAATCTTAACCAATACGCTGAGCGTACCCACGGCTGCCAATGCCCTTATAGGCTACACCCTCTCTCTT
>SDBU01010220.1_pt1 | contig 10438 bp, 4 predicted proteins | sample 2277071 | NCBI WGS metagenome assembly SDBU01 (sample SAMN10397929, study PRJNA504765) | marine sediment metagenome | isolation source: marine sediment core GS08_GC12, 126 cmbsf | place: Arctic Ocean: Gakkel Ridge, Loki's castle | collected 2008
GGGTATTATTTTATCCCTTTAGCGCAAGGCTGAGAGATCCTGTTTTCCCGCGATATTTCTTTCGCAATCATTCCATTAACCAGCTTAGAAAGTTAAATTTTTATTACGGGAATATAGGAACTTTAGGAGATGGTGTCCTTGTTTCCGGCAAGCATTTTGTTAGAAAACCTCAGCAAACCGGATATGAAATTGCGAAAAAGGTTTATCCGCGAGAAGGCGTTGTTTTTGAAAGTTGTGGGGACTGGTGTTTACTTGCCGGGCTCCGTGTTTTGAGGCCGGAAGGACTTGATCTTTTTCCATACCTTGAAGTGGAAAAAGAGGATAGAAAAAAAATTGTTAAAGCCTTTTTAGATACGGTAGTTCAAAGAAATCCAAAAACAGAGGATATCTTTCAAGTCGACCCGGAGGATGCTAAAAATATCCAGGCAAATCCAGACAAATATCTCTATTTTTTATTCCCAAAAAAAAATACGGAGACACTCGAATTAGAAAGTAGACAGTTAGAAGGCGTCATTATTCACGAAGATAAATTCAAAGATTTTGATATTAAAATAGCCAACCTCGGGATACATTTTTCGAGAACAAACGAGGAAAAAAATATTTCCAATGAAAATTATAAGGACTCTGTAGTTAAGAATATCACAGGCCGGTTTAAGGAAACTGTTGATATCCTACATAATCATCTTGAAAAGGCATTTCAGGAAGAGAGAGCAACGTTAAAAGAGAAAATTACTAAATTTGTAAAGGATGTAGAAGATAAAGAAAAGGCTTTAACAGAACATTTGAAAAAGATAGATGATTCCTTGGAGAAAATAAAAGCCAAAGAGCCTATTGTTGCAGGTTTTGAAGGCTTCCTGGGGAATTGCATCAAAGATTATTCAGATTTGCTGAATAAAAGTTCTTCTGAATTCATAACTTTTGGTAAAGAAATCAGCTCGTTTATGCAGAAGCTGAATAAAAATATTGATGCAATGTTCAAAGATAATGCAGAAGAATATACCAGTCAAATTGAATTCTTAAAAGAGTTTGAAAAACACTCTAAAGATACTCAAGGGAATATTAATACTTTAATCGAAAAAAGAAATGCTTCTAAAGAAGCGTTAAAAAGCCTGGAAAAGGCTGATGAAGAATTCACTGCTGAGTTTGATAATTCTAAATTTAATTGTTTAATAGTGGGGCAAAAGACTAAGGCAATCTGGGATTTAAATGACGTTTTCCAAAGGTTAAATGCTCATTTAAACCTAATGGAAAAACATATAGCAAATGTAAAAGTGAAGTCAGATCGAGGATCTGTCTATTCTATTTCATCTGATCAGAGTCATTTTATTAATCGATGGTTTCATGACGTATCAAATAAGATAACTTATTTAAGGGAAAATTGGGCTCATAAATCCTTAGAAAATGAAGATACTCTTCATGATATTTTCCAAAATTGCCAGGGTTCAATTAATCAATGTTTCCAAGATTTAGAAAATTCTATGAATGCGATGAAAAACTGGGAAGTACGTGGGCAGTATAAGCAAATATATTACAAAAGTATTGCAGAATATATTCCAAAAATAGAAACACATATTGAAATATTAACGGAGCTTCTGGAAAAAAATAAGATTAGATATAAGAGAGCATTTTGGAAAATATTTTTTGGAAAATATTAAAGCCTGTTATTGACAGGAATCCTAAAAAATGACCGATTCGGACAAAAGAGAAGATCAAATAGAGCTGGTGAATGAAGAAGAAATCAATACCTTGTTGGGAAATGCAAGGGGTAAATTTAATGATTTTATGAATGTATGTGTTAGTAAAGATGGCACATATACAGAAATGATACATTCCAGGGCGCTTACTTCTGAAGAAGAGCTGGAACAATTATCTATTCAATATTTTTCCAAAAAAACAAAAATCAATAGAAAAAAAGAACAGAGGAAACTCTATTTACCGCTTATTTTAGACAAAGAAAGAGAAATAACACCTCGTTTTTTAAACAGATTAAAAAGAGGCTGTAAAAATACTTTTAGATATCTTTCGTTAATTCTTCCAAAGCAAACCAAACAAACCGAACAAATCTTAGAAATAGATTTAAATGACAAAAATAGACAAAGAAAACCTCATATTGAGAGACAATTAAAAAAAATTAAAGGAGTTGTTTTATCAAACAAAATTATTCCTAAAAATTTACAGCTCATTTTGGAAAAAGCAATAGAAGTACTAAAGAGTGACATAAGCAAATTGAAAAAATGTTACGGGGATAGTTTTAGATATATTTCATCAAAATCTGACAAGCTAACCAAGCAAAAGGGATTACTGGATTGGTATGTATCCTGGGATCATCTTGGCATAATGGCAGACCTCAGCCTTAGAGGGGCAAACAGAGGAAAAGAGAGTGATTTAGGCCTAGATAAATTGAAAGATGACTCCCTTAGACTGGGAAAAATAAATGAAACCATGTTAAAAGAATTAGGACTCAACAAGAGTCATTTTATTAAGGAGCAAAAGAAGAGTGAAGAGGTTGCTTCGGAAAAATCATCAACTGAAGATGATAGCAACAAATAAAATGATGATGTAATCCTTTATATATTAAAATCCGGCGTAAGTTATGCAACTCATTAGTACTCTAAAAAAATGGTTGTCCCATATACGTATAGCACTCTCTTATATTGTTGAAGCCTATAGAGGTATCATATGGAAACCGGCCAAATTATTTTTTTACCGCCTAGTTAACCATATTTTGAGCAGCATAACTTTTAAAAGAGATTTGTTCTATTCTACATGGAGTTGGATACTGATAACTATTTTTTCTTTTTCAATCGTTGCATTTATATATTCTATATTAGTTTATACCTTTGCCTTTTCCGAAGTAAAATGGTTTGTAAATTTCTGGGATACAAGAGTCCTTTATGTTTACGAAAAAATCGGTTTTCAGCATATATGGTGGTTAATCTTAACCGGATTGATGATTATTGTTTGGTCATTAATCCGTCCTTTATCTCTCTCACGAATAGGAGGTTGGAAAGTTCGCTTTTGGGGCTCCATTTTTTCATATAGCCTGCTATTCACCCTATTTATTATCCTGGCATGGAGGTTTCAACACTACATCCTGGGTACAAAGTGGTTTTTAGTTGTCGGGCTTTTCATGCTATGCCATTTTTTATTTCTATTTAGCATAGGCATCATTTCATGCATAATCAATAGAATCCCTGGTTTAAACCAAAAGTACATTCAAAAAACTGAGGAAATTTTACGCGACTATAATGATCCCATTGGTCATATTTTTGAAACTTCTCTCTATGGCTATATGGTAAAGCAAATGGCTGGATCTTTCTTTGATAGGTTGTTTAAAAAACTATTTGGTCATCTGCAAATTTATCCTAAAATCCGAAAAATCATTTCCCAAACTTTCCATATTCTTTCATTTGCCTGGCTTATTGACCGCATTTTTGGCGGCCCTTATTATGTCCATCATTTTGAAATGATTCTAAGAAATCAAACTTACCATGCGCATATAGAAGTCTCTAAAAACATGCAAAAAGTTGCCTTACATCCAGCATTATTAGAATATGCCAACCATTATATAAATAATAAAGAAACAGTTATAAAAAAGTTGGCGTCATGAACAAGATCTCTGAAAAATTGAAAAGATATTTTCACCTAAAAAAACAATTGTATAGCTATCTTCTTATGACAGAAGAACCGGCTAAAATATTATCTGCAATAGAAGAATTGGATTCCCTTCTTGATTTTATAGATGTCCAATTGGAATTGCGCCGATACCATTCCTCAGAAGAAGTTCAAAGCCAAATAAATAATCAACAGCAAAATGATGTTTTTAAATATTTGTTTCAAGAGAGAAATGCTATCCGGAATAAATTCGATAATGCAGTAGAAAAACAGATGTCTCTTCTTGAGAAAAATCAACTGTTGGATCCTCTCATCTCTGACTATAGAAACCAGACAAGGGCATATCTAAAATTTAAAAAAGCTGTCAATACACTAAGATCTCCCAAAGAAAAACAAAATCAGTTACATGATATAGCATCCAAATTCCATGAAAGCTATTCTTTGTTAGAATCAGACAATCTGAGCTTTTTCTATGATGAAGCCGTGCAGGAGTTGCAATTAAATTTGGGAAAGGGATTCGAACAGTTACCATCTGAGTGGTCCAGAGCAGTAACATTTTGTGACAGGACAGTTTTGGAAAATGAAGGTCTATTTAGAACAAATCAGGAAAAGCGACACCTTCTTTTTTCTAAGATGTTTAATCAATTCCAAGAAAGGAAAATAGACAATCCTGATGATAATTTTAACGGACAAAAAAATAGCTTTTTCATTAGCCTTAAAAAAATATTTACTGAATTATTTCTTCCACATAAGAATTTTGAAGAGATAAATATCAATGCCTTGTACATGACTCAAAAGTTAGACCGTTATCTCTATTCACGGGATCTTCGTATGAACCTGGCACGGAAATGGGCTCGCTTCATTCCACTTGAAATGAGCCATTATTTAATCAAATTTTACAACGATCCACATTATTGGGATGATAACCACTTGTTTTTAGCAGATGTAGATTATCTGCGCCTCGGTTTTTCTTACTATCAATATTCAATGGAACTGGGTAAGGATTCTGAGTCTTTCCCTATGATTTATAAAAAAGCATTAAGTTGTTTCCTAAAAGGGAAAGTTGGTCTTCCGGGTGAACTTAAGGAGAAATTAGCGTTAGAATAGGAGTAAAACAAGTCAAAGAATAGAAACAATACATTATATTTTTTAAAATCCTTCATGGTGATATGACTCTTAGAGACTATAATATTAAATTAGAAAAGATTGAAGTTGATATCCCAGACTGGACAAGTTCAGACGGGCTTTCTAAAGGAACGAGTAATGTAAAAGAGGTGCCTACGAGGGTTGGAATCGCATGGATCGGTTTCGACCTGTTTAGGGCAGTAAGTTTATTAACGATTCTATTTTTCTTTATACTTTTTATCCTCATTCCTAAGTACGACAATATAGTAGACGCCCGTCTTGGTGATGACTACAGAGATCAGTTTTCCTCTTCTATCTCAGATCCTTTAGGAATACCCGAGATGCAGGAAACACTATCTATACCTGAAGTGACGGACATGGACCAGGGAAATGGGCATGTATTTTTAGCCACTTTAGGTCATGGAATCCAGAAATATAATAAAGACAATTCACTCTGGAAGACAATCGATGCCAAAAGCACAAAAGGGGAGATTAAAAATGATATTCAGGACGTCCACTACCAACAAAAAAAAGGTGAGAAACGTTTGTGGGCTGTAGGCCTCGAAGGCGGGATATCTTTAGGGAAGTTTAAAGACGATGAAACGATAGAGTTCAAAAGTCTTTATGCAGCCAAACCATGGAGGTATATCACCAGAGATGAAATTACAACGGCCCTTATGATTAACGGTAATTATGTCGTTTTTGGAACATCTTCAAAAGGGGCTGGAATCTATAATACCGACAGTCATAACTGGCAAGATTTGCCGGAGATAAAAGACCATGCGGTAAAACGTATCATTTATAAGAAAGAAGATGCCCTTTTATGGTTTTTAACAAATAAAGGAGTAAGTGTTTATGGGGTCGTAGAAAAAAATAATAAAGGATTATCCTTTAGCTATCTAAAACCTTATCATTTAGAAATATTGAACTTGATTGATCTGCTGGTTTTTTCCAAAAACAAGGCCATAGCGCTAACCGGAGATCAAGGCTGTTTCATATTTGAAAAAAAATGGTCCAATAAACTCCTTGGAGGAGATAATATCCCAGGCCTTACTCAGGAGGCAATAAAATATACGGCGTATTGGAAAGGGTTGTTGGTTGTTGCCGGCGAACCTTTTGGAGTTGCGGGATATAATCCTGACAACAGAAATTGGATACCCTTAATAGAAGGAGAACTCCCAACCTTTACAGATTTTGACTTTGACAACAACACTATAGTTGTAGCTACAGCCGATGGCGTTTATGTCCGAAATGAATCAAAAACTTATCATCTGTTAGAGGATCATATTATAAGAAAAGTCTCCCTCTCTGAAAAAGGACTTTTATACATAATAGCTGATGAAAACAGTATCAACCAGGAAGTAGGATGGGTTCAAACAGACGGTAAGAAACGCAAAGTTTTAATAGGAAATGACATTTTGACCATTAAAAATCAACCCAAAATTAATGATGTCATCATTTATCAGGGAGCATTTTGGCTTTCTACTGATCATGGGGTAATTCGCTATACATTAAAAGGAAGAAAACTCGAGCTGCTGGATAAGGCAGAGTCAGGAACAATCTCTCAAATAAAAAAAATCAAGAAATTAAATAACAGGGTTATTTTACTGGCTAATCAAGTTATTTACGTATGGACAAGGAATCCTGCAGTAGAAAAAAAAGATGCTTCGCCAGGGAAGTGGGAGATATTACATCAGGATGTCAATGATTTTCGGGTAGATCCGGTAACTCAAAACTTGTGGATTTATAAATCAGATAATACCCTTGTTCATTTTAAAAAAGAAGGCTCTCTTGAGGAATGGTTTACAGGGATAGGCCCACGGACATTAGACCTATCTGCAACAAATGGCGTTATTTTATCCTCCGGCCAGAATAGTAGTGGTTTTAAAGCATTTTTCCCGGTTCAGAATGAGAATAAAATGTACCTATATAATTCAGTGAGAGGTTCCTGGCTAAAACCTTATGATATACCAAAACACCCATTTACCTTCTTCGCCCCTCAAGAGAAAAAACATTTATTTACGCTTAACTCAAATACGAATCAGGTCTATTTTGACACTGACCCCAAGGTTGGCGAAGGTATTATTAATTGGTCTTTAGAAAATGCCCTTTGGGCGCAGCAGGATACTTCTAAAATAAGCCTTTTTGGACCTACACACCGCAGCGATTATGAGCCCAAAAAGGGGAAGTGGACTAACAACAAAAAATATCCTTTTTTACAAACTGGTGAACAAATCTTAAAATTATATTCATCAGATTTTGTAGGTGGAGGAAAACTGGCGCAAACAACGAAGAACCGGTTGCTGCTTTTATCTGATCAATGGGAGTCTTCTTCCGTAGTGGGAAATGCTGTTTATGGCGATCATTTTGATGGACAATCATTCTGGAATCTTTCCAATGGGTCATTGTTGGGACAGACAATCACAAAAAATGAAAATAATAGTTACACAATAGAAAGGTCAAAATATTTTAACGGTAGCGCTCCTGATTTATCAAAAATATTGGAAGCCTGGAAAGACTCAAAGGGGCTGCTGAACCTTGTGACCCCAAAATACTGGACGGTATACGATCCTAAATCTCATACATGGGAAAAAAAGAGTTTTCCACAAGGGCCATTATTAAGAACAAGATATGATGGTGAAATGTTGGAAGCCATTAATCAAAATAGAGTATACAATTTATCCTTACCGGACATGGAAGGTGATTCATTATGGCTGCCTTCAGGGAATTTAAAAAAACTAGACAGCTTTAAAGGACAAAAGATCGTAACAGTAAAAAATAATAACAGAAATCAGACTTATTACCGTAGTAAAAAACAATGGAAACCCCTAACTGTCAACCGTTCTAAATTTTCTGGAAACTTAAACTCTATTTCTAAAATATTTAGGTTGGACCAAACCTTGTGGATTTACCAACATCCAGGAACTATTGGGCGTTATACGGGAGGTGATTGGGATACCTTCTCTATCCCAAAAGACTTTAAACTTTCAGCCTTTTGGAAGGGACCAAAAGAATTAATATTTCTTATAGGAAAAAAGGGAACTTCAAAAATAAATCTACCTCTTTATTTTTTTAATTCTGGGAGATTCCATTCCCTCTCACCCTTTTCAAATAATATTACAGAATCAAGGATTGAAGATGACCGTTATCTCTGGTTAAAGAAAAATAATGGCGACATTCTCATTTATGACCTTGCAAACCCGTTCTGGCAGTGATTGAATATTAGCAAAATATACAAACAGGCCAGTTCAAAGATAACAACCCAATTTTTATTTAATTTTTAAAGTAAAACTTTTACGCGATTGCCTCTATTTGAAAAAAATTCTGAATGGAGTGCACGCATACAACAAGATGGGATAGAAGAAATACATCTGCAGCGTTATGAAAAAAGTACGGAAATCTTTATAAAAACTAAAAGGGCAATCTATGCCATCAAGTCAGAAAACGGATCATGGCATCTCACAGGAGAGTACAGGGTAACGTGCAAAATGGATCTCGACAAAGCGGTTATAGAAATGACTTTGAGTGATCACCCATCTGACCCTGTTGATTTTAATATGGAAAAAATTGATTTTCGATTAGCTCTTTCAGAGGTTAGTGATAACCCTATTATTAACTTTATGAAAAATGGTGCAACACCTGGTCAATTTGCTTCGCAGCTATCCAAAGATTATGGGAAACTCAATAACCACACCTCTTTAACAATCAATAGTGTCAAGATTTCGATTAATAATAATCAGACAACCTATCAGGTTAACACAAAATCAAGAGAAGAATATCCTTTGCCCCACAAAAATGGCCAACTTGAGATTGACCGCTCCTTTATAGATGCTACTGTAAATCCTGATGGAGATTGGGTGGTTCTTAGAGAAAAAAGCATCATTGTCTATAATAACCTAAATCTTTTTGGTGTTGTTGATTATGGTGTTCTCGATCCCCCTGTATCAACAAATTCATTTATAGAAGCTAGAGATGGGAAACTCCTTATTCATAAACCCAGTGGAGTATTTTCTGTTAGTATCTCAAATGGTAAGGCGACTCAAACACCTTATAAACCTATAGAAATAATATATTCTCAATCAAATCCCAGTCTTAAGGTAGAAAAGAGTTTAACTGGAGCAAAAGTTTATGTAAAGAATAGACAATTCAACGGGAATGGAAAATTCCTCTTTGACCGGCTTCAAAGAGTAGCAGCCTCTAAATACAAAGTTTTTTTAATGACCTCAGACAATAGAATATGGAGTTTTAAAACTCAAAAGGGAACATTGGACAAAAGTGAATTCTTTATCGACTCAATTGATTCATCTCTTCCAGAGGGTAGCAAGACTTTTGCAAACTGCAGCAATGGAGAAGTGAGACTTGCAATCGGAAGGAGGTTGTTTCAAATTTCACCGTCTTTTAAAGAAAGCTCGAGGGATGATTGTTATACGCCAGAACTTGTTGCTAGTGAAGATGGCTGGAACTGGTTCCTAAATTCTACCCATAAAGGTATCTTTTTCGAAGCGAAAACAGGTAATCAATGGGTAAGGATAAACCGTAAAAATAGACAGGGAAAATTTCTTGATGATACTTTTACCTCGCTCATCCGTTTTGATGATCAAATTTACGCTGCACATGGATTGGGAATAACCCGGGTTTCAAAAAACGGAAAGGAGAAAAATTTTATACTCGGTAAAAAAATGAAAGAATTAAAAACCTTTGAAGGTTTTCTTTATGGGATGGATGAAAATTCAGAAATATATAAACTGTCCGGTCAAAATTCATGGAGTAAGGTAACAAATCTTTCTGCAAGCAGAGTCTTTAATAGGTTTACAGAAATCTATTCTGATACGTTTTTAATAATCGAGGGCCATCGTGGAAGAATTCGCTTTAAAATCAAAGATGGTGATTTGCTCGAATGGAATAATAGCCGGAGGAAGTTCCAATCTGACCTATTCAAGGATTTTGCAGTCACAGGTAACCGGCTTTTCACTCTGAATGGTCAAAACTCAAAGATAGTCTCCTATAATAAGGATGGGAACAGGAATGGTTATTATCATAAAATCGACCCGATCCAAAGTTTCCAGGCAAACGATAAAGGTTGGCTGGCCATAACATCAAGAGATAACTTTAAATGGGTTGAAGGGGGAAAAACATGGGAAAAAACTGATATCTCAGATATTATTCTCGCCGCCAAAGGGAAACTTCTTTTTCATAAGGAACTGTTCCCCCGACAGGGTAGCATACAGATATATCCTGTTATTGAAGACAATCCTGTACGAAAGTTTTGGTCAGATGGCAGGTTTTCGTTTGATAAAATTCAGAAGTTAGACGCATCCGGGAATAAAAGCTGGTGGGCAACTACCGATACCGGTTTGATTCATCTTGGGGATGTAAAAGAGGCATTAATAAAAAAAATATACCCGGTCATAAGGAATGTTTCCCGAATGAGACATAAAAATAGTCAATTGAATCTTGGAATCAAAGGTGATGAGTTTTATTTGAATGAAGATACGGGTGAGTTAATAAAAACGAATACCGCATTATTCACAAAAACTGTTTTTGACTATATCCGGGAAAACAATGTCTACACCTGGAAAGTAGATGAAATTCCCGATCAAACTTCTCGTCAGGCTTTTTATATTCACTGGAAACAAAATGAAAAAGACCCTCATGTTTTTCATAACAACCGTTTTTTTTGGGATCAAATCATAAAGGC
>SDBU01010221.1_pt1 | contig 10437 bp, 8 predicted proteins | sample 2277071 | NCBI WGS metagenome assembly SDBU01 (sample SAMN10397929, study PRJNA504765) | marine sediment metagenome | isolation source: marine sediment core GS08_GC12, 126 cmbsf | place: Arctic Ocean: Gakkel Ridge, Loki's castle | collected 2008
GCAGTAATCTTTACGGCGGGTATGCTGCTTACCGCTACGGTCACGCAACTCTGGCAGTTTCAACTCTACTTCGGTATTCTAATCGGCGGATTAGGGTCTACCCCCTTCACCGTGCTTTTGCCAGTGCTCTTAAGCCGCTGGTTCAACCGAAAGCTGGGGTTAGCCATGGGCTTCATGTGGGTTAGTTTGAGCATAGGCCCAACAGTGCTATCGCCTCTACTGCGCGGGTTCATCGAAGCCGTGGGATGGAGCCAGACATTTATTGTCATTGGTATCGTCGGTGGGATCCTAATACTGGTATCTGGCTTCTACCTCAGGGACGACCCTCAAGAAAAAAAACTGGCTCCGTATGGCGGGTTAGCCCACAAGCTATCAACGGAACATATGGTTTCTCAAGTTGAAAGCCTCAATGTACCTCAGGTGACAAGGATGAAGAGCTTCCGGTCTCTCACTGCTGTTCATCTGTTAGGGTGCATTGGACACTCTGTTCTCCTGGCTCATATGGTCTCCATAGCCACCTTTGCTGGTATCTCAAGCTTGGCTGCCGCTGGTGTACTTAGCATAGCGGTAGCCGCCTCTGCCATCAGCCGATTCGGGATGTCGCTGATCTCCGAGATGAAGGGCGCAAGATACACGTTAGTTCTCGCTGTATTACTTCAAACTTTTCCAACGCTACTGCTGCTGGGCGCTAGTGAGTTATGGTCGTTCTATTCCTTCGCTTTTCTATTCGGACTCGGCTATGGTGGAGAGATGGTTGGCTTTCCTATATTCAACCGCCAGTACTACGGACTAAATGCACCGCTAAATACTATATACTCTTACCAAATAGCCGGTGCTATGCTGGGTATGGCAGTGGGAGGTTGGATAGGTGGTGCTCTATTTGATTGGACCGGCGTTTATACGTGGAGCATATTGGTAGCAGTGGGCGCTGGTTTCTCGGGGGTGGTAATAGCTCTACTTCTTCCTTCTCACAACCGTTGAGCTAGAGTTACTTCCAGATCCAGAGACAGGTCCCCCGTAGTTTTTAGGAAGAAACAGATTCTGCCCTTCAACTCTTTCCCATCCATTTTCGCATTACACACAATGACGGAGCATTTACATCCATGAAATTAAGGTGCGTTCAATTTCACGCCTGAAGCCTAGGCGTACCACTGTAATACAAAAAAGAAACCTATCCACAGCCACGAATTTGGCAACAGGCTAAGTGCGATTAGCTATGCCCTCATAACTAGATTGGTAACCGGCGTCCTGCTCCAGAAACAATCATACGGGTGACACTAACTTAAAAAGTGGACTAATTATTGGGGACAAATCAAACACACGGTAACTAAAATAACAATAACAGACAAGAAAACCCTTAAATCGTAGTTAATTTGTGGGAGTTTTCTCTGTTATCGTCAAGTCTGTTACTCATGGGCTGTTTCGTTTAATAACGGCTTTTGCCCACTTTTCGCTGACTTTTTATCGTTTGTTAGAGCTTTCATAGGTAATAAGCGTTATCACGTCTTACTATTTACGAGTAATACCGTTATCAACTCTCTGTTATCATGAGTAACACCCGTTATCAATAATGGACTTTAAGGCAAAGATAACGTATCTTATTTAAATAATAAAACAAGCAATCGTATGACCTAGGCTATAACAAGGTGGCTAACGTGATCCCAGTCCAACCTCACGGCTTTAACCACAAGTCATTTCAGACACATTATTCGACGAGTACTGCCAAGACGTCAGCCAATCAAGGCAAGCAGCATCATCGCATGGAATGTCTTGTAGACGGTGGGCATGTCCTGCCCGGTCCAATCGACAGTACGGCCATTTATCCGGCGACTGCCGGGTACCAGTTCAGCCACGTCGGCATGTAGGGCACGCTCGAAGACAACCTGTACCGTAATGGGTGTCGTCATTCCAAAGGGAGCGGCGTGAAGCTTCAGAGCACGCTCCGCAGCTTCACGGATCAAGTTGCAAGCAACGTTGGGATGCAGAGATTTAGCTGCGGTGCGCGTGATGCCCTCTTTGACGACGACGGTCTCGATATTACCAAGTAACGCCCTCGCTTCCTCCGTCACCGCTGCGTCACCCGTGACCAGCACAACTGGTGTGCCGTACGCCCCGGCCAGCGCTGCGTTGAGCCCCGTTTCACCTACGACCTGGCCGTTAAGGCGCACTTCCACCACGCTTCTTGAACTCCACGTATGCTCTAACACGGCTGCAGCCGTTCCTGACGCCCCATGGTAGCCTATGAAGAAGACGGCGTCCACGTCAGGACCAATACCTTGCATCATCCCAAATGGCTTGGGGCTACCAGTGATCAATTTTGCGGCTGGGTTCAATTCCTCGATCAGAATATTTGTCATTTGGCCGTGGCTGTCATTTACTACGACCTGATCCGCCCCGCCAGCCAAGGCACCCTCAATGGCCGCATTGGCCTCAGCCGTCATCAGCTTGCGGAAGCGTTCGTACTCCTTATGACTAGAGGATGTATGATTCGCTGTCGCCACACCAGCGACACCTTCCATATCGACAGAGATCAGCACGTTCATGGCTACCTCCCCAAAGCTCTGTAAGGGTAAGGCGATTATACCACGCGCGGCAATCTGTGACAACACAAATATTCAGCTTATTTACTGCCCTTACGACACAGAATGGACTTTTGTTCATAGGGGGGTGACTTTTCAAGCTACTATTGACAGTTACATCATGCCGTCTAATAATGTGCTAATAGGACGGCTTCTTTTCGATGATGCAACAATGCAAAATACCAGCCATAATCTTCCCATTTCTACTCACGGTCATGTCATTTGCAGGGTGTGCTGGCACAGATATTAAGCCTCAAGTTATTGCTTTTCCAGACAAGAACTTGGAGACAATAATAAGAAATACTTTGGATAAGCCCTCTGATGAGGAGATATTGTCCACGGATCTCGCCAAACTAAAAGAGCTAAGCATTCAGAATAGCAACGTATTTGACCTTACTGGTTTGGAATACTGCATCAATCTAACCTTTCTCGAGATCAGAGGAGCACCAGTAACCGACATATCACCGCTTTCTTCACTGACTAAACTAAGTGCCCTTCATATTTTTAACACTCAAATTAATGAAATCTCGCCCATCTCAAACCTTACTGAACTTAGAACTCTAGGCTTTGGTGAAAGTCCAGTAAGAGACATCTGACCCCTTTCCACGCTTACTAAGTTAAGTGTGGCCGACCTTGTCAATAACCAGATAAGTGATATATCCCCCCTCGTTTCCTTGAAAAACTTGACTATACTCTGCTTTCAGGACAATGAAATAACTGACAGCGAAAGCCGAATTATCCGGTATGATCAAGTTGTTCAGTTACACGTTGTCAAATTAAGAATTATCAGGGAGGTCAAAGACATCACGCGAATGGAGTCAACTGAGCAATTTCATGATGATAAAATGGCACTACTAGGAGCAAGCGGTGCTTTTATCGTTGGTACCCTCTTTGGTGCTTCTAAATTTCAAAAAGATGTATTGAAGACAGCAGTAAGTTTTACTAGGCCGATATTGAGCAAGAATACTCCATTCGGCAAAGTGCTCGTCTCTATTGGGAAAGAGGGCTTGCCAAACGATGTAAAGGTAGTCTCTGTCTCACGTCTGACGCGGGAATCTAAAAGGAGTGAGGCGAAAATCGAGGCTGGTTTCAAAGAAGACGGATACTTACTGATGACCTCGGAGACATTCGATAAGGTAATTGATAGCGTAGAATCAGGTATTCGGGATGGCTCTTTATCGCTACCTGTTAAAGCTGATAAGCTCAGTCAAATCCTTAATGAATTGATCATTCCTTGAGTACCATATATTTACACGAAACTGAACCATCGGATTTGTTTACCAGCATGCTTTGGTAAATCCCCGTTTCAACAGCCTCGAATACAACAGTTGCGTTCCAGTAGTCACTATGATCATCATTCTTGCTTAAAATAATTCGAGCCGCGTAAGACCGAAGGGTCATCTGATCCATACACCGGAAAGTAAGCAGGGCTAATTCCGTCTCACAATCAGGTGAAATGTGCAGAGGTAACATCTTAATGTTCTGTTAGCTAAGCTCATAACGCTGTGCCAGCAGTGCCCCATCGAACGGAGAAGTGGTTCGCCATCTCCGCCGAAAGTTTAGCTAGGTCTAGTCGCCAAGGTTCAGCCCCTTATACTTAGCCTATAGACAGAGAATTTGAAAACGCCGGTCTCCACATCGCAATTAGAAAACATCTCCAAAGCTAGGTATATCTAGCAATGAATACTATGGGAAGAGGCTCATATTAAGCGGTCTTTCTGGAAGTAGTAGCCAACTCCGGGTTCACTAATGATATATCTGGATTGAGCCGGGACTGGTTCTATTTTCCGGCGCAGGTGCCAGATATAGGTGCGTACATGGTCTATGTCATCACCATACTCCCAGCCCCATACCTTTTCCAGTAATTGTTTGTGGGTAAGAACACGGCCAGCATTCTCCAACAGGAGTGCAAACAACTTAAACTCTATCGGCGTCAGTTTGATCCGCTGCCCATTCACTATGACCCTACGAGCAGCAATATCCACAGTGAGGTAATCATCGCTATAGGCAAGCTTCTTCAGTGTATCCAGGGTAGAGGGCAACTCAGCGCGTCTTAGTATTGCCTTCACCCTCGCCACCAACTCTTTACTCCCTATCGGTTTACTAAGGTAGTCATCAGCTCCGTAGTCAAACCCACGTACTATGTCTGCCTCGGAGGTATGTTTGCCAGTGAGCATGACAATAGGCACGTCAGTAATTTCACGGATGCGGCTACAGGTCTGCCATCCATCCATCTTGGGCATTACCACATCCAGAAGCACCAAGTCTGGCCTATAGGTAAACACGAGCCGCAAAGCCTCCTGCCCATCGGCTGCGGAGAGCACTTCATACCCTTTATGGGTAAGGACCTTACTAACCAGCCTGATGAAGGCGGGTTCATCATCAACTACAAGGATTTTCTTTCCCATTGGCCTCACTATGGATACTAGGTGTTATTTTGTTTCTGATTTAAGAGCATTTCTGCAACCACTCTCGGTAACTCACGGGTATTAACTGGCTTTGATAGATAGGCATCGCACCCAGCTTCAATAATTCTTTCGTCGTCTCCCTTCATAGCGTAGGCGGTAACCGCAATAATTGGAATATGGCTGAAGGCCGACATCTGCCTGAGTCTTCGAGTCACCTCAAGCCCATTCATCTTGGGAAGCTGCATGTCCATTAGAATGAGGTCTGGCTTGTTGCTGACAGCCATTTCCAGCGCCTCGTTCCCATCAGTTGCTTCAAGCAAGGTGTAACCATGTGGTCTGAGTACCATCCGGGCTATCTTCATGTTTTGCGGGTTATCCTCTACAATCAGTATTTTCTTGGACATTACCTGTTTCTCCTCTCAGAAATAACTCTATCCGGCTCTTCACCCAGATGCAGCTGTCTCTTTACTTCCGATAAGAAGTCTTTCCGGTTGAAGGCTGTCTTTTTCATAATTGCTGCGGTCTGCTCGGTCAGTATCTTGGATTCCTCTTGAGTCAGCTCCTTCACAGTTAATATGATTATTGGGATGTCTCTGGTCTTCTCATCTTTCTGTAGCTGCTCTATTACCTCAAACCCACTGAAATCAGGCATTAGGATGTCAAGCACTATTAGAGCCGGCCTAGTTTCTTTTGCCAACCTTACCCCTTCTTCACCATTGTAGGCACAGAGAGTTCCGATGCCCCCTTCTTTCAGGGTAGCAGTGATGAGGTGAACATCCGCGGGGTTATCGTCAACCACCAGCATTTTCTCTACCTGACTAAGACCAAGCCCGTTTACCCTGGTTAGAAACCTTATCTTATCAATAGGCTTGGTGAAGTAATCTACGGCTCCCAGGCTAAAGCCCAGCTCCTCTTCCTCAGCTACTGAAGTAATCACCACCGGGATATCTCTTGTCTCCGGTATCGCCTTAAGTTCCCGTAGCACCTGCCAGCCGTCTTTGTCAGGCATCAATATATCCAGGACAATCAGTGCTGGCAGTAGCTCCTTGGCTTTCTTTATTCCCTCATTGCCGCCTGATGCTTCAGCTACGATGTAGCCTGCCTCCTCCAGCCGTACCCTAAGTAAATTTCTTGCCCGGCGGTCATCGTCCACCACCAGGACTGGTTTCTGCCCTGATTTAAGGGGGAGCTCCTTCGCCTGAGGGAGCCCTGCCTCTGGCTCCTCCTCACTCACTCCTAGATGCGGCTTGCCCTCTATTGTCAGTGGCAGGGTAAAGATGAATTTGCTCCCTTTGCCATATTCACTGTCTATCCATATTCGGCCACCCATTATCTCAACGAACTGCCGGGTAAGTGCCAGTCCCAGCCCGGTGCTTTGCACGTTTTTCTCAGGTAAAGCATCTAGCTGAACAAAGGCGGCGAATAGTCGCTTCTGGTCTTCTTCCTTGATGCCAATACCGTTATCAATCACACTGACCTGGCACCAATCGTCTTCCCTGATTGCCTCAATAGCCAGCTCACCGTCAGGTGGGGTGAATTTGATAGCGTTACTCAGCAGATTGAGAAGTACCTGCTTCAGCCTGCCTTTATCGGCACGAACCTGAGGTAACTTCTCCTCGACACTAACCTTCAGTTCGTGTCTGTTATCATCCAGCAGGGGTCTCACCGTCTGCTCGACATCTTTGATAATATCGGCCAGATTCAAATTCACCGGTCTGAATTCCATCATTCCGGCTTCCACTTTAGACAGGTCAAGGACATCATTGATGAGGGTCAGCAGGTGCTGACCGCCACCAAATATGTCATCAAGGCACTCTCTCTGGTCGTCATTGATTTCACCGGGGATGCCATCTAGCAGCAACTCTGAAAAGCCGATAATGGCGTTCAGCGGCGTGCGTAGCTCGTGAGACATAGTCGCCAGGAACTCGGACTTAGCTTGAGTGGCCGCTTCCAATTGCTCATTTTTCTCCTGGAGCTCCTGCCGTGCCTGGATGCGCTCGACTTTTAATCCCAACCGCTCAGCCACAGCATCAACCAGCGACCTCTCTTCCTTCAGGAAAGGCCCTTCATCAAGCTGTGGCTTCTCCTCCAGGTAGCTGACCTCCACTATACCTTCTTTAACTCCACGTACTGTGATATCCGAAGATTGTTTCCACTCGGTTTCTGTGTAGTTCTCTGTCCTGAACTCCTGGCCTTTAATACTGATTCTGGCGCAGGTAACCTTCGGATAATGCCAGCCCGGTGGCAGCAGATTGACAATTTCCTGACATAACTCATCCAGGGTAATCCCTGGTTTTTCTATAATCGTGGCGGTGCCGTAAAGACACTGCAGTTCTTTCATGCGCTCTCCCAAATCATGCTTCGCCTGCTTGCTCTCGGTGACGTCTCGCATAACGCTAATGACGCTCGTTGGACTTCCAGAGCTATCACGCAGCAGAGCAGAGCGTATCTCAGCATAAAATCCTCTACCGTTCTTGTCCCGCAACATATACTCTTCCAGGTCACCGATTTCCTGTTCACCTATCCTGGCCATATCCTGCATAGCTCTGGTTCGGTCTTTCTCCGCAATACCATAAAAGGCGCTCTGCCCAATAAGTTCTTCCTTATCAGTGTAGCCAAACATGCGGAGGTGTGCCGTATTCACGTCAATAATTTGGCCGGCCAAATCGATGACGGCAATCCCGTCTTGAATAGATTCAAACATGCGGCGTAGTTTTTCCTCACTCCCCCGCAGTGTCTCCTCCACCTGCTTGCGGTAGCTGACTTGTCCCAGCAGCTCAGCAACGGCATCAATCAAATACCGCTCTTCTTTTAAGAACGGCCCTTCATAAATCTCTGGCTTCTCCTCCAGGTAATAGACTTCAGCCGTTCCTGTCTGGTGCCCGTTTATAGCTATGTCTGCTGACTGCTGCCATTGTGTAGCCTTAAAGCCACCAGTCACAAATTCCTGGTCACCAATGACTATCCTGGCACAGGTAACCTCCGGGTAGTGCCAGCCCGGTGGCAGCAGATTGGCCGCCCCTTGATATATATCATCTAAGGTAATCTCAGTTCTCTCCGCAATTTCAGCAACGCCATAGATACAGTTCAGTTCTTTCATGCGCTCGTCTAAATCATGCTTTATCCGTTTACGCTCGGCGCTCTCAGCTTCTCGTAATCTCTTCTCCGCCTGCTTGAGCTTGCCGATGTGTCTATACATTACGGGACTTATGACAGCGGCCAAAATTAAGGTATCCACCAGCCCTTTGACAACAGCGGGCAGCGCAAGAGAATGAAGCACAAGCATGATAAAAAATTCTGCTATACCTATTATGGCGATGAGCCACAATATACTCCTTATAGGATAAGCTGTGTTTTTTCTACTAATCATCAGAAAGCTCCATCATGTTAGTTATTTCTCGCCAATCTCCACACCCTCAGCAATTACACTAATTCCAAGTTTAGCTACTTCGGTTCTCAATCAGGTCACAACAGATGGCTTAATCCTCACAAAGACATCACAATACAGCTTTCCATGACTTCTAGGAGCCGGAAAAAGTAACGAGGGCTATCCCATTTTTAAACTGTGATTCTTTTGTGAGACCTTAGCCCCGTTTTGTGATTTGGTTGTGAGTTGACCCTTGTAAACTTTGAAATATGACTTTAGTACTGCCGATAGACATTGAGGAATGACCATGCAGAATTCTGACCGGTATCACCTGCTTGAAGCCATACGTAACGGGTTTGCCGAGGCGGCTGAGGATGAGGATTTATCTCAGAGTCTACGTGCCGAAACAAGGTTGCGGCTGATAAGGATGTCAGACGAGGAGCTATGGGGACTATTAAAGACGCTAGCCCTGATGGTAGAAACGAGAGGTCAAAGCGATGAAGCAGATAACTCTGTCGGTTTTTCGCCATCGGGGCTAGCCCGCTAAAGGAGGTTGCAAGATGTGATAGATATTAAATATCGGTGGTGCCTGGGGATTACCCGCTTCGGACAATAAGGGCAGTGAACAGGGTTTTTTCTCCAGGCGTCACCTTAATCGGAGTCCCCCTGTTCACTGCCATCATCATAACTATCAACCTAAGGAGGAAGAAAGATGAAAAGAACCGGAATTAGAAGAGAATGGCATAAGTGGGTGGGTTTGAGTAAAAGAAGATGGCGCAAGTGGTTTGCCGTACCGATGGCAATAGTGCTGGTGGCGGGAACAGTGCTGGGGGTACAGCTGACGCGCCCGGCAGAGCTGGCCCTGGCCAGTAATGTGAGTGCAGCCAATATCATCCTCGTCGGCCAGGATACCAGCGACCCGAGCGCCCTTAACCACTTCACCAATGTCCAGTTTGATATTGGCTGGGACTACTCCTGGCGGGACATGGTCAACTGGGACGCCGCCTGGGTATTCGTTAAATACAAGGTGGGCGGCAATCCCTGGCAACACGCCACCCTTTCGGCTAACGTTACCGACCATACCGTCCCCAGCGGCTCCACCATTACTCCCGCCACCGACGGCACGGGGGTGTTCATCTACCGTGACGCCGCCGGTACCGGCAACGTCACCTATACCGGCACGCAGCTCCAGTGGAGATACGGGGCTGACCTGGTGGCCGACAACGCCCTGGTCAAGGTGAAGGTCTTCGCCATCGAGATGGTCTACATCCCGCAGGGCCAGTTCTGGGTGGGTGATTTCGATAACGACCTGGATAATACCTTTTTCAGGGCCGACGGCAGCTACGTGATAAACGAGACGCTCGGCCCGTACCAGGTTACCTCGGAGGCAGAGATAACCGTGGGCACCGCCGACGGCAACCTCTACTATGACAACGACGCCGGCATCGGCGGCGACCAGTCCGGTCCCATCCTGGCGGATTTCCCCAAGGGCTACGATGCTTTCTACATGATGAAGCACGAGGTATCCCAGCGGCAGTACGCCGAGTTCCTCAACACCCTCACCCCCACCCAGCAGGGCAACCGCTTTATGACGGAGACAGCCAACCGCCAGTACATTGAGCTCCAGGGTGGGGTTTACGGCTGTGACGCCAGCGGCAACGATATCCTCAACGAGTCCGACGACGGCGAGTGGATAGGCGTCAACTGGCTGAAATGGGCGGACGGCGCCGCCTACGCCGACTGGGCCGGGCTGCGCCCGTATACCGAGCTTGAGTTCGAGAAGGCCGCCCGCGGCACGGCGGAGGTGGTCGACGACGAGTACGCCTGGGGGACGGCGACTGCCGTCCGGGCAACCAACGTTTCGGACCCGAAAACAGTCAATGAGGCAGCCACCCCGACCAACTCCAACGTCGTTTATGGCAATATCGGAGGTACTCTCGAGGGTCCGTTCAGGGGTCTTAGCGACGCCGATGACACCCGTGAAGAGGCCGGCGCCTCTTACTACGGGGTGATGGAGCTCAGCGGTAACCTGTGGGAGAAGACGGTGGTGACAGTGGGCCACAGCACGGGAAGAGCCTTTAGC
>SDBU01010222.1_pt1 | contig 10437 bp, 8 predicted proteins | sample 2277071 | NCBI WGS metagenome assembly SDBU01 (sample SAMN10397929, study PRJNA504765) | marine sediment metagenome | isolation source: marine sediment core GS08_GC12, 126 cmbsf | place: Arctic Ocean: Gakkel Ridge, Loki's castle | collected 2008
TGGCTCCAGCGAGGACAAGGCTGGCAAGGAAGCAAAACGCAGGCCTACTGGTTGGTAGTCCGAGTTTTGCTGACACCGCCAGCCGAAGCCGCAGCCAGCTAAAAATGGAAGATAATTTATTTACAAGTCCTAAACCTTTGGGCGTGTAAGTAAATTCGTGTATGGCCAAAGAAAGGTGTGAATATGTGTATTAGGATTAATATTTATGTGCTGGTATCGGCCCTGGCGGTTTCAACAATTGTCTGCTCATATACCTTAGGGGCTGATGTTGATGATAAAGCCTTTAGTTACGATGACTATGCCGCAGTTCTGAAGACCTATGTCGATAACATGGGGATGGTAAACTACAAACAGCTCAAGGCCCATCGTGAGAAGCTGGATGCATTTGCCCAGGCAATTTCCGAGCTTGATACTAAGACCTACGAAAAATGGAGCAAGGAGGACAAGGTCGCCTTTTGGATTAATGCCTATAATGGCCTAACGCTGAAAGTCATCATCGATAACTATCCTATCAAGTCTTCCTTTTTCAAATCCATATACTATCCAAAAAACAGTATCCGGCAGATTCCAGGCGTATGGGACAAGAAGAAATTCAAGGTAATGGGTAAGGATATGAGCATCGAGCATATTGAGCATGTGATACTCCGCAAACAATTCGATGAGCCAGGGATACATGTAGCTCTCGTTTGTGCAGCAATGGGCTGTCCACCGCTGCTTGATGAACCCTACCTGGGTAATAGGCTTGAAGAGCAATTCGATAACCAAACAAGAAGTTTTCTTGCCAATCCCAAGAAATTCATGATTGATCGAAAAGCTGGACAAGTTAATCTTTCACCAATTTTCAAGTGGTTCGGTCATGACTTTGTTAGTAGATACGGCTTGGCAAAAAAGCTGCCCGGGCTAAGCAAAAACGAAACCGCCGTGATAATTTTTTTAAGCCGGCACCTTGATAAAGATGATAGAGATTATCTTATGAAAGGTAATTTTAGAATCAGGTATTCAAAGTATGATTGGTCTCTTAATGAGCAGTTAAACCAGGTATAAAATGCTGAAGTGGACCCTCCAATGAATAGTCTAAACGATAGCTGTGTACTCTTCTTTATAAAATACCCTATCAAAGGTCAGGTCAAAACCAGACTCTCAGCAGAGCTTGGAACAGATATTGTTGTCGAGCTTTACGGACAATTTATTCTTGATACGCTATCTACTCTTCGGCAGCTTAACGTGCCATTTAGAATATGTTATCATCCTGATTCGGCTAAGGAAAAAATAATTGAGTGGCTGGGTGGGCAATATTCATATATGGCTCAATCGGGCGCAAATTTGGGCCAGAGAATGAAAAACGCTTTCGCAAAAACCTTCAATGACGACTTCAGCGGAGCTGTCATCATCGGCTCGGACATTCCTGATTTGCCGGCAGATTTTCTAATCCAAGCCCTCCATGCCCTTGAATCGAACGATGCAGTCCTCGGACGCAGCACTGATGGAGGCTATTATTTAATTGGTTTTTCGCAAGCCCATTTTTTGCCCGAGGCCTTTGATGACATCTTATGGAGTACTAACAGCGTCTTTAAGCAAACTCTGGATGTTCTAAATCGACACTTGTATAGAGTACACATTCTTCCGCAGTGGTATGATGTCGATACCTTAGCTGATTTAAATGGGCTGCTGGCGAGAAACAGAAATACAAATTTTAACAGGTCAAAAACTTTTGCCTTTCTCCTGCAAATTGAAGATAACAAAGTTTGAGGAACGCAGATAATATGGCTAAGAAAATATTTTCAAAAGATAAAGCTAAATTTCTTGTTCTGATAATAATCATCGCAGCAGGGATATTCGCTTCAATCCAGTTTGGTTTGAAAGACAAGCTGTCAATTGAAAAAATTCGTAACTTTATTCTAAGCGCAGGCATCTGGGCACCCCTGTTATACATGGTCGCGTATGGCTTTACCTCCATTATTTTATTTCCGGCAACTCTACTTTCTACTGCAAGTGGTGCTGTATGGGGACCATATCTTGGAACATTCTATACGGTTATCGGAGCGACGATTTCTTCAAGTATCCCATTTTTCTTTGCCCGGCTGCTCGGCCGAAGGTTTGTTGGAAAGATGCTGAGCAAAGCAAACAAAATGGATATATGCGATAGGTTCGTGGGCAAAAATGGATTCGTAGCTGTCTTTATCATGAGGCTGATTCCGATATTTCCCTGGGATGTAGTTAATTACGGCTCAGGCTTGTGTGGGATAAGATTTCGCGACTATCTCCTTGCTACCCTCATTGGCATCATACCCGGCAGCTTCACCTACAACCTGATTGGCTCATCTTTAGGTCAGCCGATTGATAAAACCAAAATCATTCTTGCCGTTGCCCTTGTAGTGTCCCTCGCTGTGATAAGCCTCTTATACAAAAAGTTTTTTTCACAAGAAAAAAAATATGACTATGATCTGATAGTCATAGGGGGAGGCTCGGCGGGATTAGTCGCCGCCAAATTAGCCAACGGATTAGGCAAAAAAGTCGCACTTGTTGAAAAAAGGAAGCTTGGCGGCGACTGCACCTGGTTTGGTTGTGTCCCAAGCAAAACGCTCCTAAAATCCGCCTATATGGCCCATCAAATGACCCGCCTGGAGGAATTTGGCCTAAAGCCTGACTCTGCCGTAGAGCTTAATAGCGATAATGTAATGGCCCATGTTCGAGCGGTTGTCCAGGCTGATGCCGACAGTCATCCGCCGGAATCCTTTGAGGCAGAAGGCATAAATATTCTGTTTGGAACACTAAAGTTCCTGGATAGCCACCGCATAAAGCTGGCCGAAAGAGAAATATCATCGAATAAGTTCGTCATTTGTACCGGTTCACATCCTTTTGTCCCGCCCATCGAAGGGATCGACCAGGTTCCGTATCTTACAAATGAAACCATTTTTGACCTTGTGAAATTGCCCAAAAGTATGATTATTCTTGGAGGTGGGCCTATAGGCTCTGAGATATGCTGCGCCATGAACCGTCTGGGCGTAAAGGTTACGGTCGTGGAAAAGGCCGACCATATCCTTAGCAGAGAAGAAGATGAGTTGGCCTGCCGTCTCATGGATGCGCTAAAAGACGAAGGAGTTGAATTTCTCACAAAGAGACAGGTGACGAAACTTTCTAAGCAAAATGACCAGATTGTCGCAACTGTCCTCGACAATCAAGACAATACAGACCAGGTAAGTGCTGAATCCATACTGATAGCTGTTGGCAGAAGGCCAAACCTCGAAGGCCTTGAACTCGAAAAAGCAGGCGTTGACTTCGACCAAAGAGGTGTTAAAGTGGATAGATTCCTTCGGACCACTGCCAAGAATATCTATGCAGCCGGCGATGTCGTGCCACCATATCTTTTCACGCATATAGCTGAGTATGAAGCGGTTATTGCCACCACGAATGCCTGCTTGCCAATAAAGAGAAAGACAAACTATGAAAATGTGCTGTGGTGTACTTTTACAGACCCTGAGCTTGCCCATGCGGGATTAACTGAGCAGCAGGCAAGACAAGTATACGGCGACAAAGTCAGGGTCTATCGATGGGAACACAAGGACGTGGACCGTGCAAAAACAGATTTGGCACAAAACGGCTTAAGTAAATTCGTTTGTGACAAAAAAGGAAAGCTCCTTGGCATTCACATCTTAGGACATGGCGCGGCGGAATTAATGCATGAGGCCCAGCTTGCCAAATCGATTGGCCTTTCCTTTAGCAAAATTGCGTCCGTGATCCATGCATATCCATCATATTCCGATGCGGTGCGTCAGCCGGCAAAACGCTGCTATATTGACAATTTGCAAAAAAATCTTTTAATTAGATTGTCGCAAAAACTTTTACGTAAAAGGCAAGTGGAGAAATGAGCTACTCCAGAAAAATAAAAAGTCAATCTTTTGGATACATACGTAATTCTAAAAGAGCTCCGAAGATAACTACGTCGGGTTTTACCCTTGTCGAGCTGCTCGTTGTCATTGCAATCATCGCCCTTTTGCTTTCCATACTTTTACCGTCGCTCAGAAAAGTCAAGTCTATGGCGATGCGCCTCAAGTGCGCCCATAACCTCAAGCAAATTGACTTAGCTGTAAACTTCTATCTTAATGAAAACGATAACACGTACCCCTGTGCCCAGGACCCTCTGCCGGCGGGCTACTGGCTGTGGATGGGACGAGGCTGGCGTTTCCTCGTCGAGCCTTACCTGGGCGGCAATATCGATGCGAATAATCCTTCGGTCCTGTTCTGTCCACAGGACTACGCCGCCAAATACAAATACGAATCCACCAGTTACTCCTACTCGATGGCCTTTTACCACAGCCCTGAGCAGATTGACGATATGAACAGCCCCGCCGATACCTACGGAGATAATTCTCTACCCTCTATTCCACAGCGGAGCCTGAATGTAGCCAGGCCCTCTGGAAAGATTCTTATCGGCGAATGGCTCAGCAATCATTTACCCATTGATGATGACCAGGGGTGGTGGTGCTGGGAAGGGCGCAGGAATTATCTTTTCGTTGACGGCCAGGTTCGTTTACTTAAAGCCAAACAGATTCGCCCGGCCCGAGACGGCTTTCCCAACGCAAACCTGACATTCCACGGCATAAAAGGCCTCGATTACTCACCGTAGAAATTCGATCCAAATCGGGATTTACCTTTCCCGCTACAAGAAAAGACGTTATTCTCTAACAAAGATTTATCCCATTACAAGGGCAAAAGCTACCAGAAAAGGCCCCCAAGTTTGAGGGAGAAAGTATGGGGAATCTATGAAGCAGTATAAGGGAAAACGATAATGGACCGTTCTGATGTTAAAGAATTGTATTTTATTACTCTCATTTCCAATGTCCGCTCTATTATTGAATACGGAATATTATCCCACAATAAGTCTGTTAAAATTCCTCATGATAATTCTTTTGCGATGTCGGAAATACAGGATAAGCGCAAGATCAAGAAGATTCCTGGAACGAACAAGAAACTGCACGATTATGCTAATCTCTATTTCGATGCCCATAATGCAACGCTAAGCAAGCGCAGAAACAGAAACAATGAGATATGTGTTTTGCGCATAAATGCAAGTGTTCTGGACTTACAGGGAGTTATAATTTCAGACCAAAATGCTTCAAGCGATTATGTCCGTTTTTATCCAGTATCCCAAGGATTAGCTGCAATCGATAAAGATAGGCTTTTCGATAAAAATTGGAAACATCGAGAAAATCAAGTCGAGGAATGGAAACATAAATCTGCCAAATGTGCGGAAGTTCTTGTGCCGGACGAGGTTGAGCCGCGATACATTTTGGCTGCCTATGTCGCAAATCAAGCAGCTTTGGCTGCTCTCAAGAAACTCAGAATAGGATTGACCGTAAGTATTGAAAGTGATATATTCTTCTAAGAGGATGCCATGAAAATTATAGTGAGCGATATACTGAAATCTAAGGCGCAAACCCTTGTCAACACTGTAAACTGTGTTGGAATAATGGGTAAGGGGATAGCTCTGGAGTTCAAGAATCGATTCCCTGAAATGTTTAAGGATTATGTGCAGCGATGCGAACGCCACGAAGTACGCATCGGCCAGCCCTACATTTACAAGAGTTTATTCGGCCAGCAAATTTTGAATTTCCCAACCAAAGAACACTGGAAATCCGTTTCAAAAGTGAGCGATATTGAGGAAGGTTTGGATTACCTTTTGGCGCATTATAAGCATTGGGGTATCACTTCTATGGCTATACCTCCTCTCGGGTGCGGGAACGGTCAATTGGAGTGGAAAATCGTTGGGCCACTGATATATGAGCGTGCTAAAAAAATGGATATACCTGTGGAGATGTACGCCCCATATGGCACAAATCCTGCTGAACTGACAGAGTCATTTCTCAAAAACGCAGGAAAAACGGTCGAAGCGAGTCATAATGGCTCACGAAAGGACCGGCTTGCATTCAATCCTGCTTGGGCAGGTCTTGTCGAGATTTTACACCGGATTGAAAAACAGCCATATCATCGGCCTGTCGGCAGGACGATTTTTCAAAAGATCGCATATGTAGCTACTCAGCAAGGGCTGCCTACAGGGTTTAAATATCAGAAATCAAGTTACGGACCCTTTTCCAAAGAACTTAAGCTCGCTGAATCAAAGTTAATCAACAATAACCTTTTGCAGGAAGAACGTTTGGGCAGAATGTTCGAAGTCAAGGTGGGTCCGGGTTTCGATGGATATCGGAAACGCTATGAGTCTTTGCTGGAAAAATACGCTTATGTAATTGAAAAAACCACAGACTTGTTTATGCGAGTGGACACAACACAAGCGGAAACAATTGCCACGGTAATATTTACCGTAACTGCACTTAAGCAAAAGAGCAAATCTCCAGTCTCGGAAATGGATGTCCTTGAAGCAGTGATGCAATGGAAACAGCGAAGGAAACCGAGATTAGATAAAACAACGGTCGCCTCAACTATCCGCAATCTTGGTATGCTGCATTGGCTTGATGTGCAACCTGATGATAGATTACCTGTGTCTGAAGAAAATGAGATATACGTTTGAGAATATGTTATGTAACGTGATGCCTCATCTGCATAAGTGCGTAATAGTAAATATCCATTCGTTCTGAACTATGAAATACCAAGGACGTCGGCCATTGAATATAAAGCGGGTTCTTTTCCAATCAGCCATTTTGCCGCCCGCAGTGCTCCCCTTACAAAGGTGTCTCTGCTGTTGGCGGTATGATTTAGAGTAACGGTCTCGCCGAGCGTGCCAAAAATTACCGAATGAACACCAGTGGTATCACCGGCATGGACACAAAAACGCCGCTGTTATTTATCAGAGTATGAGACCTCTTATTGCGTGTTCTTTTGGCTGCTGAAGAAGGTGCTGTATCCTCCGATTTGGGACCCGGCTTTGCCCGGACCCTCAGCATCCTTATCGGTGTCTTCGGCCAGCAGTGCTCGATAATTTTTTACGACCTTCTTGTAGGCATTGGCGTGTTCTTCAATTATCTCAGGCCGATAGTGCTTAAACCACGGAACCCCGAAAACGCGGCGGTTAATACCTTCTGCGACCGGCAGCGTTTCAATGTACTTCTCGATTTTTACAGATTCATCAAGGTAAGCAATCCGTGTTGGCTTGCCGTGTCCGTAAACATCCATCGTCGTAAAAAGTGGATGCAAATGCAGGGGCTTATTGCAGCCGGGATTGCAGGTCGAGCCTTCGGCACAAACTGCTTCGCAGAATCTCGACAATGAAAGACCTTCGAGCTCCTCCGTAACATACTTAAAAAGTGGAAAGTACCAGCCGCCCTTGGTGGTGTTGCTACCCTTTGGAGGCCGCATAGGCCTGATTCCCGCGCTATCCTCGAGCAGGTCACAGAAGCAGTTCATTGCCTTATCGATTTCCGCCATTTGTTGGGGATATAGTTCCAATTGCACCAGACCGAAAGCGGAGCTTAACTGGTGCATGCGATGCTTGAACCCACCGCAGGGCAATCCGACAAAAGGCTTAAGCTCTTTTAGTGTAATCTCATCATGACGTATATAATGGCCAAACAAAAGGGCGCGTTCATAGACCTTTCGGTCGTCGGTAAATAATATACCTGCCTCACCGATGGCTAAAGATTTACCGGTCATCAGGGAAAAAGCTGCGACATCACCGAAGGTACCAATTTCTTTACCTTTGTATAAAGCGCCGTGAGCATGTGAGCAGTCTTCAAGGATTTTGAGATTGTGCCTGGCGGCGATTTTCATAATGGCATCCATATCGGCCGGCATACCTGCATAATGCACTACTATAATTGCTTTGGTTCGTGGAGTGATTCGGTGTTCAATATCTTTTGGGTCAATGCAAATAGTCTCAGGGTCAACGTCGGCGAAAACAGGCGTAGCGCCGAGCGAATAGGCCGGGGCGGCAGTGGCCCAATATGTAAGGCTTGGTGCGATAACTTCGTCGCCGACTCCGATACCCAAGCCGTACATTGCACCCAAGATTGCAGCGGTTCCATTATGATAGGCCAGGCCGAATTTTCTACCAAGCATCCCGGCATACTTTTTCTCAAACTCCTTCGTTATTTCAAAACCGGACATCTGCCCCGCCCGCAAAACTCTCAAGACCGCCTGCTCATGCCGGTCGGTAACAATAGGCCATGTGAACATGTCCCCTTGTTCCGACGTCACCGCCTTTTCACCACCCAACAGCGCCAACTTGTTTTTCATCTGCTCTTCTGGAACCATATTGACCAATTCTCCCTTCGGGAAACAGTCATTTAATTTGGACTTTACTGCTGCGCCAGCTGCAGCGCCCTGGTGGTAATGTAATATTTCGCTATCATATTGGGCACCTCCCACTCCGGCAGCTTTCCATCTGCTAAGTATTGCAGGTACCTTTCGGTAACTATTCGAAAGTGGGCCTCGTGCCCGATTCGATGCTCATCAGGTATCAGCACCTGCCAGGAGTTTGCCTGTCGTTTCAGTGTTAAGCCGGGGTACTTACTTTGCAGCCCGGCGAGAGCTTTTTTCAGAGATGCTGCCAGCTCCTCGGCACCGGCGCCTGGGGCCGGCTCCACGTAAAGCTCCGGCCGATAGTTCTGGTCTTTACCCTGCCGGATGATTACATTCGCCTTGCTGCCCCTGAACAGCGAATGATGAGTGTCTCCACCTCCCTCGGGTGCCTGGAAATTCCAGGTAACCGCCAGCTTCACGTGCACGCCTTTCATTGTATAGACCATTTCTCCGTTGGCGTAATAGGATAGCACTCCTTCGTTATTTAACTTGCCTTTCAAAAAGTCCGGAAAGTCCGGCGCCCTTGTTACCTTTTCGTACTGCTGCCGTGTGAGCATTGTTGGCCAATGCCTGGCCTCTTTCATCACGATGTCCTTTTGATAATCTATTGGCTCATCCGGCAGGCACGTCCACATCACCAGGTCTATCAGGTGCGTTGTTACGTCCACCAGCCCCTCGCCCTGCTGGGTGGTATCAAAATACCAGGTCGGTCGTTTGATAGGTGTGCCGGAGACGTATTTGAAGAAATGGTGTACACTTTCCTTCACGACCGCCGGCTCATCTATGGAGCCTTTTTGCAATTGTCCGAACACCTCCTTATTAAGCACTAACATTTTCTGTAGGATGCAGAGGATATTGAAACGTTCGGTCATAATATCGTAAAGCAATACTCCGTTTTTCTCTGCCGCGGCAAAGGCCTGCTCCAAAAGCTTGAAACCCTCCGCATCAATACACATCGGCTTGTCGCAAAAAACATTAAGGCCGGCATCGACGGCGGACTTGATATACTCAGTTTTTTTCTGGTTGTTGCCGGACATAACAACGACGTTGCCGGGTTTTTCAGTGAGCATCTTTTCGAGGTAGTCATCTCCGGTATACACTTTTTCCTGCCAACTTGTGGGATCCTCCGGGCGGGTATTGAAACTCTCGATGCGCTTTAGATATTCCTGCACCTCGGGCCCGGCCGGGGCATAGACGTGGGCGATGGGAGCAACCTCGTCGTACATACTTTTCTGGACTAATGCCGCATGATAATGTCCCGGATTGAGAATCATAAATTTAACCTGGCGTTCAGTAGTGGCATCTTCGGTTCTTCCTTCCTCTTTCTCGGCACAGGAAAACAACACTGTCGATAGGCAAAGAGATAAAACGGATAAAATGATATTTTTCACCATAATCAAACTCCTTTTATAGTGGTAATAAGGCTTCTGCAAAATTGAGGTTAGGCATATATTATTTAAGAAAATCTGTTTTTTTGATTTTCTTAAATAATCACCTAACTGATTATTACACAATAACTTACTGTTTGAAAAGAAAAAACAAAAAACGATTCTTTTCTTTTCAAAGTATGCCTAACCTCAATTTTGCAGAACTCATAGTGGTAATTGGTGAGTGGACACCAATTAACCATTTAACCAATTATCCAATAAACCGCTCCAATCAGTACAGCCACACCCGCCCATGCAACGAGGAATCCGAAAATACCAATCATAGTAGGCCTTGGTATTTCAAAATCAGGGTGGTCTATAAGTACTTTACGCGGAGCCGGTTCCACACCTGCCGGGAGTGTAAACGGCTCGGTCTCCGGTTCATCAGGGCCGATAGGCGTCCGCAAACAATTATAAAACCGGTCTAAGTTTTCCGCCGGGACCTTTTTTGTAAACAAGCTGACCACAATCAGAACTACAAAGCCGGCACTCAAATAAATAATCATCTGCCAGGGCAGATAGAGCTTGCCATCCCACACCATAAACGCCGGCAGCTTGTCGGCAAAGTGTGCATTGAAATCCCACAGGACATATTCACCCAAGGGGATTTTACTGGTGAAAATAAATGCGCCCAAGCTGGTTAGGGTTGCGGCCCAGACGCCGGCCACCGTTGCTCGGCGCCAGTAAAGCCCAATCCAAAAGGCAATTCCCATAAGGGCTGATACCATCCAGTAGAATTCCAGGCCCTTTACGACGC
>SDBU01010223.1_pt1 | contig 10437 bp, 9 predicted proteins | sample 2277071 | NCBI WGS metagenome assembly SDBU01 (sample SAMN10397929, study PRJNA504765) | marine sediment metagenome | isolation source: marine sediment core GS08_GC12, 126 cmbsf | place: Arctic Ocean: Gakkel Ridge, Loki's castle | collected 2008
GCCGTGCCGTTGTGGAGGCGGTGCGGGCGCCCCGCCTGCTCCGGGCTTCCACCTACAGGCGGCACATCGTGATCAGGCACGAGGAACGTCTGCACGAAGTGATGTCGGCGGGAAAGGGCGCGATCCTCGTCACTGCCCACCTGGGGGTCTGGGAAATATTCGGGATGGTTCTGGGGCATGTTGGGGCAAGGCCCCACAGCGTCTATCGGAGTCTCAAGAACCCATACCTCGATCGAATGCTGCGACGGTGGCGCTCTTCGCTGGGCCAGGTGATGGTGGACAGGGAGGGCGCGCTCAGGAAACTCTTGCGCGTGCTGCGCAGAGGAGGGTATATTGCGCTGCTGGTGGATCAGCACGCAAAGAGAGACGGCGTATGGGTGCCGTTCTTCGGCCGACTCGCGTCCACGACGCCGGCGCCTGCGCTGCTGGCACTGCGAACCGGCGCGCCGATCCTCATCGGGTACGCGCTGCGGCTGCCGGGCACGTACCGCTTCGAGGTGTTTTGGGACCTGCCGATGCATGTGAGGGCCACCGGCGATCGGGCGGCGGACGTCGAGCGGATAACCCGCGAGATTTCCCGCAGAATCGAGGGCCACATCCGCCAGTTTCCGGAACAGTGGCTCTGGCTCCACCGGAGATGGCACAGGCCGCCTCCTGAGGTGACAGCGGCGAGGAGAGAGCATGACAGAGCATCTGGCCAAACTGATTGAGACGGCCGGCCGTCCCCGAATCCTCGTGGTGGGCGACCTGATCCTGGACAAGTATATCTGGGGTGAAGCGGACCGCATCTCGCCGGAAGGTCCCATACCGATCCTTCTGGTGACCAGCGAGGAGACCCGGCCGGGCGGCGGCGGCAACGTGGTCTCGGCCTTGACTCATCTCGGAGCGGACGTCTCGATCTGTGGAGTGATCGGCCGGGACGTCGAAGGCGACACGCTGGCCACACAGCTTCAATCCCTGGCCGCCTCCGCGGACGGCGTTTTCCGCGACGACGCCAGGCCGACCACGGTCAAGACCCGGTATATCGGCTATGTGCAGAGCGCCAGACGGGGCATCCAGCACATGCTGCGTGTGGACAGGGAGGACAAGGCGGCGGTCTCCGGTCATGCCGAGAAAAGCCTGTTGGCTTGCATTGAGAAGACGTTACCCCGCCAAGACGTCGTGATCCTGTCCGATTACAACAAAGGGGTGCTCACGGAAGCGCTGCTGGCCCGCACTATAGAGCTGGCCAAGGCACAGGGGATCCCCGTTGTGACGGACCCGAAGATCGGCAGGGACTATCGCATCTACCGGGGGACCTCCGTGCTCACGCCCAACCGTTACGAGGCCCAAGTCGCCACGGGTGTGGCCCCTCGCGACGAGGAGAGCCTGCGCGCCGCAGCCTGCGCCCTGGTGGAGATGGCCGATCTGCGCCACGTGGTTATCACTCTGGACCGGGACGGCATGTACCTGTACGGAAAAGATGAGAAAGGCGTGCGCCTGACGACTCGACCTCGGGAGGTCATGGACGTCACGGGGGCCGGTGACATAGTGGCGAGCCTGATCGCGTTTGTCCTGGCCTGCGGCGGCCGCATGCGTGATGCGGTTATGCTGGCGAACGTGGCTGCCGGCATAGCCGTGACCAAGATCGGCGCGGCGCCGGTGAGCCGAGGCGAAATCCTCGCCGATCTCCTGGGTGCGCACAGCATGAACGTAAAGCTCAAGACCATCGAGGAAGCCGTGCAGACGGCCGGCGAGGTCCGTCGGCGCAACGGCAAGGTGGTCTGGACGAACGGATGTTTCGATATCCTCCACATCGGCCACTACGAGTACCTCAAGTTCGCCAAGCAGCAAGGCGACCTCCTCGTCGTGGGTCTGAACAGCGACGATTCCGTGCGGCGCGTCAAGGGGCCCGGTCGGCCGATCACCGGAGAGGCGGAGCGGGCGCGGATCCTGGCCGCACTGGACGTTGTGGACTGCATCGTGATCTTCGACGAGGACACGCCCGTGAATGCCATCGCCGCGGTCGGGCCCGACGTGCTCGTGAAGGGCGGCGAATATCGCAAGGAGCAGGTCGTGGGCTGGGAGATCGTGGAATCCTACGGCGGCCGCGTGGTCCTCGCTCCGCACGTCGAGGGCGTCTCGACCACGGATATCGTCCAGCGGATCGTGGACCGATACCGCGACAAGCCGTGAACAATTCAAAGTGCAAAGTGCAAATTGCAGAGCCGCAAATTCGAGGGCGGTGAACCTCGGGAGAAACACAACTCACAGCGCTGCTCCCCGCCCCTCCTTGCCCCCTGCCTCAGAAGGCGTATAATACCCTGGTGAGGACACCGAGCAGGGACTAAATCCCCAAAAAACATCGCGCTCAGCGGTTCAGTTCAACAAAGTTTTGGCGCCGCCTTCGCCTCGCAAGAACGCTTAATTCGCTAAATGCCTGACTCGGGAGACCTTAGGTCAGACAATGAGGCCGTGAAAAAATCTGCTTTTCCACCCAAGAAAACGGCTCCGGCATACGTCTAATAGAATGAGCAGGGAGTATTTGACAAGTGGGCGCCACTGTACCATACTTCCTGTAGGGTCCGGCTTCGACATCCGCACGGTGCAGGAGCTGATGGGCCACAAGGACGTGAAAACCACGATGATCTACACCCACGTTCTGAACCGAGGGGGCAAGGGCGTCAGGAGTCCCCTGGATACGCTTCGGCGCGCCAGGCGAGGGGTCTTATATGGAAAACCATATAAGACCCTGACCAAAAAGCTCGGGTAGTCTAGGGCCTTACGTCGACAGCAGTTACACAGGTACTCGTGCAAGAGCCCGATACGGCTGATATGCCCCTTGGGGGCTTATACGGAAAACCATATAAGCACTGGTTAGCTGCATGAGAGATATCATGGGAGGTGTTCATGCATAAGTGCCCAATCTCGAGTTCTCCATTCCGCATCTTTCTCTTCGCCCTTCTGGTGCTCGTGCCGGCCTGCTGCTTCACTAACACGGAGAAACAAGAGATCAAGAGAATGGCGATTGATGCCCTCAACAAAGGTGACGGTACGAAGATAGAGGAGTTATTCGAGAAATATCCTTTTCTTGCAGGGGTAAAAGGTGAGAGCAATTTCACAGCTCTGCATTGGGCAGCTTCAGTCGGAAACAAACGCCTTGTCAGACATCTTCTCAAGAATGGGGCAGATGTAGATCTCCTAGGGCCCTTCGGGAAATCCGACGAAGATGTCCCGAGAGGCGCTCCAATACACTGGGCGGCCCAAGAAGGCTACGGAGATATCGTGGAGCTGCTGATTGAGAATGGTGCGAATGTGAATCTCCCAACGTATGAGGGTCACTGCCTAATGGTGGCTACGCCCTTGGAAGCGGCCATCGCTGAAGGACATGAGAACGTGGTCAACATTCTGCTGAATTCGGGAGCAGACGTTGAGGGTTCAGGACACGTTTTCTTTTGGCCCTTGCACATCGCGTTGCGTTTGGGCCACATCGAGGTCGCGAAGATATTGCTCGCGCATGGCGCTGATATTGAAAGGTCGGGAGTTGATGGTTATACAGCGCTTCATGGGTGTGTCTTGGAGAACAAGAAGCCATCCGTTCTTTTTCTCCTTGACAACAAAGCGAATGTCAATGCAAGAGCGTTTTGTGGGGAAACACCCCTACACATAGCTGCTGAATACGGCTATAAAGACATACTTGTGTTACTTCTTGAGGGCGGCGCCGATATATCTGCAAAAGGTGTCAAGGGCAGGACTCCTGTCATGATAGCTAGAGAAAAGAAGCATGCAGCGATTGTTGTTTTCCTTGAGAACGCCAAATGAAAGCATAGCAGGTAACAGAGCCTTCCAGTGGTGTTTGGACACTAAACTCGTCTTGAGGAAGCAGCTAACCAGCGCATTCAGCCGACTGAAGCGGCTGATGCGCGCTGTTCGGCGAGCAAGATGCCGATAACAGGTACGCTTGACGTTCGAGATCAGATCGCTTGGATCAGTTGGCAAGTTGGCCACCCAAGGAGAGTCAGGCCGCGCTGGTGGCACCACCTGTTTCAGCTAATCGCATTGATGCTGCCACCAGTACTCTTTCATCTCGTGGGCGACCCGTTTCATTGGAAGACTTATGTCGGGCGCGTTGTCTGCTGGGGTCCGTATACCCCCTGGTGCGTCCCGGCTGCAAATTAGGGCCAAGCGCCCATCGGCACGATCTTCGCAGGTGACATATGGAGTGCTGAGCTGGCTTCGGTCAGGAGGCAGGTTTGATGTCGCGTAGATCGACAAAACGACAAGCCCTAACCTGTGCGGCCGCACTTCTGACTGTGTCCACATTGGTTCCCGTAGCGCTGGCCGAAACGTACACTGCAGAGACCGCCCATTACGTCGTGACTTCCGACCGTAGCGAAGCCTTGGCAAGAAAGGTCGCCCGGCGAATGGAGATTATGTTGGAAAACGGATATCAGAAGCTTTTCCCATATAAGATCCCCCGGGGAAAGAAGTTTCGCATACGAATGTTTCGTAAACGCGAGACGTTCGCGGAATACATGAAACAGAAACGCGGCCATGTGCCACAAGGGTACATCTACCTCCACTCCGAGCGACCGTGGCATCCGGAGAATGAGATTGTGGCCTACGAGTGGCCTGAAGTACCAATGTTCGCCGACCTTTACCACGAAGGCTGGCACCACCACGTTCGAGGGAAGATCAATAAGCCGCCACAATGGCTGAACGAGGGATTTGGAGAGTATTTCGAAGCGTGCCTGCTTGGCCCAAGCGGGAAGGTGTTCTACCGGGTCAACAGGCCCCAGTTGCGACGTCTCCAGGAAGGCATTTTGAAGGTTCAGCCGAGCACCGAGAAGGGCAAGTATGAGTATACAAACCGGCCTCTTGTAGAGCTGTTTGGCCTCTCGACGAGTGAATGGGAGACTGATAAGAAGGCCAACTACTCTCTTTCGTGGGGGGCGTGTTACGTCCTAAGGCACCATCCCAATCCTGAGTACCGACGGCTTCTGCGAGAAGCGCTGGCGGCGCTGAAACCACGTGCAAAGGGGTCGAAGAACACGGATTCCGTTCACCGGATTATCTTCAGCCAGGTACGTCCTGAGCGTTTCCAAGCGGACTTTGAAGCCTTCATCAGGGAGTTGCGAGCGCCCGGCGATGAGGCGTTCTATTCTGGTTTCAGAAACTACATGTCAAGGGAATACGAAGTCGCTCTGGAGTACTTTGAGCGAGCATGCAAGGCAGACGCGCTTCATTATCGGCCTTGGCAATACAAGGGTCTTGTGTACTCGAAGCTCGGCAGATACGCAGAAGCGTCGAATTGCCTGGTGAAGTCCTTGGAACTTCATCCGGACAACTGGCCGGCTTGGAAGCTCCTCGCGGAGGTCAGTTACCGATGTGGGCGCTACGACGATGCGGTTGCGGCAGCGGATCAAGCGATCAAACTCAAGCCAAGTCTGAAACCTGAGATGGACGAACTGAAGGAATCCATCTTCAAGAAACGTGGAGGAAAATCGCTCCCGTGACGATAAGACGAAGCTGCTCAGCTGTGCTGCAGTCCCTTGGAAACAATCTTGGTTTCTTCGCGTTTTCACTGTTAAGCATTTCTTCCACTTCAATTGGTTACTTACCCGGCGAGAACTTACAATTGACGCATGAACCTCATTCTGCACTTCGGAGAGGTATGAGGACGAGAAATAGCCCCGGCGCTTAATGCCGAACCAGCGGATGCAGGCGACGGAGAATAGCCGCGCCTGATCCGCGTACCGTTGAACCTGTCGAAAAACCCATTTTTCGATGTTTTTTCATTGCGGCCGAGGTTGTCTGTGGTACATTATCGATAGCGTCGCGACGACCTATTGAATGGAGACTGCAGATGGCTCGCTACAAGGCCTACGACTACGCGCAGCTGGTGATGGTGCCGGTGTCTCTGAAAGAACAACTGGTTCCCGGCACGCTGGAATACGCCATACACCATGTGATCGAAGAGCGGCTGCATCTGAGCCTCTTCGATGCTCGTTACCGCAATGACGAGACCGGCCGCAGAGCGGCCAGCCCCGACGGGCGGCACAGACTCAAGGAACGCGCCATGATCGTGGAGCCGCTGTTCGCTAACATCCGGGCGCAGAAAAAGATGGACAGATTCACGTTGCGGGGCAGAGTGAAGGTCAACATTCAGTGGATGCTCTACTGCTTGGTGCACAACATCGAGAAGATCCTCAACTTCGGGGCGAGCTATGGAATGGCGAGCGGATAAGGGAACTCAGGGGAGGGATCGGGCCGTCCAAAGGCCTTTGACAAGCCCGCCTGGGCCGTCGCAAGCCCTGGACGCCGCCTCTCGCCGCGCAACTATGTCAATCCAATCGACCGCGTGACGTTTTCTCTTGCGAGGGAGGAGTCCCCTCGCCGAAAAGCCGTTATTCGACAGTCTCGTTAGGCCAGTCAAAATGGACCAAAATGACGTAGTGGTCCGCGAATGAGGAAACAAGAGCATGATTCTCCATCCCGTTGTTCTTGGAATTAAGCTGCTTTTCCTGATAGTAATCATTGTAACCCTGCTTGTACTCAATAGTGTTCTCACCCCCGAGCAGTTCCGTATCGCCCTTTGGATTGCACCTGCCGTTTTCATCCTTGGCGTGGTAGCCCTGTGGGTTTTCGCCGTCAGAGTCCTGCGCAACCCCAATTCCAAGCTCGGCAAACAGATGATCCTTTATCAACAAGCGCGGGCCGACGATGGCTATGTGGCCTCAACTGACCGGTTCAGCTCTATGGTCGGCACTCGCGGGGTAGCCATTTCCCCTCTCAGACCAGTCGGAACTGCTCTTTTCGGGCAAGAGCGCATTTCTGTTGTAACCGAAGGTGAGTTCATGGAGGTAGGTTCTCAAGTAGAGATAGTCTCGGCCAAAGGCTCACGCGTAGTGGTCCGTCCCACCCGCGTTGCCCAGTCATAGCAAACAAAGAACATCTTAACGTGCCTCGGCCAACCAGCGCATCCAGCGGACCGAGGCCGCTGATGCGCACCGTGGGGCTCTCCTTGAGAGACTGACATGTTCAGTACCAATCCATCGAGACGGGAACGGCTCGAGAAGGCCGAGCATCTCATGCGGACCCATCCGGACTCTCGGCGATACTGGTATTGGCAAATCCAGGCGAAGATACTCAGGTTTCTTGTGTCGGTGTATGGCGACTTCGAACCGCCTGTGCGGAGCAGGACTGGGCAAGCAAGGACGTCCACATTGCTGAAGTCTCTCCCTCAACGGCCAAATATGCCGAGGTCACCCTCGGTAATTCGCGCCATTCTTGAGAGAATTGCTGCACTCAACCGTTGGAGGTCACGGCCAGGCAGAGTGCAGGAAGGCCGTCGCGAACCGCGGCCGCGGCCCTTCGTATGGGACGTCGCGAGAGTTGGATTGATCGTCCTCGCAATCGTTGCGCTATGCATTATCGTAGTACACGCGTCGATCTCTCTACGAGTGGCCCGATCGAAGCAAGCCATCGCGCGGATCCAACTGGTTGAACTGGATGCAGCTCTCGCGTTGTACTTGACAGACTGCGGCTCGCCGCCGACGACGGCTCAAGCGCTGAACGCACTGCTCAATGATCCCGGCGTAACAGGTTGGCACGGGCCATACTTGGTCGGGGCAAGGATTCCTCTGGACCCGTGGGGGATGCCTTTTCGCTATCGTATGGTGGGCGGAAGACCCACCGTCGATTCCGCAGGCCCAGACCTCCTGTTTGGGACAGCAGACGATCTGTTGCCGGAGAGAGACTAGCCCATCCAACGGATGGAGTCGGACGCGGCCAGCCGGCAAGACGGGCACACTGATGGATAGGGATGGACGGCAGCGGATAAGGCCAGGCCGGCGTCCCCCGCGTGGCTGCGATTCCCTTATCCGAGGGACCTAGCATCCACAGCTTGAGTCCCTTCTCCACGTCATCCCATCCGGCCGAGAAGCCTATTTCAATGCAAGGATATACGCTTTGCGGGGAGTCTGTCAGGGACTATCCTTCGGCGGCCCGTGCGGAGAGAATCGCCGATTGTCGTGTGACGTGGTTCAGACCTTGAACCGGAAGGTGATGATGTCGCCGTCCCGGACGACGTAGTCCTTGCCCTCGAGGCAGGCCTTGCCCTGGGCCTTTGCGTCCTTCATGGATCCCAGTTCGCGGAAGTCGGCGAATGAGATGACTTCCGCGCGGATGAAGCCGCGGGCGATGTCGGAGTGTATCTTGCCGGCGGCGCTGAGGGCGGTGTCGCCGGCGTTTATGGTCCAGGCGCGAAGATCGTCCGAGACCACGGTGAAAAACGACCGCAGCCCCAGGGCCTGATAGCAGGCGGGTATGAGGCGGCGCGACGCCGGCTCTCCCAATTCGAGGCCGTCCAGGAATTCCTGCCGGTCTTCCGGCTCCAGCTCGGAGATCTCTTCCTCTATCTTTGCGGAGATGACGAACGTATCCGGCCCGAGCGATTCGACGGCGGCGCGCGTGGCATCGGATCGAAGCTCGTCCTCGTGCACGTTCAGGACAGGGAGGATGGGCTTCTCGCTGAGCAGCTGAAACGCCCGCAGCATGAAGCTGTTCTCGGCCGAAAGCCCGACATCGGCCACGCGCTTGCCCTGTTCGAGGGCCTGCTGCAGCCGCTCCATCAGGGCGAGCTCCTTGCGGTCGTGCTCCTGAGTGGGCGTGGGCTTGAGCACCTGCTTGCGGAGCTTCTCGATCCGGCGCTCCACGATGTCCAGGTCGGCCAGGATCAGTTCGCATTCCAGCTCAGTCGTATCCCTGGCCGGATCGAGGGATCCTCGGGGGTGAGGCGGCGCGCTGGGCCACTCGAAGAACCGGACCACGTGCAGGAGTCCGTCGACCTCGCGCAGCGCGGAGAGCACGGCGGTGTTGTGTTCTCTGCTGCGATCCGAGGAGACGCCGGCCACGTCCACAAAATCCACGTGGGCGTATGTGACCTTCTTGGGAGACAGCTTGTCGGCAAGGAGATCGAGCCGCTCATCGGGCACGGACACGGTGGCCGCGTGCGCGGTCGGGGTGTGTTCGATGGCCGCGCCGTGTGCGCCGGTCACCGCCTCGAAGAGCGTCGTCTTGCCGCTATAAGGTAATCCGACGATGCCGACCTTCATCGGGCCTCCCTGCTGACAATGCAGAATGCACAGCGCGGAATCTGAAATCGCGAATGAGCAAGGCTTAATCTCACGGAGACAATGGTCTCATATGAAAAGGCGGTGCGGCCAAGACCCGAGTCCGTCAGGTCGGCCCGCGGGGTCTCTCAAGGATCGCCCAGCTGTTCTTCTTGAGGCCGCGCGGGTCGCGCTGCGTCTTCAGGAGCGCGTCAAAGGGCATGCCCGGCTCCTCACAAACCTTCTGATCAGCTAGCGGGCTTGGCGGGCTGCTCCTTCACGCTAAACGAGACAGCCACAAGAACCGAGTGCGAATTTAGCACGGCAGGAGCCCCCACGCAAGCGGACGCTTGCCGGGGCTCTGTTCGCCATTCCTGTGGGCCGGTTCGGCAGAGGGGCGCCCGCGCGTGGCCGGTTGACCCCCAATCCTCACGGACGAGAGCGAGGACGACGAGCACCGGCGTCATCCGCGTCTCCGGCCGTAGATCTCCCAATACGCCTTGCAGGCGGGACAGTTCTTCTCGTAGCGCCTGAACTTTCTGGCGAAGACTGAATTTGGCCAGCGCCGGACAACACTGCACAAGGGACATATAATGCAGATCAGCGCTAACATTCTCTTTCCCTTCGCCATGACCGCCTCCGCGCCAGGCTGAAACCCGTCACATTATTGGAGATTCGTGTATCTTACTCCCCCCGCCGGGGGCGTTCAATCCTTCCACCGACAGTCTGACGGAGAGGGCGCGGCAGATTTCTGCGCGTGGATCAACCCTTTCCGGGGTCAGCCGTCAGAGACGAGCCCGACCGCCGCCGGCCTGCTGAAAGCCTTGGCAAGATTCGCTATGGGCAATGAGGGTTCGAGCAAGAAATGCGTTCGGGGCAGGACGAGATCGCCGCGCCGCTTCACGGCGGCTCCGGACTTCGCGCGAAAGGCGGCACAGGGACCGAATTCCCGCTTGACAGACCTCGAGATGTCGCCCTATACTCTGGCCTTCATGGCTTAGGTTCAGACCGCTTCGAGGACCTGCACACCGGGAGCAGGATGAGGTTTTCGATTCGCACAGACCGTCGAGTGCCCGCCGGCCGGCTGACGGGTCTGGTGAAGCCGGCCCCCAACTCTCTGCATCGAACCATCTGACATGGACGGGTACACCCACAGAAAAGGCCGACTGTACTGCGAGAAGGTTCCCGTCCCGTCGCTGGCGGCACGCTACGGCACGCCGCTCTACGTTTACAGTCGGGCGGCGATCCTGACACGCTTGGCCGTGCTCAAGGAAGCCTTCAAAGCGGCCCGGCCGCTCGTCTGTTACTCTGTAAAGGCCAACGGCAACTTGTCGATACTCCGCCT
>SDBU01010224.1_pt1 | contig 10436 bp, 7 predicted proteins | sample 2277071 | NCBI WGS metagenome assembly SDBU01 (sample SAMN10397929, study PRJNA504765) | marine sediment metagenome | isolation source: marine sediment core GS08_GC12, 126 cmbsf | place: Arctic Ocean: Gakkel Ridge, Loki's castle | collected 2008
TTAAGCCAAATCGGATAAACAAACGGGCACCAGCATGAGTTCTATTCTGATCTAAATACGCTTATCCAAAATGAGTTGTTAACCTGGCGGATAAAGGATCAAATCCCAAATGACTACAATTTTATATTGTAAACCAATGGCTGTAAGCTGGGCGATAGGACAGAAGGAGGCGGTGCTTGGACCGCCTCCTTAACTGGAACAACTGATTAAACTCTTACCTATTTCCCTGAACCAGCGCCGTATTCCTTAAAGATGCGCAGCCCGCCGTTGCAGTCAGCGGGATAGATCCAGAGCGCGACGATGGACTACGGCACGTGTTTGTAAATCTTCAGCCCGGTATCCCGGTCGCTGGTGAAGATCAACTCGCCCTGAACGTACACGCCCCAGTAGTTGTCGCCGGGGTCAACCGCCTGGGCGAGCACCTGCGGATTGGCTGGATCGCTGATGTCTATCGCAACCAGGCCATCGGTGTACCAGGCCACGTAGACTGTGTTACCCCGCACCATGACGTTGTGGCTGCCGAAAGGCGGGGCGTTCGGATCGTTGGTAGACGGCAGTTTTACCTCACTCAACTCTACTACGTTAGCCGGGTCGCTAGTGTCAAACACTCGCACGAACCCGAAACCGTTGAACGAGCCTGGAGTCAGAGTTGCCTCCACTAGCGTACCGTCTTCACGCAGTGCGGCCAGCTCGTTGCCGCGAGAACCACGGATGAACATGCCGGGGATACCGACGATAAGGTCACCACCCATCGTTATCACGTCCTCACGGGCGTCGTTGAAGACGATCGCCCCAATGGCTCCCTGGCTTTCAGCGACAGCCAGCTTATCGTCAAAGCGGCAGACGCCGCGCTGGATCAAGGCAATCTTGCCAACGACTGATTCGCCATAGGGAACGGCAGGTCCTGAGGTAGTGGGATTAAACGGGTCAGCAGCGCAGCCGAAGGCCTGCGCCGAATTGATGCCATCAACTTTTCCAACCCATGCCACTTCCTCCGGTCCAAAGAGACCAGTCAGTTGCAGTGTGAATGCAGCCTCGGCCGCTTCGTGCTCAGTCCCGAAAGAACCAAGCGCTACGCTGGTCGTCACCAACCCCAGTCCATTCGCACTGAAATCCTCATCGGAGGTTACCATCAGGTTTCCGCCGCGGGCGGGCCAGGCGGCATGGGCATTGCCTTCATCCCCCAATTCCCACGTGTTAACTCCCATAAACTTAGGATTGGACGGCTTACTGACATCGAGCAGGATATAACCCGCGTCCCAGTAAGATAGGTATGCCACACGACCGTTTCCGTCGACCGTTACATCGTGCAGGCCGAGGCTCCGTGAGGTCCCGCGCGTTTCAGCAGGCGGCCTGTCATCGCTCACTGTGGAGCTCCAGCGCCCTACTTCGGTAGCATTCGCAGGATCAGAAGCATCCAGGATGCGGAAGTCATAGTCATCCGGGGAGACATTCGCTACCACCGCGATATACGTCTTGTTGCCTTGCTCGAAGATCCAGGCGTTGTGCACGCCGAAAGCTTCAAAGTTGGGGCCGTTGAAAAGGTCGTTGACGTCGTAAGCTGCGCCAAGCCGGATTGCATCGTAGGGATCGGAAACGTCGTAGAACACGACCCCGCCATCTCCACCACCGGCACAAGGCTCGTTGCTGTGAACCAGCAGGTCGCCATTAAAGTCGCGAGAGTTAACCTTGGCCACCTTGACATCGTTTGCCCGGGTGAGGTCCGGGGATTCCAGGTTGTCAACAAAGGTCGGGTTGGTGGGATCGGAAACGTCGACGATCTTAACGCCGGTTTCGGGGCAGAAACCACTGGTCCCACTGCTAAAGGTTCCCACATAAGCAAAGTTGCCCAGCGCCCAGACGTCAGTGTTGGCACCGTCTGGGAAAAAGAGGGAACCGATCTCGGTCAGATTGCGATGTTTGCCCGCCGGAGCGCCAGATGATGAACTGTCTGCGGCCGCGAGACCGACATCCGAAAAATGGGCCGCGCCAGTTTCGGGATCAACATCAGGATCAGGATCATTAGCCAGGACCGTTGACACACTCAGCAAGAGGATCAACATGAGGATAATGATCACGGGAATTCTTATATATTTCATTGTTTACTTCTCCTATAAGGATTGGTGGAACTGAGAAAAACCATTAATGGGGCGTAATTGCTTGTATAGCGGTGGTTTATCACGATAAAGTGCTGACAAGATCCAGCAAGGACGCAATTACGATCATTTTTTGAACCAATAGGAATTCTTTTATAAGCACCTCCTCTACTCTTGAACTTTGTCAGTTCCAAAGGAAAAGGTAAGTCCCATCCCAACTATGAGGCGATGTTCGCAGGGTCTTCGATAATGATCTTTGCCTTGCTGCGTTAGCATAACCCACCATTTAGATATTATATATGAAAACTATCATTTTATCAATAATTAGAATCTGATTGCTAGTCCAAAGTAGTAGAGTCCTATTTGAACAAAGTTAAAATGCCCTATTTCGGTGGCATAAACACAAAAAAAAAATTAAGCCATCGAAAGGGAAGGGCAAAGTGAGCGACTCATTCTATTAACAATGAGCCAAAATGAAATTACCCGATTAGAAGAAATAAAAAGAATAGAAGGGAAAACACTGAAACAGGAAGAAGCAGCCATAATGCTTGGGAGAAGCGAAAGGCATGTCGAGCGGCTCTTTGGAATCCGACCACCCAGGCAGGCCTCGAATTTCATCCCTCCCGGCCTTAGCGGGGGGGGCACGACCTCACAGACCAGGGTTCAAGTTCTGGTGGGAGATATACAGCATTATTTTGTACGCAAGTCTGCTTACTTCATGTCCTTAAGCCAAATCGGATAAACAAACGGACACAGGCCTGAGTTCTATTCGGATATTAATTCGCTTATACAAAATGAGTTGTTAACCTGGCGGATAAAAGATCAAATCCTAAATGAATACAATTTTATGTTGGCAGCGAGCTGGGCAGCGCAGCAGAGCTGTTTTATCCTGGTCTCGCGCTGAGGCTGCCTCGCTCCAAAGAGGGGGATATCAGCACTGTTCTCAATTACCGGCTGAAGTCTTTGGGTCCGTCATGCCAAGGACATAATTGACACCCAATGTGATCAGCTCCCGAAGTGATTCCTTATCCGCGATGGTCGCCTCTGAGAGAGCGACGTACTCTCGCTTGATCGGACCGTTGGGAAAGAACCTGAACTCCGTGCCTTTGCCCTCTTCGATAAGGCTCCTTCTTCTATCCGCGGGAAGCTTGACCGCGAAGCCTGCCGGACTCAGCGAGGCGAAGATTTTTCCATTGGCGTAGAGGGCCGCTCCACTGAAGAAGTGCTTGCACTCGAGCTTAGCGTCCCCAACTTGCAGCGGCTCGAGCCTGTCAACTATCTGCGTGAGGAGCGTCAGGTATGGTTCTGCCATTTGATCTTGGTTGAATATCGATGCATCAGTTCTGCCTAATATGCATTATACGGCAAATATGCTGAATAACATTCTTGTAAAGCGAATCATCCGGATTAATTCTCAATGATAAGTATAAAAGTGGTTAACGTAAATATCGCATAGATTTAGGGTTGCCTCCCCAGTGTAAAATCCCACCCTGTCCATCCATGTATATTAAGGAAAATGCAGCGACAAAAACGGTCGCTGCACAAAAAAGTGGGCGCGGAGGGACTCGAATGTCATCCCGCCTGCATTGGCGGGGCCCACGACCTCACGCACCAGGGTTCAAATCCTGGTGGGAGATAAACAGCATTATTTTGTTCGCAAGTCTGCTTCCAACAGATCATTAAGCCAAATTGGATAAACAAACGGACACAGATATGGGTTCTATTCAGATCTTTATACGCTTATACAAAATGGGTTGTTAACTTAGCAGACAACAGATCAATTCTTAAATGACTGCAATTTGATGTTGTAAACTAATGGTTTTGAGCTCAGCCGCCCCGATACCATCTTGCAATGAAAAAGCCCGTTCTCTAAAGAACGAGCTCATCATCCAATCACAGCACGGCGCGGGGTCAGCTGCAGAGGATGGTTAGCTGGAGTTATCCTTGTTATTTGGCCGAGTAATGATCAATATTGTGCACCCTCAGGTTCACTTATGCAGCTTTCGAATAGTGCCGTTAAGGAATCATGATCGATCTCGTTGGAAGATCCAATAGCAACAATCTTTGTATATGGCCTCCGTTCCCCCCACTCATCAAGCTCACTGATCTCAGTGCGGCGCCCAACAATCTGAAGCGTGATCCGTTTTCCAGGATTATCAACGGAATACAAAATGCCTTTGCAGCGATAAATGGAGGCCGGTAGTTCTCTCTGCACCATTTCACGCAGGCGAGTTAAGGATAGAGGCCGGTCAGTTTCAAAGCTCCAGGTCTCGAACATTTCTCCCGCTGAATGAGGCTCATGAGCTGCATCACCTAATTCGATATTAATATCGCTGGTCTGTCGAACCATATTTTCCGGATCAAATCTACCAACAGCTAGAAGAATTTCCAACGGCACGTTGCAGTGGACCGCTTCAACTATCCTGATGCGATTTAAGTGCTGACCTATCCATTCTTCAATGACATCGATATGTGTGGGGGTCACAAGGTCAACCTTGTTTAATATCACCAGATCGGAATAACCAACCTGCCGTATTTTTAGAAGAGAAAGGTCGGCATTATCACCATCTGTAAAAATGGCTTCTGCATCGACAATACAGGTGATGCTGTCCAGCCGAAGCAATCCTTCATACTTGGGGGATAGGAAGGTCATCACAATCCCTTCAGGATCGGCGACGCCGCTTGCCTCCAGGATCACATAGTCGATCTCGTCCACACGCAAAAGGAGTTGTTCCAGGGATAGGATCAGGTCATCTCGAATTTCGCAGCAAACACAGCCATTGGTCAGGCTGATCATATTCTCCTCAACACCTTCGATAAGCTCTGCATCAATGTTGATGGCGCCGAAGTCGTTGACAAGAACGCCAACCTTTAATCCATGACCTCCATTGAGAATACGGTTCAGGAGCGTCGTCTTACCCGCCCCGAGAAATCCAACCAGGAGCGTTACCGGAACCGGGTCTCGGCCTGGGATTACAATTGGCTCGGTGCGCGGCGCTGGGGCGAGTATCGGGCGGTCAGTCATTGTTTCCTTTTCGAAAAATTAATGGGCTCATCGACGCATTTCTCGATAAGCCCACTCGACATATGCTTTGTTTATTATTCTTTGTCGACATCAATCCCGCGGGCCTTTAGCATTTCACGCGGGTTAAGTACGATGTTGGGCCACTTCTGAGTCAGACCACGCTTGGCGTCGGCCGGCCAGTAGAGATTCGGGTCGATCTCCAGATCACGCACCCACTGCCCCTGTTGTTTCTCACGTGGAAGCCTCGGAGTGGGAAATGCAATAGTTTCGGGGAGGTCTGCGCCGGGCGGCACAAACCAACGCGGATCCATTGATGCTGGTGCTGCGTTCTCGGGAATTGCTGCTTCCCGTGACCAGATGGCGTCCTTGGTTACGTTGATGACCTGGACGTCCGGGCCACCGAACTGGAACAATCCGTCCCAGTGGGCTCTGACCTCTGCTACCGACTCTGCCTCCAACGCCGGGCCACCGCTCTCGTAGTGGTTGATGACCGCCATGCGGGGCTGGACCTGTTTGAACAGGTAGCCTGCGGCGTAATAGAGCGTGTGGTAAATATCGATGGTGTATTCCCAGAGCTCCGCCGGGGCGCCAACCTTGAGTCCTGATAGGAACGGCGTGTCGATCGTGCCCTCGGAAACGAATACGTCAGCGCCTTTGCCGTACTCAGCAGAAAGCTCGTCTGGGCGGCCGTCGCCTGTCCATACGAAGGACAAACCCGCATCTTCCCAGTCCAGGCGGTAGGCGGAGGCGCCATCCTTTACATGGCTGCGCGGCCAATGGCGTACTGTAACCCCGTCTTGGTCGTAGCAAATGCCGTTGCGTTCTGTCCAATCGAACTCCGTCACTTCGATCTCATAGCCATCGCCGATGGGGCCGGCGTTGAAGTTCTCCGTGTGCCAACGGGTCATCTCCCTCAGGTGCTTGATCATGTGCTTGGTACCGAGCTCGGGTATTCGTCCCGACGGCCCGTACACTCGGAGCGGTGTGAATCCCCCCAAGAAGGCACGGAAGGCGTACATGATGGGCAGGTCCGCGTAGTGATCGACGTGAAGATGGCTGATGAAGAGGTCGTTGACCAACGCTATGGGGACCTGCATAGCGATCACGTTTCGGATGCTGCCACCGCCCATATCGAAGAAGAAGCGACGCGGTTGGGACGTGCCGTTGCCCAGCTCGACCAGCATGCACGTGCCCGACTGCTCCTGGGATATCGGGAATGGGGTGCTGCCCATGAACGAGATACGCATCTCGTTCTTCGGGAGTATTTCCGTACCGGGAAGGTAAGTGTTGCGGTTCTTGATTGCAGGCCAGGGGTGGTAGTAGTCAGGCAAGGAGATGCCGCCGCCTGGTCTGGGTCCATATGGATTTTTGGATTCTGCCATGGTTGTTCTCCTTCTATTATAGATTCGAGTGAATTCCATATATTCTTAACTAAATCAGAAATGAGTCCAGCAATCTATTTATTACACGGCAAATTTGCAGTGTAATATTCGTAGAAGGCGAATTTTCAGGATTTATTCTTGATGATTAGTATAAGATTTGTCATCTTAATATAACATAGATTTAGGGTTTCATCCTCTGGATATTAACCCACCCTTGTCCATCTATGTACGTATGTTAAGGAAAATGCAGCGACAATTTCCGTCGCTGCATAGGAAAATAAGTGGGCGCGGAGGGACTCGAACCCACGACCTCACGGATGTGAACCGTGCGCTCTGACCAGCTGAGCTACGCGCCCTGAATTATTATATTTCTTTTATCTCTGGTCGAGTTATTCTACTTCAGCCCTGATCCCTTGTCAACGCGAGGGCTATTGTCTCTAAACGCAAGCTGCTCACCGGCTGTCCAATTGTCAATTCATTTCTAAGAATTTCCAAATGAACCAGGAGGATCAACCTTACATCTGGTTCAGAAATGGATACATTTATGAATGGGATCAGTCTGGTTTCCTATTCACCCCAGACTCACCTCATGAGTTTTATGCCACCGGTAAAACTTCGACTGATACTAATTGCGAAAGTCAGAGCACCAGGCCGAAGATCAGCACCAACGGAGCTGCAATAAAACACCCACCAGGACAACCACCACTAATGCCAATGCTAAGCCAACCCCACCGATCACCAACCCGACTACCGCCCCCATTAACCCCACCACCAAGCCAAGGATCCCGCCGATAATCCCCAGGATGACATCAATTATTGCCATCAAAATTGCTTCCTGTTTTCTCCCTCAAGCGTAAAACGATTGAGATTATTAACAAAGTATTGCCTGTTCTACTCATCAACACCTTCGCCAAAATGATGCCCGATTACTCAAAGCCTCTCTTGTAGCATTATGGATGATTTGACATAAGGATAATAAAAATTATGTCCGCCAAAACCCAGACAGGTTTTTAATTCGATATCAGATTAGCTTCGAAAATCTTATATATGGTGGCTGTGAGTTGACGCTCTCAAAAATGGCGAAGGTATTGACTCGTATATACGCAAAATAGACAGGGAGATTGCGTTTTTGAGGGGATAATTGCGAACGATCATTCTGGAAGGGTGAATAAGCTGGGCGATTTTCTAACTCGCTTACTAGCTTATCAAAACTGTAACCCGATAGAGAGATATCCCTTGGTATGCTTCTACAAAAGTATTCGCTCCGTTTGGACCAGTTCGAGTAAACTCGTATGAACAATCGCTCAATTCTTGTTAATCCAGGTTCCCCAACCAGGCTGCAGGCCTTTATTTACCATCTAAAACAGCTTTTCATTACCCCGATTGCCTCGCGCCAACAATTTGGCGTGATCCTGACCCTCGCTTTCCTTTACCTTTTTATCCCGCAAATATCACCTGTAGATTGGGATCTCAATACTAAGGATTTGTGGGCTGCAGGGTTGAATGTGTATGCTGACCCTAGCAAAGTTTATCCACCCTGGGGATTGATCCTAATGGTGCCATATTATCTGATGCGAGCCGAAGGGGCAAGGCTGTTTTCTGTTCTGGTGATCGGTTGGTTATCCTATCGACGCCGCTGGTCACTGGCAATGTTCTTTGCGATCGTGCTTTCCCCTTTTTTCCTGGTAACGATGTCAAAAAGCAATATGGATATTCTGGTACTGGTCTTTCCAGTTCTGCTCTGGGAGACCGTTCAGGGGACGCGCTGGCAGACAGTGGGACGTGGTTTAGCCCTTTCGATATTACTTTTAAAGCCCCAGGGTGCGATACTTATTTGGTTGTATCTATTGTGGACCAGCCGGGAGGAGTGGCAGGGGCTGATAAAACCGCTGCTCGTTGTAGCTCTGTTTGTTATTCCAATCAGCATTATCGGCTCCCCTCCATTAATCTTGCAATGGTTGAATAACCTGGTTAACACAACCCCACAAAATGCGTACTATTGGTCGGTTAATAATATTTCTCTCAGCAGCTACCTGTCCCCATTATCTGCGGTAGTAGTATTAATAATCTTGTTTGCCCTGTTGCTGGTTGCGATGAGATTGAAAGAAAAACACTGGAGTAATGGGCACACGATAGCCAGTCTACTGCTGGTATCAATGTTTCTCTCACCATATACCAGCCAGCAAAGTTTTTCATCGGCACTCGCATATATTCCCTCCTGGGGTTCCTATTTCGTCCAGAGTCTAGTTCTGATCGTGTCGTTCAAGTTTTTTGATTATTGGGATTTTATCCCCTTGCTGATATTGACGATCGGGCTTGCCAGTTTGTATTTTCACCAACCAAGATCGACAAGGGATGACATTCAAGAGTCCCTTGTTCAGGAAAAGGTGAAATCTTGAGATGCATATAGTGAGAAAGAAGGACAGGATAACTGCTGTTTTACTATCTAGTAAATTCCTTCTTGGTATGCTTGGTTTTTTCACCCTGGTTTTACTAGGACTTTTTATTATTTATTTCCCCTACCCACCAGGATGGGATTTCAGGAATAATCTCTGGGCGCCATCATTTTTACTGGTGAACGGGCAAAATCCTTATAACCTCACTGTCTTGTATGAGATGGGGAGCGCTGTTTGGATGCCGGTCGCGATTGGCATGTTTTGGCCCCTGGGATACTTTCCCCTCCAGCAAGCCAGCAACCTGTGGTGGATATTCACTCTAATTAGTTTGATCACCATTGTCTGGTTGAGTTCTGGTCATCAACGCCCACCGAAAACCCTTTTTACAATTACTTTGGTTCTGGCTTTCTTATTCCCCCCAACAATTTCCCATTTCTCTTTGGGACAGATCACTATTCTTATTTGTTTACTTTTTTTGGTGATCACGATCTACGGGCGAAAATTGCACCCCTTATTAATAGCGCTCCTGATCGTTTTTACCTTATCGAAACCCCAATTGACGATCTTCATTTTGCCGGGATATTTCTACTCCTATGTGAAAGAAAACGGTTCTTCCCGTGCAATCAAATTGATCTTCTTTATTTTTCTCGCCATAGGAATTCTTTCCTTGCCATTATTTATCTTTTACCCGCGATGGATTAACGATTTCATTCAAAACCTTATGGGGAATCCAGATTGGGTACATCCATCATCTCTATTTATCCTTCGCACGAACTTCAATAGATTTGGGGAGATATTATGGTGGCTGCTCCTTTTGCTGGTATCAGGCATAAACCTATGGTTGTGGACTCGACTTCCTAAAAGAGATGCTGCAGCCTGGAGTCTCGCCCTGACAACCCTGGTTACACCTTATATATGGAGCTGGGATTTTGTTTTAATAATTCCTTTGTTAGTCAGCTATCTATTTAAAATAAGGCGGAAATCATCAATCTGGCTCATCTATTTCGCTTATATATCTTGTTGGGGTATCATCGCATATATGAAATTGACAGGCCATATGTCTGATGAACTTTATTGGTGGGTGCCCTGGTATTTGATCGGATTTGTAATAATCAGCAGCACCCTGAACTGGCCATCCATTAAATTACGACTCAATACCTTGTTCAGCTGAGAACCACCCTGCCTAAGAAATAACCAGGAACTGATAACAATAATTATCCGGTGAGATCAAAGCCCACCCTTGCTTCATTTCCAGTCTCCGCCAGAACCCCCTCAATCAAACCAATTTACCCTTATTAATCAACTCGCTGATAATCAGACAGTTAAATATAGACAATACTCCTCGAAAATTATGCGGCACCCAGGAGAGATACTATTCTGCGGTGGACGGTGTTGAATAATTAGCAAATATGAATAATCAGGTCCATCCTCACATATTTTGGTGAGCATTGAGTAAAAATTTAATCCAATTTCAGCTCAAAACCTACAGACAGAAGCCTGATTTTATGGCATATTGGCCCTCATTTCACTCAGGATC
>SDBU01010225.1_pt1 | contig 10435 bp, 8 predicted proteins | sample 2277071 | NCBI WGS metagenome assembly SDBU01 (sample SAMN10397929, study PRJNA504765) | marine sediment metagenome | isolation source: marine sediment core GS08_GC12, 126 cmbsf | place: Arctic Ocean: Gakkel Ridge, Loki's castle | collected 2008
GTCCGATGAAACATAGTCCATGACGGACTGCACATGAAATGATTTCAGGAAGGCTTCGATGCGAATGACTTCTTTACCTTCCTTGTACAATACCGCCGAGGGGGCATAGGTAATACCAAGCTTTTTGGCCCATTGGCGAGCCGCCATCTTCTTTCCTGAAGGTGTGGTTATATTTTCCCTGCTCCACATGTCCAGTTGTACTACATCAAATTTCCTGATTTGTTCCTGAGTCATTGCTTTTGGAAAAATATTATTGTGTAGCTTGTCACAAGCCTGGCAGTCCTTTTGCTCGAAGAAAACGATCAGTGGTTTCTTGTTCCCCAGTCCCTTTAGATTGTACGGAGCTTTTCTGAAGAAAGGTTGAGCATGTAATTTACCGGCTGATTTAACCGAGGCGTGTTTTACATAATAATCGCGGAACGACATATTCTGGTCTTGTTTTTCAGCGACGTAGCGCAATGCTGTCATGAACTGGTGCGGCGGATAATAGCCGTTCATGCGCAGAGCGACTTTTCCTTTTTCATCAAAGAAAAGCAGGGTAGGGGTAAACCAGACCTTGAGATTGGCGGCAAATATTTTTTCGCTAGAGGATTTTGCATCTAAACCTGTGACTTCCTCACTTCCCCACAGATTTAGTGCCAAAGAATCGAAATGCTTTCGGGTATAATCGACAATATGTTTTTGACTGAAATTATTGTTCACCAGCTCGGCACAGTAGGGACATCCTTGTTGGTGGAAATAAATGAGTAATCTTTTGCCGTTTGCTGTGGCGTCACTAACGTCTTCACGAAGGTCGAGGAATGATGTTTTGAACCATGAGGGTGGCTCCGAGTCAATCACTCCAGACTCGCTGGCCCCTTGCGCCAAAAATGGCAGGGTTAACACGACAATCAAATAATAGCGAAAATGTCTCATTGCAATGACCGCAATAGCTGTTCATGTCGATCATTTATACTTGCGCGTTGGGCCGAGAAAGGCAAGTATCTCTTCCCGTTATGTCTGAAACAGCGAAACCCGCATCCAAAGAACGCCATCTGACGCTGGTCGTACCCGCTCTGGTGTCAGCTGCGGCCGACGAACATTTTAACGGCGATTTGCAAAGGCTTGAGTGGTTGTTGGGGCGGGCCGATAATACTGTGAATCAGCTCACTCACAGCACGGATGCCTGTTTATTTCGGCTATTTGGGGTCAATAACGGCCCAGATCAGGATGTGCCGGTGGCCGCAGTAACGCGCGTTATTGATATGGGCGTGGTTGATAATGCCTGGTGGATACGAGCCGATCCCGTCCATCTTATGCCCCACGGCGATACCCTTGTTCTCAGCGCGGGAGACGGTCTTACCATTAGTCAGGATGAAGCCGACCAACTTGTACGGGAAATACTTGATGTATTCAGTGATGACGGCTGGATCCTCAAAGCACCACGTCCGAATCGCTGGTACCTGCAGCTGATCGATGCGCCAGACATGCTGACCACCCCCGTTGCAAACGTAGCCGGTCGCGATATCTACCCCGCCCTGCCTGCCGGCAAGGACGGCAAGAAGTGGCACACGGTATTGAATGAGCTGCAGATAATGTTGCACACCTCGGCAGTTAACGTGGAACGGGAAGCTAAAGGGCTTCCGGCGATAAACAGTTTGTGGCTCTGGGGCGGCGGTCGTTTACCCACGCTGAAGGAAAATGACTGGACCCGGTTCTGGGGCGAAGACGCAACAGGGTCTGCGCTGGCGCGCCTGTCACAGGTAAAGCAGGCAGACCGGCCGGCGAGCGCTGAGAACTGGTTGCGTGAGTCGAGTGCAGGGAATCATCTGGTGGTGCTTGATCAGCTGGAACAGGCGAGATTGAACGGACAGGGGGAGGCATTGCAGGATTTCATTCAGGCTTTCGACCAACAATGGACCGAACCGCTGGTCAGGGCTTTGCAAACAAATCGACTGCAGAGCTTAACGTTCGTGATCGACAACTGTCGACTATTCAAGGCTAACGCGAAAAGTCTGGGCCGCTGGTGGCGGAGGAGATTCCGCATCGACTCCCTGGGACGGAGCCAGTGACTGGCAACAAATTAATTCAACGCAGGGCACTGCAGATATCGGCCGACAGTTTACCGCAGGAGATGCACCCCGTTCTCAAACGTGTGTATCAGGCACGAAATGTATCAGGTCGCGACGCCCTCGATCGCTCGCTTGATCAATTGCACAATCCCGATAGTTTGCTCGGCATGCAAGAGGCCGCGCAGCTGCTTGCGAAAACCATGAAGAATGACGGGCACATTCTGATCGTTGCCGATTTTGATGCCGATGGCGCCACCAGTTGCACGCTCGCTGTGCGTGCCTTGAACAAAATGGGTGCAGCCCACGTTCATTACCTGGTTCCGGACCGTGCAGTTCATGGCTACGGTTTAACGCCCGCGATTGTGGACGAAGCGGCGTCTTGTTCCCCGGATCTGACCCCGAATCTGATCGTCACAGTGGACAATGGTATCTCCAGCATCGCCGGTGTCGAGACCGCCAGGGCGCTGGGTATCCAGGTACTGGTCACTGATCATCATCTGCCGGGCAACGAATTGCCTGCGGCTGATGTCATCGTTAATCCCAACCAACCGGGGGATACCTCACAGTGCAAATCTTTAGCGGGTGTGGGTGTAATCTTTTATGTCATGCTGGCACTGCGAGCGTACTTGCGCGAACAAAAATGGTTTGAGCATCGGTCGATACCGGAGCCCAACCTTGCACAATGGCTCGATCTGGTGGCACTGGGTACGGTTGCCGACCTGGTGCCGCTGGATGAAAACAACCGTCGTCTGGTGGCGCAAGGCCTTGCCCGCATCAATCACGACCAGTGTGTTGCCGGGATTCGCGCCTTGCTGGAAGTAGGCAAACGCGCAAACCGAACACTGGGGGCTAGCGACCTGGGTTTCTTTGTCGCCCCCCGCTTGAATGCTGCTGGTCGGCTGGAAGATATGTCGATTGGTATCGAGTGCCTGTTGACCGACGACGAGCAAGTGGCGCGCCAATTCGCATTGCGTCTGGATAAAATTAACCACGAACGACGTGAAATCCAGCAAGCCATGCAGCAGCAGGCACTGTCCGCCGTGGAGCAGCTGGATCTGGAGGTTTCGGATTTGCCCACGGGTCTGTGTCTGTTCGATGACCGTTGGCACCAGGGTGTAGTGGGGCTGGTCGCCTCCAGACTGAAAGAGCGTTATCACCGGCCGGCCATCGCCATGGCCCCGGCGGGTGATGGTGAATTAAAGGGCTCGGCGCGATCCATTAGCGGTCTCCATATTCGTGACACTCTGGACCAGCTAGCCACACAGTATCCCCACCTGTTGCAAAAGTTTGGTGGCCACGCCATGGCCGCTGGATTGACAATACGGCAGGATGATTTTGATGCCTTTGCCGTGGCCTTTGACGAGTTGGTGGCACAACAGCTAAGTGAAAACGATCTCAAGGAAATATTGTTGAGCGATGGAGAGCTTGAAGCCGATGAACTTCAACTTTCTCTGGCTGAAACTATTCGTGATGCCGGTCCCTGGGGCCAGGGTTTCCCCGAACCATTGTTTGAAGGAACATTTCAGGTAATCAGCCGCCGCATCGTTGGCGGCAAACATGTGAAAATGGTATTAAGACATGCAGACGGTGTCAAAGTTGATGCAATTGCATTCAATCAGCAAGAAGATGATTCCACGTATAATTTGCAGCAGATACATGCAGTTTACCGATTGGACATCAATGAATTCCGCGGTGTGCGTTCCGTTCAGTTGATCGTTGAGCATATGTCGCCGCCCATGAATCGCCCCGCGGGCCCATCAGAAACAAAAGAACTCTCGCCGAAAAATGGCGAGGCACAAGAAGTTGCCTAGATGAAAGGTTTACAGGATTTTATTGGTAATACGCCTCTGGTTACGCTGCAACGCCTGGGCGGTAAAACCAGCAATACGCTGCTGGTGAAACTGGAGGGCGATAACCCCGCCGGGTCAGTCAAGGATCGACCCGCACTGAGTATGATTGAGGGTGCCGAGCAGCGCGGGGAGATCAAACCCGGCGATACTTTGATTGAAGCCACCAGCGGTAATACCGGTATTGCGCTGGCAATGGTGGCGGCAATCAAGGGTTACGGCATGGTGCTGATCATGCCCGAGCACATGAGTATCGAGCGGCGTGCGTTGATGAAGGCCTTCGGTGCCGATATTGTTCTGGTATCAAAAAAAGACAGCATGGAAGGCGCGCGTGACCTTGCCGATGAGATGGAAAGACAGGGCAAGGGCAAGGTGCTCAACCAGTTTTCCAATGCGGACAATCCGCGCGCGCACTATGAAGGTACTGGCCCTGAACTGTGGCGCGACACGGAAGGCAAGCTCACGCACTTTGTCAGTTCCATGGGAACCACGGGTACGATTATGGGTGTCTCCCGTTTTCTGAAGGAACAGGACTCATCAGTACAGATTGTTGGTGTGCAGCCAACGGAGGGCGCGTCAATCCCCGGTATTCGTCGCTGGCCCGAAGCCTACCTGCCAACAATCTATGACGCCTCGCGTGTGGACAGAATAATCGATGTTTCACAGGAAGAGGCTGAAGAAATCACACGTCGTCTTGCGCGGGAGGAGGGAATTTTTTGTGGTGTCTCATCCGGTGGCGCCACCGCTGCGGCGTTGCAATTGTCACGGGAGGTAGAGAATGCCGTGATTGCTGTAATCATCTGCGATCGCGGTGACCGCTATCTGTCGACCGGTATTTTTCCGTCAGAATAGGTCTGTTATATGAACGTACTCGTATTTGATATTGAAACCATCCCGGACGTTGAGAGCGGCAGGAAGATTTATGACCTGGGTGAGCTGGGGGACGATGATGTCGCCCGCGTGATGTTCAACAAGCGGCGCGAGCAGACGGGAGAATCGGAATTCCTGCGGCACCACTTGCACAAGGTATGTGCCATCTCGGTACTTCTGCGCCAGGGCAGTATTGTCAAGCTCTGGTCTATTGGTGAGCTGGATTCCGACGAAGCAGAAATCATTAAACGATTCTACGACGGTATCGATAAATACACGCCCACCCTGGTGTCATGGAATGGGGGTGGTTTTGATTTCCCGGTGTTGCACTACCGCGCACTCAAGCATGGTGTGGCTGCGCCACGTTACTGGGAAACTGGCAGCGACGACCAGTCTTTCCGCTGGAACAATTATTTGAGTCGTTACCATTCCCGCCATACGGACTTGATGGATGTGCTGGCGGGGTATCAGCCGCGTGCCAACGCGCCACTGGACGAGATTGCCGTCATGCTGGGTTACCCCGGTAAGATGGGAATGAGTGGTGCCAAGGTATGGGACGAATTTCAGGCCGGCAATCTGGAAGGCATACGCAATTATTGCGAAACAGATGTACTTAATACCTATCTCGTTTATCTGCGTTTTGAGCTGATTCGCGGCAACCTTACCAAAGATGCCTGGCACAAAGAACACGAAATGTTGCGCGCCACGCTCAAGGCCGAAAACAAAGATTATATCGATGAATTTCTCCGGGCCTGGGAATAGCCTCACTTAACAGCATGTCCGAATCGTCAGTAACAGCACAAAAGCCCGTGGTGCGTATGCGGCCCGGTATGCATTTCAAGGGCGAAGGCGAAGCCCGAATTGAATCCATGAGTCATGACCTCAGTGGTGTCGCGCACGTTGACGGCAAGGCGGTGTTTATCGAAGGTGCGCTTCCCGGCGAGCTCGTGCGCTACGGCATTACCCGTCGCAAATCCTCTTTTAATAAAGGTATCACGCTGGAAATACTTGAGGTCTCGGCGGAACGCGTGCTCGAGCCGCCTTGCGAGTATTTTGGAATTTGCGGCGGCTGTTCGCTGCAACACCTTGAGAATGATGCCCAGCTCAAATACAAACAAACTATCGTCAAAGACAACTTCAACAAAATTGGTAACGTTGCACCTGAGCAGTGGTTAGCGCCCATTCAGGGTCCGTCGTGGGCGTATCGGCGTAAGGCCAGGCTGGGTGTGCGTCTTGTGCCCAAGAAAGGTGGCGTACTGGTCGGGTTTCGCGAAAAAAACAATTCTTACATAACCAATCTGGAGCACTGTCATGTGCTCGATGAGCGAATCGCCAGATTACTACCCGTGTTACGAAAGCTGATAAACGGGCTGTCCTGCCCGGACCGAATCCCGCAGGTTGAAGTGGCCGCGGGCGACAGCGACGTTACATTTGTATTTCGTCATCTGGTGGCGCTGACAGCCGAAGACAGGGAAGCGCTGCGCCAGTTTGAGCAGGAGCACAACATTCAGGTGCTGTTGCAACCCGGTGGGCCAGAATCGATCCAGGCCCTGGAGGGTGCGGCGAATGTACTGGAATATACACTTCCCGAGTTCGACATTGATATCGCCTTTCGGGCCACTGACTTCACGCAGGTCAATATCGATATCAACCGGCAAATGGTTCATCGTGCCGTCGAATTGCTGGATCTGAACGAAAACGACCGCGTCCTGGATCTATTCTCGGGACTGGGAAATTTTACCCTGCCGATTGCCAGAAGATGCTCCGAAGTGCTGGGCATTGAAGGCGATGCAGCGTTGATAGAAGGCGCTGAGGGCAACGCGGCGCGCAATGGCGTGGCGAATGCGCATTTCAGTAAAGGTGATCTCTACCAGCAAAGTGACACCGCAGCGTGGAATGATTATGTGTTTAATAAATTAATGATTGATCCGCCACGAAACGGAGCCATTGAAGTGCTAAATCATCTCACGGCTGATTCAGTGCCCGAAAGAATTGTTTATGTCTCCTGTTATCCATCGACACTGGCGCGGGATTCTGACCACCTGGTGCATAATCTGGGGTATCGACTCGAGAGTGCCTGTGTCATGGATATGTTTCCGCAGACCAGCCATGTGGAATCAATGGCGTTGTTCACCCGGGGATAAACCGACGATGGCCAATTATGAAATAGAAATCGATGTGCCGAGCCAGTCACTGATATTGCGGGACAAAACCACGAGTGAAAATATCATTGAGGTGGCAGTGTCGACCGCCGCCAATGGCGTGGGAGAGGAAAATGGCAGCGAACATACGCCGCGCGGCAAGCATATCATCTGTGCCCGGATTGGTGAGGGGCAACCGATAAATGCCGTATTTGCGGGCCGTCGACCAACCGGTGAACGTTACACAGAAGGTCTGCGCAAGCTGCATCCGCACCGCGACTGGATCTTGACGCGTATCCTGTGGCTTAAGGGCTGCGAAAAAGGTAAAAACAGGATGGGTTCTGTCGATACCATGCGTCGCTATATTTATATCCACGGCGCACCTGACGATGTTGCCATGGGTGTGCCCGGTTCGCATGGCTGCATCCGCATGCGCAATGAAGATATTGTGCGTTTGTTTGACCTGGTGGAAATTGGCACACCGGTCAATATCACAGGAGAGCCATAAATGTCGTTGGGTCCGGTGATGCTGGATATAGAAGGACGTCAGCTGAATGCCGTAGAGCGCGATCGCTTGCGCCATCCTATGGTGGGTGGTGTCATCCTGTTTACCCGCAATTACGAATCGCCCGAGCAGGTTAAATCGCTTATTAGCGACATTCATGCGCTTCGAGGCGAAGATCAACCAAAACTGCTGGTAGCGGTGGACCAGGAAGGCGGGCGCGTGCAGCGCTTTCACGAAGGTTTTGCCGAATTACCCCCGGTGCGACTTCTGGGCCACCTCTATGACGAAAATCGTAAACGGGCCAAACGGCTTGCCGAGTCCTCCGGCTGGCTCATGGCAACCGAGATGCGTTCCGTGGGTGTCGATATCAGCTTTGCACCGGTGCTGGATATCGATCTGGGTGTCAGTGAAATTATTGGCGACCGCGCATTTCATTCCGATCCGCAAGCCGTCGCAGATCTGGCGCATTCATACATGATCGGGATGAACCGTGCCGGCATGGCAGCCACGGGAAAACATTTCCCCGGCCATGGCAGCATTGCACCGGATTCCCATCTTGAGTTGCCGGTGGATCACCGCGAGTACGAAGATGTGCATTTTCTCGATATGATGCCGTTTGAGCGCATGATTCATTTCGATCTGCCGGCAGTGATGGCGGCGCATATCCTTTTCCCCGAAATTGATCGTAACGCCGTTGGCTTTTCGTCCTTCTGGCTACAAGAAGTATTGCGCAAGCGACTTCATTTTCAGGGAACTATATTCAGTGATGATTTGTCGATGAAGGGTGCTGCTGCTGCCGGCACCATGCCCGAGAGAGCCCGCGCCGCACTTGATGCCGGCTGCGACATGATTCTGCTTTGCAATGACCCCGGCGCGGCGGATGCGGTGCTCGAAAACCTGGACAATCAGGATGACCCTGTATCCCATTTGCGTCTGGCGCGCATGCACGGTCGTCACCCGGTAGATCGCGATCGTTTGCAGCTCAGCGATGAATACCGACAAGCGTTACATATGGTGTTAAACGCTGCGTAGCAGTATAGAATCGCCCACCATTCTCGTAATAATAATGTGTCTGGTCGGAGTCAGTGCATGATAAAACCTTTAGCCAAGCTGAAGCTTGAGAGCTTCAACAACCTTACCAAGACGCTGAGCTTCAATATTTACGATATTTGTTATGCCAACAGCGCAGCGGCACAAAGAAACTACATTGAATATATCGATGAAGCCTATAATTCCGAGCGCTTGACCCATATCCTGACTGAAGTCGCTGACATCCTTGGCGCCAATATTCTGAACATCGCGCGTCAGGATTACGAACCAGAAGGGGCCAGCGTTACCATGCTGATTGCCGAGTTGCCAATCAAGTTGCCAACGGATATATCAGAGCGCCCTGGACCGTTGCCCGATGCCGTGGTGGCACACCTCGATAAGAGTCATCTGACCGTGCACACCTATCCCGAGCGCCACCCGGTTAGTGGCATCAGCACCTTTCGCGCCGATATAGACGTATCCACCTGTGGCACCATTTCGCCGCTCAAGGCACTGAATTATTTGATACACAGCTTCGAATCCGATGTTGTTACCGTGGATTATCGCGTGCGCGGATTCACGCGAGATGTCAACGGCGAGAAGCACTACATCGATCATGAAATAAGTTCAATCCAGAACTTCATGGACGAGGAAACACTTCAACACTACCAGGCAGTAGATGTTAACGTGTACCAGGAAAACATCTTTCACACCAAGATGATGGTGCGGGATTTCCAGCTTGACGATTACTTGTTTAATGTTGCAGAAGGGATGCTGTCTGAGAAGGCCAAAGGCACCATCACCAGACGCCTGCGACGCGAAATTACCGAAATCTTCTATGGCCGAAACATTAAATAGACGGCCGCACGGCTATTCTTCAGAAGCCCGGCCGCCAGTCTGTCGATACCATCACCCTGACCAACCACCCGATCTTGCCGATAGTTTTCCAATGCCACGCATCCTGTTAATTAATAAAGAGAATTAACCAATAGGTTGTTGCGCCCGGCAGCTATACACTGCAATTTCAAGAGGCTACTATAAAAGGGCGACGGGGGAGCATTTGCCGGTAAATAAGAGTAATTCTCAGGTACCATTACTATTGGCAATGTAATTTCAAATTACGGAAAATATTAAATATAAAGGATGGGCAGTAATGCGGCAGGTTGGTAGGGATGCAATGGACGATAATGCTGGTGGTAAAAAGAAAATCCATTCCATGGATATTCAGAAGGGGATGTATGTCTCGCAACTGGATCGCCCCTGGATTGAAACGCCATTCATGTTTCAGGGTTTCCCAGTGCAGACCGATGAACAGATTGCGGAGCTGCAAAAGCACTGTCAGTGGGTTTTTATCGACATCGAGAAGGGCGCGGATTTTGACCCCAGCATGGGGCATGCGGGCGATTTCCAGCAGCGTGTTTCTTCGCTTGCAGACGAAGAAAAAGAAATTCAGCAGAAGGTTAAGGCACTTGCCGAGACGGATCTGGCAGATACCAGCAAACGCAAACCCTATCCTGACAATGTCCAGTTTGAAGATGAACTGACGCGCGCAAAAGAGATCGAGCAGGAGTCGCGAGAGATCATGCGTGAGGCAATCGATAATGTCTCCAAGGGCAAGAAGATCGATCTTGAAGTCGCAAGTCAGGCCGTTAGCAATATGGTCGACAGCGTTATTCGCAATCCGGATGCCCTGGTTTGCCTCAGCCAGCTCAAAGATGTAAACGAATACACTGCCTTGCACAGCATCCGCACCGCCATAATCACACTTGCATTCGGGCGCCATCTTGCGTTGAGTCGCGATGAACTGGTGGTGCTGGGTATCGGCGCGCTGTTACATGATGTGGGTATGGCCAAGTTGCCAAAAGAAATTCTGGAAAAACCCGGTGGCTTGACGGTGGAAGAATTCAATATTATGTCAAAACACGTACCTTGGGGAGTCGATATTTTGCAGGCCTCCGGCGGTGTCGCCCAGGGCGCGATCGAGATGGTGGA
>SDBU01010226.1_pt1 | contig 10434 bp, 8 predicted proteins | sample 2277071 | NCBI WGS metagenome assembly SDBU01 (sample SAMN10397929, study PRJNA504765) | marine sediment metagenome | isolation source: marine sediment core GS08_GC12, 126 cmbsf | place: Arctic Ocean: Gakkel Ridge, Loki's castle | collected 2008
TGGGATTTCTGCTTACCATTGGCATAGTATTTCTGTTTACCATTACCATGGGATTTCTGTTTACCATAGTACTAGGAATTCAGCTTACCATTTCCACCACTTTGTCTAATTGATCTAAAAGTGCTTTCTGGAAGTGGTCAAGCCAGTTCCCTCAATTATCATGAAAGTTTTGATGAAATCTTTATAGTGGAAAATTAATTTATGGTTTTCGGATTACTTCTGAGTTGGTAACTATTTTTGATCTGAGCATAACGCTCCGTTAATAACACAATTTTTACCCTAAAATAAAAAGAGCGGCTCAAGGAACCGCTCTTTTATGATCAGATCTAATGAACTAGAAGCTATATAAAATTATAATTGATCGAGGCGAGTAATTACGAATTCAATATCCTTTTAACTTAGTTCTTTTTTCCCCAGTAAGATTTTCTGGGCAGTCCTCAGGAGAATCCGCACATCAAAGAGCAAATTCATATGGTAGACGTAATAAAGGTCATACTCCATTTTCTCCTGTGAGTCTTTCAAAGAGGAAGCATAAGGATAATTCACCTGAGCCCACCCTGTTATCCCGGGCTTCATAAAATGGCGCAGTGAATAATATGGAATCTTTTTCTTTAATTCTTCGACAAACTCTGGCCTTTCAGGCCGAGGCCCCACCAAACTCATTTCTCCTTTGATTACATTCCAGAATTGAGGCAATTCATCCAGGTGCAGTTTGCGCAAGATTTTCCCCACCAAGGTAATTCTTTTATCATTTTCATCTGCCCAAACTGCCTCATCTTCTTCAGCTTTATCGATCATAGACCTGAATTTATACAGAGAAAAAAGAGATTCGTTTTTTCCGACCCTTTTTTGTACATAAAACGAGGGACCTCGAGAGTTAATTTTGATAAATAAAGCAAAAAGTGGCCAGAGAGGCAAGCTTATAAGAAGAATGATAGAAGAAACAATAATATCTATTAGTCGTTTGGCTTTTATAACTAAAATATTGGTAGAATGTTCAAATCCCTTCTCTATTAAGAACCAATTCTCATCTACGTAGTTAATGGGTATTCTCCTCTTTAATGCTTGATACATATTAGGCATATCTATTACTTCAATTCCTCTCAATCGAGCGCTCAGTATATCTTTTGTTAATTGAGGATTATCTTTCTCTCCAAAAGCAAAAACAATCTGATTAATTCTGTGCTTTTCAACAAAGGTTAGAAGTTGATCTGAGGTGCCTAATATTTCAATCTTTTCTTTTGGCGCGGATTTTTCTATTTTATTCTTATCATCGTCAATGAAGCCTACAACTTCAAAGTCGCCTCCGGCCTGCTCAATAATTTTAGCAATCTCTTGCCCAGCTTTTCCAGCTCCGACGATAATTAGCCTCATGGGCTTTATCAAATATTTAAATAGTTGATAGCAGAAACCTCTCGAAACAAAAGCCAAAAAGAGAAGAACTATATTTGCTATGACAAGAATTCCTCTACCGATAGGAAAAAGAAAGATTACGTAGTTTAAAAAAGAAACGAAGACAGCTGCGACAGCTACGCTTAAAGATATTTTTGCAAAAGAATTTATTGTGAAGTAATGTTTCTTTAATCTATATAAGTCAAAAAAATGAAATATAGCGAGGTAGCTTATAATAATTAAAGGAATAAACCATAAGGCAAATTTTTCTCTAAAGCTAGAAAGAGTTCCAAAGCGCAGATAGTAGCCTGCCACATAAGAAAAAGGAATAATAAGGATATCCCCGATTAGAATGAGGAGTGATCTTACGGAACTACCTTTTATATTCACTCTTTCCTCTATAAAATTCTCAAGATATTCTAGCTCTAATACTGAAGTGATTCAATAATAGGAAAATATTTTAAAGTGGCATTTTTAAGACTATATTTGTTATTAATCGCTTCTACTGCGTTTTTCCCGAGCTCTTTACAAAGATCATTATCGTTATAGAGCATGAGAATAGAATTGACTAAACCCTGTACATCGCCAGGTTCCACTACTATTCCACAATTGTTCTCCTCTATAATTAAAGCTATTTCTGATGTTCGAGACATTATGGCAATAGCAGGAACTCCGGCGGCTAAAATACCGAATGTTTTTGAAGGAACCGATAGGCCTTCCTGACCGTGTAATAATGAAACTAACCCAACATCGGCGCAGGCGAGAGATAAGCCCAGGTCGTTCCGGTTTACATAAGTACTGAATTGACAATTTGTTAATTTCCACTTTACAGCAAACTCTTCAATCCACCTTTTTTTGTATCCTTCTCCAATGAAAAGGAAAAGTATATCTTTGTATTTTTTTAAATCTCGTGCAGCGTAGATAATTGTTTCCATATCATGGAACCTTCCCATATTTCCCGAATAACTAACTACAAATTTTCCAGCTAAATTCCACTTCTGAATGAATGGATTTTCTTTTTTTTCAACAGGTTTTATCTTTCTGTCATCACTCCACACATGAATCAGATGGGTCTTATCAGTAAGATAACTTATCTTCTTTCCTTTACTAATAATCACTTCTTTCATACAACGTCCCAATACGATTACAGCAGAGGCGTACTTGAGAATAAATTGATTCCACCGATCCCATAATTTGGCTATTAATCCTTTTTCTTTGAGTACACCAAGCTTTACCGCAGTATCTGGGTAGACATCGAATATTAGGTAAATATATGGTTTCCCCCCAATAGCCCTGAGTATAGCGCAAATAACTCCTAGGAAAGGAGGGTTAGTTACGACAAGGATCGGTCTTTTTGAAGAATCAAACAGTAAATGAAAAAATACACTTAAAACGTATGTGATCTGATTAGTAAATTTTCCTATGAAACTCAGCTTTGGAAAACGAGTTCCCCAGACTCTTTTTATTTGAATCCCCTTATAGACTAAAAGTCGAGGGACTTTTGTTTTCCTATTAAGTATGGTTGGAGGTCCGGAGATAACTTCTATTTTAGTCCCTAAATCTATTAGAACTTCACATAATTCTGTTAAAGTTTGACCAGTAGATACTAATTCTGGATAAAATAGCTGACAGAGTACTGTGATTTTGGGATTAATGACTTTTCTCTCGTCTTTCCAAAAGGTTATTTATCTTTCTTCACCTGTTCTTCAATCCATTTATATGTTTTAGATAGACCTTCTTCCAAGCTTATTTTAGGTTCCCATCCGAGTATTTTTTTCACTAAATCTAAATCTGCATTTCTTCCTCTAACACCTTGGGGAGCGGTCGTATCGTATTTCTTTGAAATTGTTTTCCCGGAAATTTTTATTATGATATCAGCGAGTTCATCTATAGTTACCAGAGTATCTGAACCAATGTTTAAAGGTTCATGATAATCACTTTCCATAAGCATTATGGTTCCTCTCAAACAGTCATCTATATAACAAAATGACCTGGTTTGTTTTCCATCGCCCCATATCTCTATTTCACCAGGATTTGATGCTACAGCAACTTTGTGACAAAGAGCAGCCGGTGCTTTTTCTCTTCCTCCCTTATACGTGCCTTCAGGCCCATAAATATTATGATATCTGGCGATTCTAATATCCAAATCATAATCTTTTTTAAATGCGTCACACATTATTTCTGTATATAATTTTTCCCAGCCATAAAAGTTGTCAGGATCGGCCGGGTAGGCATCGTCTTCTTTTAATGCAGTTACATTGGGATCAGCCTGGCGAAAAGTTGGATATATACAAGCAGAAGATGAAAAGAAAAATCTCTTTATTTTATTTTCAACCGAAGCTTGGAGCATATTAGCATTAATAAGTACATTATCATACATAACCTCAGCTCCTACTGCTGTAATAAACCCTATGCCTCCCATATTTGCTGCAAGATTATATACATAATCTATGTCTTTTGTTAATTCTTTACAGTTTTCTTTCTCTCTTAAATCAAGTGTTAACTTTTCAGAGTAATATGGCTTTTCAATATAGTCATCCCATTTTATGTCTACTACCCTCACAAAAAATCCTTGTTTAAAGAACTCCCGTGCTAAATGTGAACCGATGAAACCTCCGGCACCAGTTACTAAAACTCTTTTTTCCATAAAAGCTCCCTTTATTTAAATTTAACAGAATTATTTTAATTGAATTCTTTATAAAAATTTTCAAGTTAGAAATTCTTTTGTGGAATGAATTTCTCTGCTTCCTACCCTATAATCATCCGGTTATTCCTGCTTTAGAATTAACAATATTGTTTAAACATATTCTAGAGCCTATCCTCAATCTCTTTTAGCGTCTATATTGCTTAGGTAAATTTTATTTGCTTTTTTGTTCAAGTAATGACTGTAATTAGTGCTTTTTTCATCATGTGGCTCTAGGAAGGATTTCACTGTACAGTTTTATATACCCCTCCCGAAGCTTCTTTATTGTATAATGTGCAACACAACGAGCCCGGCAATTGTTGCCCATCTTCTCGCGCAATTCATCGTCCTGCAACAAGTTCATCAATGCCTTCCCGAGTGCTTTTGCGTTTCTGGGTGGGACCAGAATTCCACATTCTTCCAGGATCTGTTCTGGTATTCCCCCTACCTGAAAGCCCACGACTGGAATACCACACGCTAATGATTCCAGTACAGTAATAGGAAAGTTTTCCTCTAATGAGGAGATACAGAATACATCTACTGCAGAGTAAACCGCGGCAATAAAATTCTGATCAGATATATATCCTATTTGTTTAATATCAACTTTCATTCCCATCTTTTCATCAAGATGAATCTTCTCCCCAACGGTTATTATCATCCAATTTTTTAATTTTATAGTTTTTAAAGCCTGTAAAAAATAAAAGAATCCTTTTCTTTTATTTCGTAAATCATTAGCTACATACAAAACCAGCTTTTTTTTTAGAGGAATGCCAAGTTTTCTCCGAATTGAAATTTTATCCTTAGGTTTAAAGATATCTATATCGACACAGTTGGGTATAACTTTAATTTGATATTTATTTAAATAAGATTCTCTAACCTTATCCGCAAGCCATTGAGAAGGGCACACTATAGTAAGATTCCAATCTCTGGCAAAGTGTTCTTTTTTTCTTTTCCACATTAAAGCTGACGAATCCAGATAGGTTTTTGGATACGAGGAAAGATATGGGCACTCTCCACAACCAATATGCCAGCGGGCGCAGTCAAAAAAGTAGGAACATCTTCCAGTTATTGGCCATGCATCATGCAAAGTCCAGATAACAGGAACACCTGAATTTTCTATAAATCTAAAAATACTCAAATCCAAATAATAGCCGTGAAGGTTATGGAAATGTATTAGATCAAAATTTCCAGTTTTTATATGCTTAAAAAGGCGTCTTGTTGACAAAGGTGTTCCATAGCCTTGTATTCCGCATAAACGGGTAAGGGCAGCATGTAGATATATTTCAGGCCATAGAGAAAATCTAAATGCCTTATCGTCCTCAATTTTTGGTCCTCTTCCATAGGCAAAGCAGCTTTGGAATCCACGCGTTACATTAAGTTCATCATGCAATGTTTTGGCCACTCGGGCTGCTCCCCCCCGGGAGTATTCAGTGTTAAGCGTCAGTATTTTCATGCTTTATTAGAGATCACTGCTTCAACTGCGTTTGAAAATGCCTTGGCTGAACGTTCAATGCTGAACTCATTACAGGCATGCTCACTGATAGCTTCCCGCCGAGCCCTGATATCTTCGACCTGTTCTTTTGCTTTTTGTATTAAAATGACAAGTTCTTCTATACTGTGAGGATCGAATAGTATCCCATTCCATCCCTTTTTAATAAGATCATAAGCAGCACCTGCATAATTGGAACAGAGAACATAAATCCCGCTTGCTAATGCCTCGTTGACAACAAGTCCCCAAACTTCCTTGAATGATGGGAGTATTAAAACATCAGCAAGAGCATAATATCTAAGTAAAGCTTCTTGCTGCTGAAATCCCTCGAAATAAACATTTTCTAAATTTTGGTCTTGGCAGAACTGCTTTAGCTCTCCCCCTTGAGGTCCACTCCCGACGATAAGAAGGCCGACATTTGGATCGCGCAACTCGTTAAGCGTCCTGAGGAGCTGGTAGATCCCCTTTCGGTTAATTAATTGACCTACGTAAAGCATTAAAAGTTTCGGATACTTTGAGCGCTTTTTTCGGAGGTTTTCGTCCTCTTGAAACTCTTTTGCCTTTTTTCTGAACAAGTTCATATCTACTGTATTAATCCCAACATGGACGTGCTCCTTTGAGGCACCCATGTGTATTAGATATTCAGCAGCCTTCGTGCCATAAGTAATGTATCTGTCAGCACCTCTTATTATGATTTGTTTCAAATGGCCTTTAAAGCCTCTCGTTTTTTTAGAACTTAAGAGAGTAGTACTATTCCATAGAATGAATTTTTTCTTAAAAATTTTGCAGTACAGAAATGCCGCCCAGTAAGCAAACGTATCATAACCTGAGGTTATAACGATATCAGGCTTGTATCTCAGAATAGCTTTCCATAAACCCCAATTAAGGTGAATTGTTATTTCTCTGCTCCGAATAAACTTATGAATACCAGGAAGAACCTTGTAATTTATTTTGATTTGATCCTTTGCTATTTGCCATTCACGGTTCGCCTCGCTTTCGGCAAGTGCAATAAGTTTGAGATTAAAATGCTCCGCCTGATAAATATATTTATAAAGAGGGATGCGATAGGGAGGAATTATATTAGTAATAAGTAAGACCTTTAACTTTTTCATTGTTTTACTGCATTTTTAGTTGCTTCTACATTTGGACTAGAAGATAAATCAGGTAAATTGACTATTAAGCCCAGAAACGAAAACAATTCCTTATGCATTGTAAGAGAATAGCTGAATTGCTTTTCAACGAGCAATATCAAGCTAACTGTCAAAATTGCCAGTCCGATTGCCCTTTCATGTGAGTCAAATCTGGTGCGCTTTATTACAAGGTAACGGAATCCAGTCCAGGCAACCGAGCCCAAAAAACCTAGGAAAACAAACAAGCCTATAAGTCCGTTTTCGGAGATAATCTCGAGAAAAATATTGTGAGGATACGCATCCAACTTTGTGCGTTGTGCGTAACTATTGGTTCCTCCGCCCAACAGGGGTCTTTGAACAAAAAGCCTTATTGCTGCTTGGTATCGCTTCAATCTCTCCTTAGTTGAAGTCCCCTGTATTATGGCTTCAGGACTATAACGTCTAATATTGGGCACTTTACTAGCGATAGATGGATACCATATATTGAATGTCACCAATAAAAGGAGGACAATGCCTACAGTGCTTATCCACACTCGGGGTTGCCGTATATACTGAATTAATAGATAGAACACCAATCCCACAATAACCGAAATAAAGGGACCGCGCACCCCCGATAAAAACACCGAGAATAAACAGAGTGGAATGATAACGATACAAATGGCTTTGACCCATCTGTTTTTACTCAATAGGTCACTGCTCAGTCCAATTACTGCAATGGCTAATCCCACTGCAAGCAAAGTTCCCGTAGGAATAGGATTGGCTTCAAAAAAAAGCACTCTTCCCCAAGCATGGGTGGACACGAAAGACATAACTATTAGAATAACCGCAACTCCTGCTGCGAGACTAAGTATAGTAATAAGAAAAATTTTAATTTGTTTGTATGTTTTGAAAAATACCCGTACCATCGTGTAAGGAAGGACCACTGCTATGGCAAAGAGAATAGCTTTTTTTACTCCACTCTGCGAATCTGGACTAAGAAAGGATCCTCCGACCAGCACGATCAGGAAAATCAAAAGCCAGATATCACTTGGTTTAGAAAAATACTGAATCGAATTTCTTTTTATAGCAGGAAGAAAAAAGCCTGCAAGACTAATCAACAGTAAAATAGGTGTCAAATCGATAGGCCCTGGGATCATATCTCCGCCTTCGATAACATAAGAGAAGAGGAAAAGAGCAAAAGTGATTTCAGGCCGGTGAAACAAAAAGCGTAAAATGCATAATCCTACAAAACTGGCTGCAACCAATCCAAGAATCTTTAATATTAAAATAGCCATATGTCTTTTTATTAAATTGCCGACAAATATTTTTTAATTGTTATCATTTTATTTTCGGAGTAATTCATTAGTCAACCATCCTGCCAAACGTCTTCGCATTGGGTGAAACCAAAGAGGGATAAAAACAATTATTAAAAATGAGAGTAATATAACACTATTTGTTTCTATCGTATTCAGGCTGTAATCGAGTTTATTTTGTATTATAAGAGCAGATATTACGCTGACCAAGCAGGCTATCATAATGAACTTGCTAGTTTTTGGTAGTAATTCTACTAAAGGAATTTTATGTTTTATATGATAAGATAGGTAAATAATACTACCACCAACAGCCAAGGAAACTATGCATGCAACCACTACTCCAATACCACCATAGAGCACGCCTAATAGAAATCCTAAGATAGTATTTAGCAATGTTATTGTGATATAGCTGACTACATTCCAGCGAAGTTCTCCAATACCCAAATTTGCATAATAAGCAGGAGCACTTAATGTGTTTAAGAACCAGCCGATTGCAAGTAATATTCCAAAAGTCACAAAAATACTTTCATAATATCCAATCCATAACACAGATATGATTGGTGTGCACACAATAATTAGGGAAAATAAGGGTAATGCCAGATAAAAGACTAATTGATAAGAAGTTAGATAAACGGATTGTATCTTCTCTGGTATCTTCTCCTTCAAGTTTGCATAAGCTGGGAAAAGCACCTGATTAGCTGAGACGATAAGCAAACGAAGCTGTTGAATCATCTTGCTTGCCATCTCAAAATATCCAACCATAGAGAGTCCTCCAAATTTGCTCAGTAGAGCTTTTATAAGGGGGTCATAGAACATAGAGGTTATGGATATCACTTGATATTTCATACCATAGCCAACTATTTCCTTAAATAACCCTTTTTTCCAGCTGAAGGGAAAAATGGGGAGCAAGGGAAGACATCTTTTAAGTAAAAGCCAGCTGCTAAGTAGTATAGTAATGTTCTGGATAACTCTCGCATAAGCTACTCCCACTAATCCGTATTTTGGAGCAAGTATGAAACAAAGAAGCAGATGAAGGATTGCTCCTCCCATCAAAAGAGCGCTTCGGAGATCGATGCGCTGATATCCATCAAGACCAGCTTGAAAAATGCTGGTGATGACCATAATCCATAATGCTATAAAGGCATAAGGTAAAATAGAAAGTGCAAGTGGAAAAGATTCATTCGGTATAACTAACCTAAGCACAAGCTTTGCAATAGGATAGCAAATTAATAAAATGAGACCTACAAACGCACCCACAGAAATAGCCGCAGTTTGAATTATTCCAGAGACCTTCTTGCTTTCTTCTCTAGCAACATATTTTGCTACAAATTTTACGACACTTCCTCCAAGCCCAAAATTTGCAATTTGAGTCACTGAGGTAATTGCCAGAACTAACGACCAGATTCCTAAATGTTCAACGCCTATAGTGTTGAGTAGAAATCGGTAAAGTATAAAGAAAACTAAACCAATTACAATAGTCCGTACTATTGACATAATTGCGTTTATAAGAATCTGACGTTTTTGCATGTCGGTGTTCTGTTTTATTAACTTTTTACTTCTAATTCCAACTGCAAATTTTTTGGGAACCTAAGGATGTTTTAACTTTCCTGGAAGTTCATGAATTTAGCTTTTTATACGATTCATGACTTTTTTAATCCCCAAAAAATTAAAAGACCTAAAATACCACCTAAAATATTTAAGAAGATGTCATACCATGTGAAAAATCGATTAGGTAAGAAATATTGGTATATTTCATCTGAAGTTCCAATAAGGCCAGTTATCATTGTACTCAAGAAATAAGGATTTTTTCCTATTGTAAGCTTCTTATTTTTTTCTTTTTTTGCCTTTGTATCTTTTATTTTCTCCTTATCCAAAGCCCATATAATAAGAATGCTCAGGATTGCATATTCAGGAAGATGAGTAAATTCGTACGGATTGGGAATGAATTGATAAATGAGGAAAGACAAGAGGAAAATGCCGCCTGTAGAAACAAGAAAAAAAGCTGATTTTTTCTTGTTTTTAATTAGAAATCTAACAGCTAAAATAGAAATCAGCAAAGCTAGAACAATTTCTACGACTAACACAAAGCGGGAGACACTTGAACTTGCCCACCGCGAGGAGGCAATAGATATTAACTGAGGAAGATAAGGAGTTGCCATAAATATGGCAACTGTATAAAAAAAGACTACCGTCCACTTTCTTGTGATTTTCATCCAGGGTATCAGGAAGAAAAGTTTCAAAGGAATGGATATTTGGTGGTATGGTTTAGGGAAGTTAAGAAATAGATGGCAAAAATATTGTTACTTACCAGGTGAAAACTAACGATTTAAATTCTGATGGCTTATAGGTAGGAACGATTTCCTTGAGCAATTTTATAATTTCCTCTTCTTTGTTATTTTCATAGCTCATTTTAATAAGAAGGTTTATTTTTTCCATTAAAACTTCAAA
>SDBU01010227.1_pt1 | contig 10434 bp, 4 predicted proteins | sample 2277071 | NCBI WGS metagenome assembly SDBU01 (sample SAMN10397929, study PRJNA504765) | marine sediment metagenome | isolation source: marine sediment core GS08_GC12, 126 cmbsf | place: Arctic Ocean: Gakkel Ridge, Loki's castle | collected 2008
AAAATTAAATCATAATTTATTGGTTGAGTTTTGGAGGGACGAGTTGAAGATTGCTTAGATTTTCTAATTTGAAATCCCTCGAGAACTTTAGCTGTGCCATCATTCCAGGAAAGTTCTTTAAACCCATTATCTTTTATTAACTGCCTAAATTCATCGGGATTAATAAGGAAGTTTATAGAAGGATCATTTGCCCACATTACGGGATAGTGAATAGGAGTAATCAAGCCAGCACATATTTCATATAAAGCAAAACGACCTTGGGGGCGGAGAACACGATGGACTTGAGAAAGTAAATCATTTTTATTTTTGATATTCGATAGAACATGCTGTACTATAACAAAATCAAAAGACTCATCATCAAAAGGCATATCTAGAGCGTTACCTTGCCGAATCTCGATTTTTTTACCTAATCCAAGTTGATTATTGATAGTTTCTGCGGCATCGCAAAATTCCTTACAAAGATCGAGACCAGTTACATTACATCCGTATTCTGTAACTATAGCCCTAGCGGGACCCCCAATTCCACACCCAACATCGAGTACTTTCATACCCTCATTTAGTCCCGCTCCTTGAGTAAGTTCCATAGTCGCAGATCTTCCACGAATATGAAGATCCTCAATCGATGCAAGGCTCTCTTGTATCTGTATTTTCGTATCTATCCCTTCATCTCGCAATGTGTTAAGGATTTTTGTTCCCAGATCTGACGTTCCATATTGTTTATTGATAGCTTCTTCATAATCCATATTAATTTAATTTCTCCAATCTTAGGAAATGATTAATTTCATCTAATTCGTAATATAAAATTTGGTATTAAAATTTTATAATTCCTCTCTAATTTTTTTGTTTAATATCTGTTATGCTATATTGTAGACATCGACGAACAGTATCCTACAAATTTTAGAACAAAAGCGTTAAAGAAAAATAAAAAAGATTTTTAATGTTTAATCGATGAATTCTTTTTTTTCCTCCAAATTACACCAAGTGATATACTTGAAATAAGAGCAACAATTAAATATACCTCATATCCACTAACAATGGGGACTCCAGAAACCCCTGGAATTCCTACAATTATTTCAAGTACATTTGATAAATAGTATCCCGTTTCATTATATGCTACAGCTAAATAATAATAGATTCCTTGAGATAGATTTGTGATTGGTATTGAATTATTAGTAAGACCGTCATTTAATAATGTTATACTTTCGTTTATTTCATTAATCGGAAAATCATGAGCATAGATTGAATAATTATCAGCGCCATTTGACGAGTCCCAGTTTAAAGTAAACTCACCATCGAGATCGGGAGTTCCTGCATCTGAAGATAATACAAATGCGTTTGGGGGATTAAATGGCTTCATGTTTAAATTATAATGACGATATTCACTATTTATGTAATATTCAAACGCATCATCATTTGTAGCATACACCCAATAGCCCATTAAATCAAATGACAACGTACCATAACCACCTATAATGATACCTAAATCTTCATCAGTTTCATAGTTTTGAAGTTCGCTTTTAGGGATCATAATTTCAAACATTCGGTGATCCGTAGCATTATTGCTACTTGGTCCAAAACTCCACTTAATTTCGTAATTATTAATAGAACTATATGGGATAATATTTGATGTTATTGGGGTATTAACATGATGACTATAAATAAGAAAGCCAAGATTGTCGAGATCGTGAGTGAAAGCGCTGCTATGATTTCCAAAGATGCTAAACTTCATTATCCTATCTGCAGTGAGATCTTCTCCTCCAAAATATAGGTAATCCCATCCCAATCCACCGGAGTGGATGTTTACTACTTGATCTGGGTCATTTAAGTTATAAGTTCCATTACTATACCAAAATACGATCTTATTTGATGTTATTGTTATATTTGTCCGTGAATAAAGTGATATTTGAATTTGATTAATATTTTCCAAAAGCAATTGTTGTATTAGATTAGAAGGAAAATTCTTTGACATATTTATCTCAAAATCTAATCGAGTAATGTGGTTGCTAATATTTAGGGAAGAATTAAGTTGCAAGTATGCAGCGTCGCCATCAACCACAAGATCGGGTAAATCACCAGTAAGCGTGCCATCGACAACATTAATTTCTGACATATTATTAACTTTTGCTGAAGAATATATAGATGGAGCTTTACTTTCATCAAAAAAAGGCCAATTACGGTCATTTTGAACATCATGCATTAAAAATTCTGTCCCATTGTCTATATTGTCTTCCCAAGCAGCTTTACTTGAAGTTTTACTGTTATCTGTATTAAGCCAGAGCCCGAGCCATTCACCAGTATCATCGGATGTATTATCACTGCAAAGGTCAAGAGCTATATATAAATTATCTTCATCTTCTCCTAGATACAAATAATTATTACCATCTATGTGATCGGGGTCTACATTTAGCCAAAACTGCGTTTTATATTGTGCAGTGGCCCATTCAGCGTCATTTATTACTCCGTCTAGATTGATATAATGCATTACACCAGAACTTTCAGGAAAAGAATTCTGTTCATCTTTGTCCATTAAATCCCCATTATTTCTATTGATAAATATATTAGTATAGGATATCACCAAGCTTGTACCGATAAGGCTAAATACTATTAAAAGAGCTGTGAACCTATTTATTTTTTTTACAGGCAAATTTCAAACACTTTCCTCTCATTAAATTTCTAAAATTAATTAATCGACTAATTAATAAAGGGATTTTTTTATTTATACTTTCCATTAACTGAAATGGTATGAGATTATAAATTCAGTTTTTTAAATTTTAATAATTTTTCTCCCATTTTCTCTTTATATATCATGAGATAATAATGATATTCAGTAAATCTCGACAAAAAATACTATATTATTTTTTGAATAAAAGCGTTAAAAACAAAAGCATTGAAAATCATAGGTATCATGAATTTCATCATAAAGAAGATTACTAATCATTTCGGAGAATCATCAACAGCTTAACAATTTCAATGCAATAATTTTAAATTATATTAAAACTTAAGATTAAAATTAGGTTAAGGTAAAAAAACTAAGTATTTATTAACAGTTCCGATAAAATTTAATTACCGATATTATATTCAAAAGTGGTAGGAGAAAATGCCGGATAATTCTTTTTCGCTAATAGATTTGTACCCTAAATACGTAATTAACTCAAAGGGTGAAAAGCAAAAATTTGATGAAAATAGCATAGCAAAAATCTTAAATAAGGAGACTGGCCTTGATATTCATCTTGCTGAAGAGGTAGCTGAAGATGCAATACGAACGATAGTAGGGTTGGGTATGGAGGAGATTACTACAAACTATATTCGTGAATTGATTTGTGTTGAATTAACACAAAGAGGTTTAAACAAGTACAGAAATTTATTTGCAAGGGCTATTAATTTAGAGAGTATAGGATTCAAACTTGATGAAGATTTCATTGACCGATTTGAAGGAAAACAACCAGAATGGGGACCTTTAGGATATATAACGTATAAAAGGACATATTCCAGAATTATTGAGGGAGAAAATCGAAAAGAAGATTTTTGGGAGACATTAAGAAGGGTAGTAGAAGGTTGCTATTCAATTCAAAAGGAGCATTGCATGAAGTTATCATTGCCCTGGTCTGATGAGAAAGCCCAGAAGAGCGCACAGATAATGTTTCAAAAAATTTGGAACTTCAAATTTTCTCCACCCGGTCGTGGCTTATGGATGATGGGCACAGAATTTATTGCTCGTCATGGGTCAATGTCACTCAACAATTGTGGATTCGCCTCAACTGAAGATATTGACTTAAAATATTCTAAAAGTTTTTGTTTTGTTATGGACTCCTTAATGTTAGGTGTGGGGACTGGCTTTGATACTAAAGGAGCAGGAAAGATAATGATACAAAAACCTAAGGAAGGAACTTATGACTTTGTGTTAGAAGATTCAAGAGAAGGATGGGTTGACTCTTTAAGACTTCTTCTTGAAGCCTTTTTTTTAGGAAAACAAATTCCTATATTTGATTTTAGTAAGATTCGACCCGCTGGTTCGCCAATCAGGGGATTTGGTGGTATTGCTTCTGGATCAAAACCATTGAAAGATATGTTAAAAGACATTCAGAAAATACTCGAAGCTCGAATAGGTCAGGTAATAACTTCTCTTGATATTTTAGATGTTATGAATTATATAGGTAAGTGTGTTGTAGCCGGTAATGTCCGCCGATGTCTACCCAAAGGAACATTAATTCATACAAAAGATGGATTAATCCCCATTGAAAAGGTAAAAGCGGGAATGTTGGTTGAGACAACGAAGGGATTATTTCCTGTGGCTGAAGTTCTATATCAAGGAAAACAAAGTTTAATTAGAATTAAATCCCAAATTGGTGAATTTTATTGTACCAAAAATCATCAGATTGCTGTTATGACAAATATTGGAGAATATTCTTGGAAGAAAGCAAAGGATTTAACCAACAGGGACAGAATTGTATTTCCTTTACACATCTCTGTAGGAAAAGACACTTCTCTTCCAGAATGGACATATGATAAACCAGATCACTCAACCACATGTAAAGATATTATTATACCATCCTTAGATGAAGATATGGCGTGGTTTTTGGGTTATTTCCATGGGGATGGATGTGTTATGCCTAATTTTGATAAAAATGGATTTAACGCTGAAATTAATGTTGCTATTGACAAAAATCACCCTTTAATTATTAAAAAATGTAATCAACAATTATCAAGATTTGGAGTAGATATTTATTCTCCAGAATTAGAAGAAGGGTGTGTTAAATTACGATGCATTTCAAAACAATTAGCTTGGTATTTCGATCACTTTAAGCAGTCACATAAAACTATCATTATTCCAGAATATATTTTACAAGGAAAAAAAGAAATCAGGGCTGCTTATTTAGGTGGATTATTTGATGCAGATGGTAGTTCGTTAACGCGTCCTATTCATTTAGTCGTTACTATATACCAAGAATTTGCTATTCAAGTGAAAGCATTATATGCTTCCTTGGGGATTCCTACTAAAATTCAAAAGACAGATCGCTCAAATATCGAGAATTGGGAAGATCTTTATCATGTTAACCTTGTCGGAGAATTAACAATTAAAAGATTTGCAACTCTAATTAAAAAATACACATTGAAATTCATCTCAAAAAGAAAAACGGACAGAAGTCAGCATGACTTTGGATTCCCCTCTGAATGGATAATAGAAAATAACTTTCATTATGGGAGAAATTGGAATCCACAACAAAAACAAATGACAATTGGTACTTATTTAAAATGTGGTGGAAATTTAAACAATTTGATACCTATTAAAGTTGATATGGTTGTTAATAATGATGCTAAAAAATATGATACCTATGATATATCCGTTGAAGATGTTCATGAATTTATAGCAGGGGATGGTATTTTAGTTCATAACAGTGCAGAAATTGCTTTGGGAGATCCTACCGATTATGACTTTGTTACTTGTAAACAAGATGAGGAAGCGTTGTATTCTCATAGATGGGCAAGTAATAATTCCGTTTTTGCAATGAAAGGTTTAGATTATTCTTTTTTAGCAAAACAAATTGCTGTTAATGGAGAACCTGGAATATTTTGGCTTGAGAATGCAAGAGCATACTCGAGAATGGGTGATCCACCAGATTATAAAGATAAAAAAGCAGCTGGTGTTAATCCTTGCATAACTGGAGATACACTTATTGCTGTTGCAGATGGAAGAAATGCCATTCCTATTAAAGAATTAACTAAAGAAGGATTAGATGTACCTGTTTATTGTAAAAATAAACATGGCATTACGACAATAAGAATGATGAGGAATCCTCGAATTACGGGATATAATGAAAAAATCTATAAAGTAACTCTTGATGATGGAAGTAGCATCAAATGCACCGATAATCATGAATTCCTCATGAAAGATGGATCATTAAAGTCGGTGATTGATTTAAAATCTAACGATAGTGTTATGATTACATCTAAATGGCAAACTACTTGGTCTGAGATAATGGGTGAAGATGAATCGAAGAAATCACCCTATTGGATGTTAAATAATGGAAAGAAGAATATTTTTGAACACACTCTTATTTATGAAAAGTTAACTAAAACTAGCATCAAACCAGGATATATTATCCACCATAAAGATCGTGATAGTCTGAACAATAATATTTCTAATCTCGAACTATTGTTAAAAGATATACATGATAATCTTTATGACATCTCTGGAGATAAAAATCCTATGCGTTCTTGGTATCCCTATGCAAGCACAGAAGAAAAAAAACAATACCATGAAAGAATGTCAGAAGCGACTGCAAGAGAAAACAATCCTCGTTATTCTGGTTTTACTAATAAAGAATTGTATAAAGAAATGCTTTTAATAATTAAAAAAACAAGGATTCCTTTAACAATTCCCTCTTGGAAGGAACACTCAAGAAATTATGGGTATATCCATAACTTTACTAAATTCAGAGGAAAGTTGATAAACCTTATTAAAAAGGCTAACATAGAATGTGGTTTTAAGCATTATGATAATCCTGCTTTAATGAGAGAATATAAAAAATACTTTAAACTATTAGAAAAAAGTGACTTTGAACTAATTTTTAATGATGGTATCTGGCTTGTAAAGCAGTGTGAATTATGTGGTATCGAATTCCATGTGAAATATCGAGAAAGAGAGAGATCCTACTGTTCTTATGAATGTTCCAATAAAGTTTCGGCTTTAAAAGCAGGAGCTGTAATGAGAGAAAAGGGCAAAAATCAAAGAGAAATTGCCCGAAAAAAGTTATTTGAATTATTTGAAGAATATGTGTGCGATAATAATGAGATCCCTAAATTGTCCGATTTTTTATCTTATCTTAATGCTAATGGTGTCAATGATTTTCGCACTGCTGGGATTTATAAGGGATATCAATATGTTCTTGATCTAATCACTGAAAGATATACTAAAAAAAGAATTATTGTGCGATCCCTACGTAAACAACCGTATCGGAGAGAAATGGCTACAGAACTCATCTCTGAAGGATTATGTAGCAATCATAAGGTTGTTTCAGTTGTTTATATTGGCAATGAAGATGTGTTTAATGTTACTGTTGATGATTTTCATAATTATGGAATTATTTTAAACAAAAAGAAAACTAAAACTGGCAGACCAAAACTAGAAATGATTTTCACTGTGAATTGTGGCGAACAAACGCTTGAATCATTCGAATTATGCTGCTTAGTAGAAAGCTTTCCTTCAAGACATAGCTCCTATGAGGAATTTCAGGATACATTGAAATATGCTTATCTATATTCTAAATCCGTTACATTGGTAAATACTCATTGGAAAGAAACTAATGCGGTAATGCTTAAAAATCGAAGAATGGGAATCTCTCAGACGGGTATAATTGAAGCGTTTGTTAAACATGGTAGAAGAACAATATTAGAGTGGAGCGATAAAGCTTACAAATATTTGAAAGACTTAGATGAGAAATATTCAAATTGGCTCTGCATCCCTAAAAGCATCAAAATTACAACTGTTAAACCAAGTGGAACTGTGAGTCTTTTAGCGGGAGTACCTCCGGGGATTCATTATCCTCACTCCGAATACTACATTAGAAGAATAAGACTCTCGAAAAATTCCGATTTAATTGAACCTATAACATCTGCAGGGTATAAAATTGAGGTAGACTCCTATTCTCCAAACACAGTTGTAGCTGAATTCCCTATCCATGAGAAATTTTTTGAACGTTCCAAAACAGACGTATCGATTTGGGAACAGGCTGAAAATGCCGCAGCTTATCAAAAAACCTGGTCAGATAATCAAGTGAGTATAACTATCACGTTTAAACCGGAAGAAGCAGACCAAATTAAACATGTCCTTGAATGTTATGAAGATAAATTAAAGAGTGTGAGTTTCTTACCAATAAAAGAGCATGGCTACAAGCAAGCGCCATATGAAGAAATTACTAAGGAACAATATGAGGAAATGACCTCTAATCTTAAGCCTTTACATTTAGATGAAACGCAAGATCGGGAAATTGGTGAGAAATTTTGCGACACAGATACTTGTGAATTACCACCAGATTATTTCAAGAAGTAAAATCTATTCACAAATTCATTCAGTGCCTTAAAATAACTTTATTAGTTTTTTAAAAAAATTCTTTTATATTTTCATACCCCTCAATTAAATCTTCTTTGCTACAATAAAACCTAAAATATATTAACCTTCAAGAAATTGGGGCATTTTTCTTAATTTATTTAGATTAGTGTTAAACAAATTTAAAATGTATGAAAATTATTATTTATCCTAAAGAAAATAAAATTTAAAAAATAATCGTTAAAAGATGTGATAGCCTTTGGCTAAGAAAAAAGCAACTGCAGAACCGAAAAAAGTAACAACCAAAAAGAAAACAACAAAAAAATCCGAAGCTCCTCCAGCTCCACCTACACCCAAAAAAGCTGTTTACAAAAAAATAAAAGTTAACTTTTGGCGTACACGATTACATGATGAGGAACTTGGAATCCATCAACAGCTAAAATATCAAGCTAAGACGCGTTACTTCTCTAAAAGCTTCGATATTGAAGGAATTATTGAAATTGATGGCAAGAAAAAATATATTATCGCTTTTAACAAAGATGATTGGAACGAGAAACCTATGGAAGAAAAACGCTTAAGTTGTCGATTATTTACGATAATGGAAGAATCAATGGATGCATCACCTAAAGGTGGTGTTTTTAAAGGTGGTATAGAGCTAAGTGTGACTCATTCCTTGATTCAAAGTTATGAAATCAATAAACCAGCACCAGTATTTTTCATGCAGATACCAGGCACAATTTCTTTAGTACGGGTCGTGAGGGGTTGGAGGATTATGGGTACGAGATGGACATTTCCCCTTCTCCCTGAACAATCAGGTGACAAACTCCAAATGATCAAGTGTAAAGGAGTTGTCGGTCCCGGGAGAAATTACAATATTTTACTTGGGGACGAAAAAATTGCTAAAGTTGATGGGCAAAGAGTTCAAAAGAATTTTGAAATTGAAATCTTTGAGGAAAGTTTCGCAAAAGATAAGCAATTTGTTAGGTATATGATATTATTTGGATGCATTTGTAATTTCATGAGAGAATGTGAAAAAATGGTTAAACGACTCTATAAGAAAATGAAACCGACAGCAACTTCAGACTATAAAATCCCCAAACAAGAGTTAGATCTTTTCCGGAATCCGCGTATGATGAGAAAATAGCGATATAACACCCCCGATCAGCGAGATCTCGAATCCTAAGCCCTCGAATGAGGATACGCTAAATATATGAAAAAATAAAAATTTCTATTCTTATTATTTTTTATAAGAATATGCTATTTTGAATTTCTCCTAAAATGTTTCTCGAACTTTAAATTAAATTCTCTAGTAATATGCTATAACTTTTAACTTTTTTTTAAAGGATTTAGAGAGGATTTTAACTTTAATTATTTAATCGAGGAATTTATCAACACATTGATAATTACAAGTGAGAGTATTAATATATTTTAAAAAAAGATACTGAAAAAAAAAATTTTATAAATTTATTTTAGCAATTGATTCTTTTTCCATTCAATGTAACCTTTGGTTTCTTTTCCTCGGTGTATTGCTTTTTGACCCGTTTCCTTTTTGTATATCGACTGAAGAGTTCTTTCATCAGCCTCTTTCAATGCTTCTCTTTTAATACGTTCGTCAACTTCCATTTCATCTTCAATTGACTTTACATGCTTTAGAACCCAAAATACTCCATGATTCCAGAGAACTAAACCTATAAAGATAATTCCTACTATTAAGAAGATCATAGCCCCTACCCATAAGATCCATAGGCCAAGTCCCCAGGACGCCGCCATATTTAGCCATAGAGTCCATAAGGCATTCCAAAATGTAGCTGGGAGTAATCCTATTAAAAGTGCAAGTATGGTAATATATAAGCCAAATAAAGCGACACCAATAAGAAGTCTCAAAGAACTATAATCTTCCCATTTTTTCGCCAATCGACGGTCTTTAAACAAGGCTTTGCATAATTTTACCATACCTCCTCGGAATAACGTATAAAAAAGAACCAAAAGAAATAAGTGGCCAGTAACAGCACCTGCTATAATCCCTATTTGGAAACCAAGGTGTAAATCTAAAAAAAAGGCCAATGCACCACCTGCGAATAATACTGTGAGGATTACAGCCCAAATTCCAAGCACAACAACTATAGTAGCAAGTATAAGACCATAATAAATAACTTTTGCTATTCTAATGTCCCAAGTGGAATAGGCATCTAAAGGTTCGGGTAATCTATCCAGAGCTTTACGAGCACCACGCGGCATAATTATATCATCTGATTTTTTTTTAATTTATATTAGCATTCAAATTTATATATTTTAATTATTAGTTTTACTATTATTTATTTTTATTAGTTTATTGATAAGAAAATGAATCTTTTTATAAGATTTTTAAATAATTAAGATTTTAGTGT
>SDBU01010228.1_pt1 | contig 10432 bp, 5 predicted proteins | sample 2277071 | NCBI WGS metagenome assembly SDBU01 (sample SAMN10397929, study PRJNA504765) | marine sediment metagenome | isolation source: marine sediment core GS08_GC12, 126 cmbsf | place: Arctic Ocean: Gakkel Ridge, Loki's castle | collected 2008
CCATTAGGACGATAAAATAAAAAATTAAGAAATATTTGTGCATATTTTTTATAGATTTTCTATCATTTTATTAAAATTTTCCAACTCTTGGAACAAAAACAATTTATCTATTATTGCAAAAAATAGTTTTTAAACAGCGTCTTTAATCAAAGCTCAACCAAACAAATATTGTGAACAAAACATTTTTTATTACATTTTTATTGTTAATAAAAAATGTTAACTAAATTTATTATAAATGTCAAGAAAAAAATAATATTTTTTATATATATAATTTATTCATATTTAAGAAATTATAAGATATAATACAATATTAGAAGATATAATAAGATTAGATATAATATCAGAAGCAGTTTTTCAATCGGAAGCCATGAGAAATTTAAAATTTTAGATATCCTATCATTTATAATTGGCAAACTCATGAGAGAATATGAGGATGGTTAATGAGGGATGGAGAATGATAAAGAAGAAGTCAGAAGACAGGAGCCAGAAATTAGAATTCAGGAGTCAGTCCGCCTTAGGCGGATTCGGAAAAGGTCACGCCAGAGGCAGGTAAGCCACGCCTGGGGCGGGCAAGCGAGACTGCAAATGGTGGAAACATCCGACCTCTAGATTGTGCAAGATAGGCATTCCAATTCTTTCTACAGTGTCATAAACGTTTCCTACAGCGCCATATCTCAAAAAGCAGCAGGAATTGGCAAGGTTAACGTAAATTAAAATTTCGATAAAAAATTATTATAAGGTATTGTTCAAATTTTTTTGAAAAATTTTGTAAAAATCATTTGAAAAAGAAAGAAATATGTATTAATTTGTATTAAAAATATACAATGAATTTGCTAAACACTTATGCTGTTTTGCAGCGCAATGAATTATGAAAATAAATCCTGAAACGAGTTCAAGATGACAGGGGCGTGGATTCAGTGTGACAGATGGGGTGTTTTACGAAAACAGAGCAGAAGGGCAGACACATAGGTCTGCCCCTACTAATCCGCTAAACAGGATTCCTATTTTTCGTGGGGAATTAAAAAATGTGACAGAATGAAATAAATGACTTCTTTTTAAGGGCGAATGGCAATTCGCCCTACATTTCGTGGGCGAAGGTGAAGAACACCTTCGCCAAATAAGAAGGGCAAACGGCGTTTGCCCCTACATCTCTGTAACTTTGTGCCTTTATTTATTTTTGTACTAAACGCTCATGCTCCTTTCAGGAGCGCCACGAATGATGAAAATAGGGCGGGTAAACCCGCCCCTACGCATATTATTTCCAAAACAAAATTGAGTTATACATTTATTTATTAGCCATTAATCCGTTGTTTTTATTTTCGAGATAAAATATGTGGAAAAAAATTTTATTAAAAATAACTATCCATTAAAATTTTTGACAAAAAAAAGGAGTGATAATTATGGGAACAATAAACCGTCGGGAGTTTTTGAAGGGAACAGGTGCTGCCGGGGCAGGTTTGATGGTGGGTGCTCCGGTGGTAATGAAGGGTTTCGCAAAAAACAGCCCGAATGACAGGGTAAATGTTGCAGTTGTCGGTGTCAGCGGTGGGAATCGGGAGCGCGTCAGGGGAATTATCGGGGGGAGAGGTATGGTGCATATCCGAAATTATTCCGGAATGCCAAATGTCAGGATTGCAGCAATTTGCGATGTTGACGAAAGATTATTATATCCTGCTGCAGATGAAGTGGAAAAATTATCCGGAGTTAAACCGAAGACAGAGGTTGATTTCCGCAAACTGCTTGAAGATAAGGATATTGATGCTGTTTCAGTAGCAACGCCGGACCACTGGCACGCACTTATGACAGTCTGGGCATGCCAGGCGGGTAAGGATGTGTATGTGGAAAAACCCGTATGTCACAATGTTTCGGAAGGGCGAAAGATGGTGCAGGCGGCAAGGAAATATAACCGTGTGGTTCAGGCAGGAATCACATGGAGAAGCAGTAAGGCAACGCAGGAGGGAATAAAATTTATCCGAGACGGAAAAATGGGGGATATTTATATGGCTAAAGGGATTGTTTACAGATACCGTGACAATATTGGACATGTGAAGGACAGCCCCATTCCCAAGGGCGTTAACTGGGATATGTTTCTCGGTCCGGCGCCATACCGTCCCTTTAACGAGAACCGGTATATATATACCTGGCACTGGTTCTGGGATACGAGTACGACCGAGTTCGGAAACAACGGTATTTACCGGATGGATGGTGCCCGCTGGGCTATGAATATCCGCACTCATCCTGTTAAGGTGCACTGCACAGGTGGATTTTTCTGCCAGGATTCCGACCAGGAGGTACCGAATGTTATGGCTGCAATTTGTGAGTATGAGGATGGAAGAATAATACAGAATGAAGTACGGAATCTCTATTCAAATTCTGAAGCCGCAGAGACAGGAGGTAACTGTTTTCTTTACAGCAGCGAAGGATGGATGGTTCTCTCGAGTGGAGGATTCAAGACATTTTTCGGCAGAAAGAACGAGCCGGGTCCCAGTATGTCCAATAAGGATTTTCCCGAAGAAGAAAGAGGTAATATCTGGCAGAATTTTATCGACTGTGTCAGAACCCGGAGACGGCAGGACCTGAGCTGCGATATTTTAGAAGGGCATATGTCAACAGCTTTAGGACATCTCGGGATTATCTCGTATCGAACCGGACGAAAGTTAACCTTTAATCCGTATGATGAAAAATTCATCAATGATGAAGATGCAAATGCTTATCTCACGAGACAGTACCGTCATCCATACGTGATGCCTGATGAAGTTTAGGGTATGTTTGCATGTTTGGATAAAAAATGTTACTTTCTTTTGAAAAAGAAAGTAACCAAAGAAAACTTTAACAAGTTTCAAAACTGTTCTAAAAAATCCGGTTATTAAAAAAAAATTTTATGAATTAATCAGCTAAATTGCATTTTCCAGCAAATAGTCAATTATTTTATTTATTATCTTTTTTTCATCTTTTTTATTTATTCTTAGTAATTCGTTAAGTTCCGGAGTTTCATTTATTTCATTAGCCTTATACCCGTCTTTTGTTTCAAAGATATCGACTCCCAGAATTCCTCCACCAACGACATTTGACGCTCTTAATGCTATTTTTTCCAAATCTTTATTTAATTCATATTTTATACCCTTTCCACCTAAATGAATATTAGACCTTCTTTCAGGTTTAACAGCAGTTCTCATATATTGAGCAACAACCTTGTCTCCAATAACAAGACATCTTATATCTTTACCGTCCGCTTTAATATATTCCTGAATATAAAATTCTCTTTTATAGAAATTTCCTCTACTCAATTTAGTAAGCACTGTTTTAGCCTGCTCATAGTTATCAACTATAAAGACATTATTTCCATGAGAACCTATACTTGTTTTGATAACAACAGGGTAATTAAATTCTTTTTCTATAGCTTTTAAACTAACATAAACGTTATCATTCCCGATTACTGTTTTTGGATGTGGTATATTTTCTTTCTCCAAAAGCTTTGTTGTGACTAATTTATCCCAACAATTTGAAGCAACTTCTGCACTATTTATTATTGGTACCGGAACATCGAGAAGGTCATTAATTACTTCTAATATGCCTACTGTTCTATAATGTCTTTTATCTCTGACAAATATAACATTATATTTTCCAAATGTTTTATTTATAAAATCTTTATCAATTGTATAGGTTCTATATGGAGTTACCCACAAATCAAATTCAATTCTTCTTTTTTTTAATGCCTGTTCGATTTTATATTCTTCAGATTCTTTAAAGCTTCCGCCCATTTTTTTTAATTCTTTTATTCCGTACCTAATTATGCAAATTTTCATCGATGCAACCTTGCATTAAATAGTAATTCTTTTTTATTTAATCTTATTTGAGTTTCTGTTAAAAATGTATAATATAAAGAATACAGATAGTTCAATTTTTTTTCTTCTTTCCTTATTTTTCTTCTTTTGATATTTTTGGGTAGATATAAATCCTGGCTTTCTTTTTCGGAACCGTAACCGTGATTTTCCTGTTATTCACTTTTATTGTTTTTTCACCGTTGAACAAATCCAAAATACGCTCGTGTTTAATACCCGGTGATAAAGCGATTTCGATTTTCCTGTCATCCATACGTGATGCCTGATGAAGTTTAGGGTATGTTCGTATATTTTGACAAAAATATATTGATAAAAAAACATATATTTTGTCACTGCTGTCCCGACGTTCAAAAAATTATCAATGTCTAACTATTGTTAATATAATATATTATAACAAGAAAAAAAAGGTGTCCGTATTATTATTTCCTAAGTTCTTTTATTATTTCTTCGGCATTGTTAATATCTGTCTGATTACTCACATATTTAATATAATTTTTCAATGATGTTATAGCCTCTTTCTTCATTCCAATTTTTCTATATGACGCTGCCATAACCCAGTAAACAGGAGCATAAGTAGAATCGGTTTCTATTGTTTTTTTATACATTTCAAGTGCCTCATCAAATCTGCCCAAATTGTTATAAATTTGTCCTAAATTTGAATACGCTTTTATATATTTCGGATTAAGTCGAATCGTCTGTTTGAGTTGAAAAATTGCCTCATCAACCTTTTTCAATCTCAGAAACGCAAGAAATGAATTGAATCTTAAATCAGGGTCGTCGGGATCAAGCTCTATCGTAATTTTATACTCATCCAGTGCATCTTCATGTAATCCTGTCATCGAATAGCAATATGCAAGATTATTATGAAAACTTACATCATTTGGGTTTATTCTTATTGCTTCTTTATACTCATTTATTGCCTTTCCTATTTCATTATTTCTTAAATACCCATTTCCCAAATTATACCTTATATCTGCATTTTCAGGATTTAATTTTTTTGCCTCTTCCAGTTCTCTCAATGCACTAATGTACATACCACTTTCATTGTAGAAATCAGCAATTCTGAAACGGAGATTTCCGTTTATGGGATTTGTGGAAATAGCCTTGCTAAATATATCTAAAGCATTATTTTTTTCACCCAATCTTAAATAAGCCACACCAAGTCCAATATATGCTTCCGTATCATTAGGGTCAAACTCAATTACCTTTTTAAGATAATTTATTGATTCTTCCAATTTGTTTTCTTTTACATAATGTGAAGCCAATTCCGAGTAATTTTTTACATTCTCCGGAGCTGCCTCGATTTTTCTCTTCAGAATTATTTCCTCTTTTTCAATTTCTTTTAATAGGAATTTAGCATTAAGGTCATCAGGATTAATCTTAAGGGCTTCATAATATTCTTGTCTTCTTTTTCCGGGGATACCCATTCTGTCTGCTAAATGACCTTCTATAGTATGTTTGGTCGCTTCAGAATATTTTTCCAGTTCCTTTTTTATACTATCTTTATATCTTTCATTTTCTCCTATATTTGCAAGATACGGGAAAACAGTTTTTTTAAACTTCATCATCTCAGAAATATTTGCAATTACACACTTATTTCTATCCCTCATCATAGTTTGTGAAAACTCAATCACTGGTTTATTGTCAGTATTTATCGGTACATCTCTTGTCAATTCTTTAATATCTTTCTCATCGAGAATAAATCCGTCGAGAAAAGCAAGCGGATTGCTTAGATTGATTTCAGCAAGGTCTTTTTTTATTTCTTCATTACTCATAATCTTCACAAGATGATTATAATCTATTTTGAGTCTTTTTTTCATACCTATAAGATAACTTTGCTTATTTTTTGAATTGTTTAAAAACCAGAAATAAGAATATGGAAAAACTGACTGAAATGTTTTTAAAACTATCTTGAAATCATTTAGGGTAAGATCTATAGGAATCCATGTCGTTGCAACACCGTTCTCTTTTAATCTGTTGCTTATAGAAATGAAATGGTCTCTTGTAAATAAACCGGCACTGGCTGGTTTTGTCGGGTAGATAGCATCATTTGTTATCACATCGTATTTTTTATTTGTAAGAATTGCATAATTTTTTCCATCCATTATTATAGAATTAAACCTGCTATCCTTTCTAACACCTTTGTTCAATTCGGAAAAATAACCATCAGCAGTTGTTAAGACATCCTTTGATATTTCAACCACATCTATCTTTTCAACATTATGAAGCAAAATTGAATGAGATGTTTGACCGCTTCCGTATCCAATCTGCATTACCTGTTTGGCATTGCCGTGCAGTAAAAGAGGGAAATGTCCCATAAGTTTTTGAAGTGTCTGCAGCATAAATTCAGTTCCAGCTATATTCGTACCATCAGAACATAAGAACTTACCAATATTATAATAATCCGGATATTTATGAATTGTTATAGTCCCCGAAATTCCTTCTTTAAAGTATATTATTTCACATCCTTCCTCAAATCTGTTAAGAAGATTAAAAAATTTATCCTTTTTTATAAAAAAAGGCTGAGTTGTTATTAGAACAAGTAACACTGCTATTATGGGAACTTTTGAAGATAATTTCAAAGTTGGAAGAAGATAAAATATTACAATTCCAATTAAAAGATTTATAAACGCAATAACCATAATTCCTTTTGGTGTTCCGATTAATGGTACGATTATAAATCCTGCTACTAATGAACCGAGAACAGCCCCAATAGTATTAAAGGAATATACTTCACCAATCGATTTGCCTACATTTTTTACATTTTCGGTCCATATCATTCCCACCACGGGAAACAGTGCTCCCATTAACAACGTAGGTACAAAAATGATGAATCCGGTTTCGACAAACCTTATTAAGTTCCATTTATACCATCCACCTTTTTCAAATATAAGAGCCAGTTTACTGTGAATCTCAAGAAAATCCCCCAAAAGATATACTGTTCCCAGAGTACTCAAACCTATTAAAATCTGAAGAATCGAAAATAATTTTAATCCGTTAAATCTATTAGAGAGAACACCACCTATATATCCGCCTGCTGCAAGACCCAGTAAAAATGTTGTCAGCATAATAGTAAAAGCATAAACAGATACTAAAATAATATAAATGATAATCCTTGTCCATAAAACCTGATAGGCAAGTGCACAGAAACCGGATAAAGCATAACCAATCATTACAACGAATTCAGTTCTGCGTGACATTATTTTTTCAGTCTTATAAAAATCTATTTTCACCGGCTGTATAATTTCTTCTCTATGCGCTGCTTCTTCGACGACGTTATTTCTGCTCATTAACCATACAAAAAATCCTATTATAACATTAACTGCTGCAAATAAGTAAACCGATTCGTTGACTCCGAAAATCCGGATGGTAAAAAACCCTGCAAAAAAACATCCGGTTACTGCTCCAAAGGTGTTAACACTATATAATATTCCTAACCTACTTCCAACTTCGCTTTTTCTCTTAATAAAGTATTTGCTTAATATTGGAAGGGTACCACCCATCATTGTTGCCGGTATCAACATTATTAAGAATGACATTAAAAATCTTGTAGTGCTGAGTATATAATAATTTAAGCTGAATGTGTTATATATTAAAGCGTATAAATAATTAAGATAATGAATTGAAATGGGGATTAAGAAAGCGGTGATACCGATTCCTACCTCGAGCATTGCATAAAATTTAAGCTGGTTTTTCTTTTTGTCAATCAATTTACCAAAATAATAACTTCCCAGGGCGAGTCCTGTCATGAAAGCAGCTAAAACGGTACTGACAGCTGAAGTAGTATTTCCAAAAACAAGAGTAAACATTCTTGTCCATATCACTTCATAAACAAGACCGGCTGCACCTGATATAAAGAAAAATACAAGTATCAATCTCCTTTCACTTTTGATACTCATAAAAGACAATCCTTATTTTATAATAGTTATTCTTGTCTCTGAAATTTGATACTTTATTAATAAAATTGTAAAGATTTAGTCATTTGAACCAACTATGTTTATTATGCCGCTCCTACGGAGCTCTATTTTTTCAGCCTGAGGCTGATCCGCCTTTGGCGGAAACGAACTCGTTCAAATGACTAAATCTTTACATAAAATCAAATAAAGGTCAATTTTAAATATATAAAGATATACTGTGATTTTCTAAAAGCTAAAAATTACTTTCTTAAATATTCCTTATAAATCTATATATTTTCAAGTTTAATTCCTAATAGAAAATTAATAGGGATTTTGGATTTTTTATATAAAAAAAATAGACACCTTTATAAAAAGGTGTCTATAAAAACATTGAATTATTTCAGAATTTTAAGGAAATAATAGATTTTATTTGCCGTTTTCTTTTAAAAGAATTTAATATTCAAAAGATTCACTTTTATAAACGACCTTTCCGCCAACCATCGTCATCTCTGCTTTTATATTTTTGATATCATCCACTGGGCAGGTTAAAAAATCATCCGAAATAATAACTAAGTCTGCGAGTTTAGCCGGTTCAATAGAGCCCTTTATGTCTTCTTCCAATGAACCGTATGCATTATTTATCGTAAACAGCTTTAATGCCTGTTCCCTTGTAATAGCCTCTTCCGGAACAATAACTGTTCCCCATTGAGTTTTTCTTGTGATTATTGACCACATTGCTTTAAAGGGATTATAAAAATTAGTGGAAGTGTAAGAGTCAAATTGGACCATATGGTCCGATCCTCCGTTTGAATTAACATTCGCATCAAACAACGATTTATACGGATGAAAAGTTTTGATTGTTTTGTCACCCAGAATATACTTCATTGCGTCAGCATCATCGTGAAACCATACAGGTTGTATATCTGCACAAACACCCAGTTTTTTCATTTTATCGATTGCCCCGGGTGTGAAGAAATTACCGTGTATAATTGAAAACCGCCTATCTTTAATCGGTCTTATTTTGTTAACTTCCTCGAATGCAGCAAGCATAATATCCACGCCACCTCCACCGGTGCAATGTGCTGTCATTTTCCAGCCGATTTCGTTCGCCACTGTTGCGACCGGAATTAATTCTTCGGTTGTTGTTCTCAATTGACCTCTATAACCGGGAGCATCAAAACTAATTTCACGAGTAGTAGTCCATTTAAAAACTTCTTTTGCTTTCGGTCCCCAGGGTTCTCTCAAATAGGCAGTCCCACCGAGAATCCCTCCGTCGATAGTAGTTTTCAAGGCGCCAACTCTTATCCATTCGTTTCCAAATCCTGTATAATAACCTAAATTCAACAATTTTTCTCTGATCTCTTCTACAGGTGCTTTTATATCTACACCGATATTTCTTACCCTTATATTCTGGAACACACGTGCCGTAAGTCTTCCGCTTTTCCACAGGTCCATATACATTTTTAAATTTTCAGGACCTCCACCTCCCGACCAAAAACCGGTTAAACCGACACTATTATACCTTTTAATCAAATTTACCAGAGCATCAAGCCTTTCTTCATAAGGAAGTTTATTATCCCTGCCAGTTGAGGGTTTCTTAAGAAGCCCAAAAGCGGATGACCTTATAAATCCGGTAAGTTTTCCTGTATCAGGGTCTTTCAATATTCCGGGGTGGTCTGTATCTTTTGTGATGCCGGAAATCCGCATAGCGTAAGAATTTATCATCCCACCGTATCCTCCATTAACAATATAAACAGGATTATTCGGAGCGACTTTATCAAGCTCTTCCAATGTTGCGCGTCTCATTTCTTTGAGTCTTGTAAAGAAAAGTTTGGGATGCTGTATCCATTCACCCGGCTTTTTTCTCTAGTTAGCCTGCCTATAATAATCAGCTTTATTGTTGCCAATGTAACTGGTCTTACTATCGACCCCGTTGGAGAGTGTCTTAACTGTTTGGGCTGGTTAATAACGACGAATTTTGCGACGGCACTGGTCATAGATGTTTTGCTCCTTGTCGGAGCTTCGTTGATACTTTTTCAGCGGAAGCGCTTTATGGCTTTAGACTCCCAGCTAAGTCGTTTATTCAAATTTAACCGGCTTATCTCATAAGAAGGTGTTGCGGTGAAGAGGATTGAGGTCATAATAGGCTTGATACTGGTATTGGTAGCCGGGTTAGCCGCCACCGGTTATGTGTCGGCAACTCCATCCACTGGTTTCTATGAGAGAAATGGTGACGTATTTGATGACTGGGATATATCTAGAACCAGAGCCTTTGGTGAAGACGGTTTTTATCAGATATCCGAGACAGCTTTTCGTCCGGTTATAGTTTTCGAGAGCCTGGGGGAAGGTGCTGCCCTGGCCTATAGCCTGGGTGAGCAGATTGCTGGCAAATATCCGGAACCATTGCAGAGGGCGGAGGGGATATTTAATTTTGTCCGGGACAGGGTAAAGTATACCCCTGATATTGACCAGTTTCCACATGAGGAGTTTGCCCTGAATGCGGATGAACTGGCGACGGCTATTGACCAGAATGGAGTTGGTTATGGCGATTGTGAAGATAGCGCTGTGCTATTGGCGGTTATGTATAAAGGTGCCGGCTACCGCTCGGCTATAGTCGTCGGCTCCGGTCATACCGCAGCCCTGGTCTATCTACCTGACTATAAAAAGGCAACCGCAGTTTTTGAGTTAGATGGT
>SDBU01010229.1_pt1 | contig 10432 bp, 21 predicted proteins | sample 2277071 | NCBI WGS metagenome assembly SDBU01 (sample SAMN10397929, study PRJNA504765) | marine sediment metagenome | isolation source: marine sediment core GS08_GC12, 126 cmbsf | place: Arctic Ocean: Gakkel Ridge, Loki's castle | collected 2008
AGGAGCCTGATGAACTACCTAAGTCCGACGAGTGTTAGATTATTTACCCAAGATCCTGAGCTATTTTATCTCAGGTACTTAGCTAAAAATAAAATGAAAAGGGAGCCACAAACCCAACCAATGTCTATTGGTTCAGCTTTTGATGCTTACACGAAAAGCTATCTACACGAACGGTTATTTGGTAAGGGTGCTAATCCTCAGTTTGATTTGGAAGCACTTTTCGAGGCTCAGGTAGAGGAACACAATCGGGATTGGGCTTGGCATAATGGGCAATACGTTTTTGACGCCTATAAAAAGGCGGGGTGTGTGGCTGATTTAATGATGGAATTAAATCAGGCTGTTGGCACACCACGATTTGAAATCAAGGTCCAAGCTGAAATTGAGGGTGTGCCTTTGTTAGGGATTCCTGATATTTTCTTTATTAATGGTTTAGGTGCTCGGGTTATTTATGATTGGAAAGTCAATGGGTATTGTGCTAAAAGTTTGAAAAGCCCGATGGCTGGGTATATTAAATTAAGAGAGGCTGGAAAAGAGGTTAAGAGTCATAGAGACTGTGTATTGCTTCTTTGGAGAGGTATCTATATTAATGCTGCTATCTTTATGACTGGTGATTGGGCCGATCAACTAACAATTTATTCCTGGTTAATGGGTGAACCTGTCGGTTCAGAGGAAATTGTTTTTGGGGTTGATCAGATTTGTGGACCAAAAGATAGATTACGGTTTGCTACTCATCGGTTACGGATTACACCGGAATATCAGTTTCATTTATTGGATCTGGTCAAAGATACTTGGAAAGCGATTGAAGAAGATTGGATATTTAGAGATTTAGATATTGAGGAAAGTAGGGATAGGTGTAGGTTATTGGAAAGTGAAATAGAGTTCGAGGGCCTAGAACGTGAAGCAGATTGGGAAGGGTGTTTATGACAAACAGACTTAGCCTATGTCAGTGGAAGTTTTTCCAAGGTGATTTTATAATCACTGATGATGAGCGTTGTTATTCTATTGGTAATTATATTGAAGTTCTCTTGAGAGATAAGGTATATATCGATGGTACTTTTATGGATTTTCGAGATAGAGAAGTATCTATTATTGCTATTCCTTTGACTGTAATTGGAATGGATCTTATTTTACGGCTTCCGATAGGTCGTACTGCAAGACATTGGTTAGATTGTTTGGAATATAATAAAGTAAATACGATTACATCTATAAAATATTCAATTAGAAAATTTACTTGGTATATGCCAAAAATTAACGGGTATCTTCCCGGTATATTTGGAAAGGTAAAAGGTAACTAAAATGGATCTACTTGATGACTGGGTAAATGAAAAACCTGATGCTTGGGATTATGAGGCCGTTCTTAAAAAGCACGATGTTATTGTAGAATGGTGTTGTACAATAGTGGATAGTGATGATGAAGTGCGATATACGGATAAATTTGCTGGTTGGAGCTTTTCATGGAGTCAGGGTATTATTTATATTGGTAAAACAACAGAAGTAATTGCACGAAAAGCTGCTGCATTATTTGTATCACTTTGGCTTCGTAAAGTGTCAGCTTCATTTTGTAATAAACTAATGAACGGTTATATGATCATATTAGAACGTGAGGTTAAATGATGATTTACAAAATTACAAAGCCCTGTACCCGATGCGGTGCCGTCTGGAATTATGATTTTGAAATTTCTTGGGAGCATTATTCAATAGACCATTTCTGCTTAGCTTGCTTAATAAATGAAGCCAATGTTCCTTACGATTTTGAAATCAAAATTTTTCCAAGAAACAATGATAAATCAGCTTAGAACAGTACAAGGTTTCTTTGGAGGTGATTTTGTAATCACTACTGAAGAATATTCATTTCTATTGGTAATTATATTGAAGTTCTTCCGAAAGGAGAATGGTATGATACTGGAGAAACTATTAAAGATTTAAGGGACCGAAAAAGAAATATTTTAGCTACACCTTTGACAGTGGTGTTCTCTTGTATTAATAATGAAATGGATGTTATTTTACGTCTTGCAACAGGTAATACTCTAAGGCATTGGTTAATGTGTTTAGAAATTAATGAAATAAATACGGTTACACTTAAAAAATATAAAAGTGGAAAGTGGACTTGGTATATGCCAAAAATTAACGGACAAACGGTTAAACAATGACTACAATACATAAAGGCTATAATTGCTCTTACTGTGATTGGCCAATTAAGGTAACTTACACCGTGCCTTTTGATATTTGGTATGCGTTACCTTTGCCTACCAAGAATATTTGTATAGGTTGTTTAACAGCAAAATTAGATGAAGTTACAGAAGATTTTGAAATCAAGATTCATAAGGATAACTAATGATAAATCCTTATAAACAAACTGATTTACCTGAAATCCTCATTATTAATGATAAGGCGTATAAATGGCGTTGGGAACTGACTAACCGACACCAAATAATGGTATACAGACGGTTTGATATTGAAGGTTTTTATGTCTTAGATTTTATGGTTAATTATATTGAGATTATTAGGTTGATGGTAGCCTATGATCTAAGAGGCAAGGGTATTGGTACCAAACTTCTTAATGACATAATTTTGGAAGCTAAACATCGTAAAATTTATTGTTTAAGGATTGTGGTTTGGGAGCATGATGATTGTGCAATACGTTGGTTATTGAAACGTGATTTTGAGGGTACTGGTGTAATGGTTGATTATTTTGGAAAAGACAAAGACGGTTGGGCGTTGGGGAGGATATTATTATGATTGCGAGTTGCGGTTGTAGGGTTAAAAGTTATAGGGCTAAACAAGCTAATGGGAAATGGTTTTGTCCACCCTGCTATAGTGAGTACATGAATCAGGTATTCTTTTATAAAAGTATGATTAAGCATGCGAACAGTTATTGTATTTTTGTAAGATACAAAGTTGATGGTAAAATCGAAAGTTTTACAGTTGTGGGCTCAAATAAGGGGAGGGCCGAAGCCCGAGCCTTGAGCCTGTTGCCGGAATGGTTGTGGGAGAAGTTCAATGGAATTTTATAAAAGCACTTATAAACTTTGGGACGGTTTTTGGTATACCTTTTGTAGATGGAAAATTGATGGTAAAATCAAAGGTTTCAATGTTCACGGTGAAAGTGAGGAGATTGCTGAGGCCCGGGCTAAGGCCCGGTTACCTGAATGGTTATGGGAGAAACTTAATGGTTGATTTCCATGGAAAAACGATGGCAAATTCAAAGGTTTCATGGTCAAGGGTATGAGTGCCGAGGCCCAAGCCTGTTGACGGAGGAATTTAAGAGACCAAAATTCGATGATAATGTTTAGGATATATGTACTAAATCAATACCTAGTGCCGTGAGCCTATTAATAGCGGAGACTAATAATGATGAGACTTGAGGAAGTAAAGGAGCGTTTGCTTGAGGACACTGTATATTTTCCGGAAAAAGCTCAATACCTCAACGATTTACGGTGGATGGTTAAGGAATTAGAATCAGTAAAACGGTGTCCTAGATGCCAAGAGTATAAGAACTGCAAACCTGAGATGTACATAATTCATAAATTTCCTGGTTTGAATAAAAATCCTTGGAAAACTCGATACAGATTATTAGCTGTTACTTATGCTTATTTGCTATCTATTTTTACAATAAGAGAAATTAGAATAATCAATGAAAAGACAGGTGCATATATAATATTTTAGGGGACTAATAATGGTAAAATTTGTTGTAAGAATCAATGGTGTCAAATACACCGTTACAACACCCAGAGCCCTGAACCTATTGTTAACAATGCGGGAAATTAAAATAAAGAAGGAAATTAAATGAATATTGAAAACCATATTGATAGTATTGAGAGTCGGTTGTTTTTCCATACATCAAAAGATCAAATGTTTTACGATTTGAAATGGGCCATGGAACAATTAATTTTAACTCGTTCAACGTTGGTTGATTTAAAACATTCTCTTCAAAAAGCTCTTAAAAATGCACAAACTTAAAAATACTAGAGCCTATCTTTGTGGGGCAATTAGTTATGTCACTGAGGATGATTGGCGTCAAGGTATGGGCATGTGGCTAAAAGCTAAGGGTGTGGTTGTTTTAGATCCTCTTAATAAGCCACTCGTTGGTTTTGATGAGAACTTGGAAAGTAAGATTAGGAGGGTATCACTAAGGGAACAAGAAAATTGGGATCAAATCGCCGCAGAAATGCGGTTAATTAGATGTATAGATTTAAGGATGGTTGACATTTGTGATTTTATAATCGTTCATATTGATCTTGGTATTTATACTGTTGGAACATGGGAGGAAGTGACTTTAGCCAACCGCCAAAAGAAACCAATTTTAATGGTAATAAGGCAGGGTAAAGGTAAATGTCCCGATTGGGTATTTGGTATGTTTAATCACGAAACCATTTTTGATGGTTGGGATGAGTTGAAAGACTATTTAGACGCTATTGATGGTGGAATCATTACACCCAAACGCTGGAGGATATTCCAATTTTAAATAATAATAAAAATTGGCGTTGCAAAGTTTGTGAGGATTGTGAGGGTTGTCAGGATTGCACAGGTTGCAAGGTTTGTAAGGGTTGTGTTGATTGTAAGTATTGTACGTATTGTAAGGGTTGTCGGAATTGTATTAATTGCATAGGTTGTAAGGGTTGTTTATGTTGTTTATATTGTGTGGATTGTGCGGATTGTGTGAGTTGTGAGGATTGTAATGATTGTTGGGTTTGTGAGGATTGTAAGGGTTGTAATGTTTGTAAGGGTTGTGCGGATTGTGAGGATTGCAAGGATTGTAAGGATTGTGAGGAGTGTGTGGATTGTGCGAATTGTGTTGTTTGTGAGGGTTGTGAGGATTGTGTGCATTGCAAGGATTGTGAGGATTGTGTGGGTTGCAAGGATTGTTTACGTTGTGAGGATTGTAAGAGTTGCAAGGGTTGTGAGGGTTGTAAGAGTTGCATGGGTTGTGTGGGTTGCAAGGATTGCGAAGATTGCAAGGATTGTGAGGATTGTTGGGGTTGCAAGGATTGTGAGGGTTGTCTGGATTGTGTGGGTTGCAAGGATTGCGTTGGCCTTGTCAATGGATGCAATCAACAAGGAATAAAATGTTAAAATTAACAAAACTACTTGAAAAAAATGTTGGGGTTACGAACGAAGAGGTTTTTATTGGGCAACGGATTCAATTAGATGGTGATTTTGGCGAGATTGATTGGATGTTAATTAGTATTTACCAAACAATAATAGGTTTTCATACCTTATTAGGAGAAATTAAATGAATTGTAAGGGTTGCTGGGTTTGCAAGGATTGTGAGGATTGTGAGGTTTGTCTAGGTTGCGTGAATTGCAAGGATTGTGTGGATTGTGAGGGTTGCATCGATTTGGTGGGCGGTCGCAATCAGAAAGTGTAGGAGTTTAATTCTGGGCGAAAGTTAAACCTACAGGACAATTGCGTGATCTTAAATTGGGCCTTTTCCTAAGTCGTTTGATACCAAGGACTTGACAACTATAACCTATTTACTATTTTCCTTATTATCTATAAGATAAATAAAATAATAATAAATAGCATAGGGTAATAGGGGGTAGAGTTGTAGGCTGTATGTCTTGTTGTTAACGGCTTTATCTCATTAGGGTTAGGACCTTAAAAGGTTACAAGAAGCTGTAAGGGAAAGGCTCAGGGCACTAGGACACCTCATCTTAGTGCCCTGAGTCTTTATAAAGTGGAGGAGTTTGAGTTTGGGCGGATTTTGAAATCATTTCTTTGGAGTTGATTTCGAGTGCAGGGTAGTGTGCGGTTATTATTATTGTAGCCAGTATAATCAACATAACCGTTAAATTTGCAAATTACTGGAGTTGATTTCGAGTGCGGGGTAGCGTGCGGCCGTTATTTTAATCATAATAAACACAGCCATCACAATCGCCATAACCGTCATAGCCGCCATAACCGACACAATCATTAAAATTTACAATTTACACTTTTAGGAAAATAAAAAATTTGCAAATTGTCGGAGTTGAGTTTAAATACCTGGCTCCTAGCACTTGGGCGCTTGGCACTTGGTTTATTAACAAAATCATATCAACCCTTACAATTATACTTTTGGAATTTTACTTGACAAACGCTTAAAATGTGGTATACTAGAGTAGACTCTAAGTATCCTGTTGATTTGATTTTGGAGGTTTGACAATGGTTTTCTGGATCTTACTAATTCCGTATGTCATTGTTCTTATAGTCGGTTTCCTTTTTGTATTTGACAATCAGCCACGGTAGGTTATACTTAGATAGAAAGAGTTGATTGATTACCATGAATCGGAGACAATGCAATGAATGAGAATTGTCAACGTTGTTTGGGTTGCAAGGATTGCAAGGATTGTGAGGAGTGTGTGGATTGTACGGATTGTGTGGGTTGTGAGCATTGTTCCCCTTGCAAGGATTGCAAGGATTGCAAGGATTGCGAGTATTGCAAGGATTGTAAGGATTGCAAAGATTGCATGGGTTGTTGGGTTTGCAAGGGATGTATAGGTTGCGTGAATTGCAAGGATTGTGAGGGTTGTCTGGATTGTGTGGGTTGTGAGCATTGTTCGCCTTGCAAGGATTGCAAGGATTGCAAGGATTGCTGGGATTGTGTGGGTTGTGAGCATTGTAAGAGTTGCAAGGATTGCAAGGATTGCAAGGATTGCGAGTATTGTGTGCATTGCAAGGATTGTAAGAGTTGCAAGGGTTGTAAGAATTGTGTGAGTTGCAAGGATTGCAAAGATTGCAAAGATTGTGTGGGTTGTGTGGATTGCAAGGGTTGCAAGGATTGTGAGGGTCTTATTGGTGGTCGCAATCAGACAGGCTACCGAGAATAATTTGCCAATCACTTGACAATCAGCCACAATAGGCTATACTATAGTAGAATGAATTGTTTGATTATTACAAAACGAATCGGCATTTTGCTTTTTGTAGTCTTACAAGATAAGCTGCCTGCCAGGTTGCATTTGGACGGTGTAGCTTATGACCGGAGTGAGGTTCGGGGAGCGGAAGTAGTCTATCGGCAATTTGATAGCAAGGTGGTGAAGTGAAGGGCACTATAACTCTAAGACACTGGTTCCTGGTTCTAAGAGTATTCGGTCTGAAGGTTGCCTTCCGTTCGTTGTTTTGTTCTACTTTTCTGGAGGCAATCAAATGAAACTGTCAATCGCAAAAGCCACTAGGATGCAAGCGATTGTATTATGGCCCGAACTATCACGATACTAGGAGCAATGCAATGAATGAGAATTGTAATGGTTGCGAGGGTTGTGAGGAGTGTGTGGATTGTGTGGGTTGTTGGGATTGCAAGGGTTGTTGGGATTGCAAGGGTTGTGTTGCTTGCAAGGATTGCAAGGATTGTATTAGTTGCACGGATTGCAAGTATTGCAAGGATTGTAAGGGTTGTGTGGATTGCAAGGATTGCAAGGATTGCAAGGATTGTGAGGATTGTAAGGGTTGTGTGAGTTGTGTGAATTGCAAAGGTTGCATTGGTTGTGTGAATTGCAAGGATTGCAAGGATTGTAAGTATTGTACGGGCTGCAAGGATTGCAAGGATTGTGTGGGTTGTTGGGGTTGCAAGGATTGTGAGGATTGCAAGGATTGTGAGGAGTGTGTGGATGGTAAGAATTGCAAGGATTGCAAGGATTGCGAGGATTGCAAGGATTGCTGGGTTTGCAAGGATTGTGTTGATTGTAAGGGTTGTGTGGGTTGCAAGGGTTGTTTACGTTGTGAGGATTGTAAGAGTTGCAAGGGTTGCAAGGATTGCAAAGGTTGTGTGGGTTGCAAGGATTGCGAGGATTGCATCGGTTGCAAAGGTTGTGTTGATTGTAAGTATTGTGTGGGTTGTGAGGATTGTGTAGGTCTTATCGACGGCTGTAATCAGAAAGGCTATCGGCCATGATTTTCGTCTGTTTGCTGATTGTGGTTGTTGTCGTCATCTTGTTAAACACCCGTTACTGTAGTGACTGATTATGAGTTTCTTAGTGTCTTGTCGCCGATGGGATGGGTCGACGTACTATCGCCCTGTCAAAGGTACCCAGCCTCTAGACTACTACCGTCCGGGGCGTGATACCGCACTCTTTGCAGTTTGCCCGGATTGTGGTCATTGGCGATTAGCACACGCGAAACGGGGCGTAGAGACACCGAACCAAGACACGTTCTGTCGATGTAAGAACTAGTTCGTTTACTTTGGAGGCAATGCAATGATTCAGAATTGCACGGATTGTGAGGGTTGTATTGGCTGCAAGGGTTGTTTACATTGTGAGGGTTGTGTAGGTTGTGTTGATTGCAAGGATTGCAAGGATTGTGAGAATTGTAAGGGTCGTGTTGATTGCACGTATTGTAAGGGTTGTAAGCATTGCTGGGATTGTCAGGATTGTCAGGATTGCAAGGATTGTCAGGATTGTGTAGATTGCATCGGTTTGGTGCTCGGCGTTGGATTCATTGGCTATCGTAAGGGGACATAGCGTCTTGGTTTTAATGATTATGCCGATAATCTTAGAATCATTTTCACTAATCGGCGAATTGGAGAGTTGACATGCAAATACTGCCACAGTACATTCGGGACCAAGCACGGGTTTTCCCGCTATTTACCAATGCCCTCAAATACCTTACGGCGATGTTTGAACAGTACGGCGACGGGCCGAAGTTGCGTATATACTGGGAGAAGAATCGGGATGGTTTGTTTCGATGGTATCCAGTCAAAATGCACTTAAGGGATATTGTGGTTGACCGGAAAGTGGGTGGACCTAAATTCACGGAAGATCATATTTACCTTTTTTCCATTGGTGGTGAGATTCACACGTTTACCGCATCGGCTGACAAGGTGGAGCGGCTGCAAAAAGGAACATCCCTCTTGGAAAATGGGCGATTAGAAGTTATTCTGCAAGTATAGGAGTATAGGTATGGTAAATTGGACTGATTGTGTGGAGATTGGGCGATTAGATTGCGCGAATAATTCGTCCACGATATGCCAGGCGATTGTGGACCGTTTGGCTTCGGAAACTATAGTTCGACTTGGGTCTGACCCAGAACGTAAGGTGGGGATCATCTGCCGAGCTATGCGGTTGCCGTTATACATACGTCTCCATTTTCGGTGTTTGGTGCAAGGTAAATCAACACCGTTAACGTGGTGTCGTATATGGCGATTGTATTATCATTATAACAATGAATATAATCAATATCCAGACGGCATGGGCCCTCGGCTGTTGGAAGTTTGGCAAGCTATTAAGGCTTAACTTGTTTGTTTTGATTTTAATGATTATGCCGATTGATCTTAAAATCATTTTTACTAATCGGTGAATGGGGAGATTTGCGTTATGGCGAATAGTTGCACAACGTTTGTGAGTGTGGACGATCTGTATTTTGCGGATAATGTCCGAAGTGAGCAGTGCTTGGATATTCCGGGCATGGTGGCCAGTCTTAAACGGGCTGGCTGCTTCAAGGTCAATCATCCTTTGGTGGTATCCGCCAAGGATGATAACAGGTTGCTTGTTCTGAACGGCAATCGTAGAGGGTTGGGGCTGGTTTTTCTCCGAGACACCGACCCCAGCGAATACAAGAGGATTTGTCCGAAAGGCAAAATCCCGGCCATTATTCACAAGGGTTTGACCGTGGAGGAGGAAGTCGATCTTCGGATCGATCATTCTTCGGACGAAGACAGAGTGCCCCTTGACGAGTGGTCGATTTTTCTCGCCATTCAACAACTTGTTGGGATTGGCGTGGAAACGCAAGAGGGTATTGCTCGGAAACTTGGTCTTTTTAAGACCAAAGGCAAGGACATTGGCAAGCCGAATCGACAGATCGTCGAACCCCGTGTTCATTTGGCAAGGCTGCCGAGATTTGTCCAAGACGAGTTTTGTAAACTTTGTCTTGACAAGTCGACAACGGCGGTTCGCTGGTCTCATATCAGTGGGCTGTACAAAGCCTATAATCGGGAGTATATCGAGCATCCGAATGCTGATGGCCCTCTGTTTCAAGAGGTGTGGCAGAAGGCGTTGATCCCAGTTGAGCGAAAGGACAAATCGAATGATGCCAAAGAGTTAACGCCGAAAGGGGCTGTCCAACGAAGCCAGGCTGCCTCATCCGAAGGTCTGAAGTCCGCTCTGCTTGTGGTCACTAACCAGAGTGATTTTAATTTGGCAACCATCGACGCCAAGATCTTAGAGGGCGAGACGGCCATTGTCTTGTTGGGATCGATTCGGGACCATCTTGGTGCCGAAGAGTACGCCGTCTTGGTGTCTGCCGCAACGGCAACCGATGACGGCAATGCCCATTTGACTGATGCCGAGATTGGTGAGCTGGTTGACGCTTAGGTATTGGCACACGCCGATAGTTACTGGTGGCAATACCTTAGATGGAGGGTTGCTAGTTACACAGTGACATAGGCCATAAGGCCACTAGCACTTTTCATTGGCCCCACCTTAGTTGATATACTAAGGTGGGGTTTTCTTATGCCTGCCCTGCC
>SDBU01010230.1_pt1 | contig 10432 bp, 6 predicted proteins | sample 2277071 | NCBI WGS metagenome assembly SDBU01 (sample SAMN10397929, study PRJNA504765) | marine sediment metagenome | isolation source: marine sediment core GS08_GC12, 126 cmbsf | place: Arctic Ocean: Gakkel Ridge, Loki's castle | collected 2008
CGTTTGATCGTAGAGAGTCGATGGGCGATGATGAAGCTAGTCCTCTCCTTAGTGAGTGCGGCCATACCCTGTTGGATGAGTGCTTCACTGAGCGTATCGACAGAGCTCGTCGCTTCGTCCATGATGAAGATCTCAGGATCTGCAAGCAAGGCTCTAGCTAGACTAATGAGCTGCTTCTGTCCAACCGATAGTAAGATCCCGCCTTCGCCAACTTCGGTCTCGTAGCCTTTCTCTAGTTTGTCAATAAAGTCATGTGCACCAGCGATTTTTGCCGCATTTTGTATCTCCTCATCGCTGGCATCTAACCGCCCGTAGCGCAAGTTTTCACGAACAGTTCCAGAGAATAGGTGGGGTGTTTGCAGGACCATGCCGATGCGGGAGTGGATGGCGTGGAGAGAGAAATCCGTGTAATCTTGGCCCCCGATGGTGATTCTTCCTTTTCTGGGTTCGTAGAAACGGCTGACGAGATTAACGATTGTGCTCTTCCCACCGCCAGTTGGACCCACGAGGGCGATGGTCTCCCCTCTTTGAACATTCAAATTGAAGTTCTTCAGGACAGGGGCTTCTTTTTCGTAGAAGAAATCAACGCCCTCGAAGGAGATATCCCCCTGGATGCTGCCGGGATCGTACGCGTCTGGTTTGTCTTGCACTTCTGGTGTTGAATCGACGAGTGAAAAAACGCGCTCAGCGGAAGCGATGGCTTGCTGCATTTCCGCGTAAACCCGGGCTAAATCTTGGATCGGCCACATCATAAAGGTGATGTAGGAGATGAAAGCTTGAATACCTCCGATTGTGATTCCCGCTATTGGCACTTGAAGGCCGCCGTACAGGGCAATCGCTCCAATTGCAATTGCACTTACGAATTGAACCGTAGGAAGGAACAGCGCCGACAGCCAGGCGGCGCGGTAACCAGCGTTGAACATCTCGCTTGTGAGACCACTGAATTCGTCGAGACTCTTCACTTCGCGATTGAGAGCTTTGATTACCCGAACACCCGCAATTTGCTCATTGTAGGCGCCAGTAATCTTGGAGTTAATTTTTCGGACGAGACGAAATTGGAGAAGAATCTTTTTCTTAAATTGTACAGCGACAATGATGAGGATGGGGATAATCATGATTACGATCAATGCCAACTGCCAATTGATCACCACCATGAAATAGATTGCTGTTCCAATATTCAGCAATCCCCAAATTATGTCCAGCAACCCCCATGTGACCAACTGCGCGATTCGCTCAGAATCTGAAGTCACCCGTGACATAATCCATCCTACGGGTGTTCGGTCGAAATACGAGAGCGAGAGGTTCTGAAGGTGGTTAAATGTGCTCTTGCGCAGATCGTATTGAACCCGCTCACCAAGCACCCCGGCCAGGTAAATGAAACCGAAGACGTTAAGAACCTGCACTATAATGAGCAAACCATAGGTCCGAATGATCTGAAATAAGGCGACACGATCACCGGCGAGGATTCCATCATCGATGATCTGTTTACCGAGATACGTGAAATAGGCATCGAGAGACGAAACGACCCCGATCGTAACGATGAATCCGATCAGCCAGGGCCAGTGAGGTTTTGTGAGACCCAGGATGCGCAGCACGGTCTGCCCGTTGAATTCCGTTGAGAATTCCTCTTCTCTGAATTCAGCTACTGACATCCGTTAGCTCCTGTTCAAGCGCATCTTCGATCTGTGTTTGCATTTTGTGGACCTTCTGGTAAATCCCTTCCTCAGCGATGAGCTCCTTATGCACTCCGCGTTGAGCGATCCTTCCCTTATCCAAGACGATGATTTGATCGGCGTTCATGACACTTTGGATGCGATGGGCAATGATGAATGTAGTTCTGTTTTCCATCAGTCGATATAAAGCTTCGCGAATTTCCGTTTCGGTCAGGGTGTCCACGGAAGACATAGAATCGTCCAGGATGAGAATACACGGATCTTTTAGCAGCGTACGGGCGATGGCAATGCGTTGTTTCTGGCCACCAGAGAGGGTCACGCCTCTCTCTCCCACGAGCGTTTCATACCCTTCTGGAAATGTCGTAATCGTTTCGTGGATCGCGGCGGCGCGGGCAGCGGCTACAATTTCGCCCTGGGTTAAATCACGATTGACGCCAAGGGTTATATTCTCTCGTATCGTCCTCGAAAACAAAAATGGCTCTTGCTCAACGATCCCGATTTGCTGCCGCAGGAAGCGTCGTGAATACTCATTAAGTTCGACTCCATCGAGCTTCAAACTCCCATCTGTATAATCATAAAATCGCGGGAGCAAGTTTACGAGAGTGGTTTTGCCTGATCCCGTCGGTCCTAGCAAACCGATGACATCACCAGGGGCACATTCGAAGGAGATGTTTTCCAGAACAGGGGAACCATGCTCGTAGGCGAAACCAATGTTATCGAAGATAATTTCACCGACCGAGTCGTGATCTTCTGGATATAAACCAACATCTATAGGTTCTCGTATCTGACGGATCACTTCTACAACTCTGCCATAGGAGACCACGCCCGAGGAGATCTGGACAATAAGACGTCCCAAGTTTCTCATGGGCCATATGATCCAAATAAGCATGCCGGTATAGGCGACGTAAGAACCAATCGACAAGGAGCCGTCGATGGTCATTAATGCACCGATGGCAAGCCCGGCGATCATCTGGAAACTGGCGAGTATATCGGATGCCGGCCAATAAAAGGCGTGCATGGTGAGCAGGCGGCGTCCCAGGACAAATTTCCCCCAATTTTCGCGCTCGAACTTCTCTCGCTCAAAAGCCTGGCGGGCGAAGGCCTTCACCACTCGGGTGCCGCTCAGGTTTTCCTGAAGTGTTGTGGATAGAACAGCTTCTTGCTCTTGATATGACTCATAGAGTTTAGAAATCTTACGGAAGAAGAAGTAGGAAAGCATTATGATGAGTGGGATCACGGCGATTGATCGCCACGCGAGCAGCGGGTTTATGCTGAAGATCGCGGCAAAGTTCAAGCTAAAAAGCAGAAGGATACGCCCCAGACCGATGATTTGATCAGCGAAGAATCTGCGCAAAGCGTCAACATCTGATGTGCAGCGCTGAATGAGTTCGCCGGTCGGCGTCTGGTCGTGATAGGTGAAGGTCAGGCGTTGAATGTGGTCAAAGAGATAATTTCTCAGCTGCCGGACAATTCCCTCTGCTGTTCTGGCGGCAAGCGCTCCGCTGACGAAAGTAAAGAAGCCCTGTATCAGCGCAAGACCGATAAAACCCATGCCCACCCAGAACAAGCGCGTTAACGTTGGAGTGCTTGGGAGTACATCATCGATAAAGTACCGGAGCCATAGATATATCGCTGTCCTGGCAAGCGCGGCAACGCCAAGGCTTACCGTAGCAATGACGTAGATGAAGCGATGCCCACGCATCATGCGCATTAAGCCGACCAGCCTGTTGGCCGTTAGAATGTGTTGGAAATCGCGCTGCTCGTTCATTTCACGCTTCTCAGTGAGGCGAGTGTTTATGGCTTTGAAATCGCTGAATCGATAATGTGCCTGACAGGGACAGAGCTGGATTTTACGGAAGAATTCGAAACACCGATTTTTGTCTATATCCGGCAGTTATTTGTTGGAGGTTTCAAAAAAAACTTAAAGAATTTATCGCACGATTCAGAATTTTACCATCCGGATGGGAGATCAGGTAACACATGTGAGCTAGCAGAGGTTATGAGCGGATCGGGTTTTGGTTTCTAATGGATGAACTTGACACCCTTAGAATCGCTATGGTATTCTCAGCCGGCTCTCGAAAGGAAAAAGCGAATTGGAGGGACAATGGGGGATGATCTTCGCTACTGGATCGGCTTCAATCGAATTTATGGGGTAGGCGCGGCACGTTTCAAGCTGCTCCTGGAGGCCTTCGGCGATTTAGAATCTGCATGGAAGGCGACAGCGTCGGAATTGCGCAACGCTGGTTTGGGTCAAAAAACTGTTCAATCCATCCTGTCGAATCGGGATAATATAGATCCCGCCCGGGAACTGAATCGTGTATACGAGCTGGGGTATTCGTTACTTACCATTGAAGATCGCAACTATCCCGCCAGGCTGCGTGAGATAGACTTGCCGCCTCCGCTTCTCTACCAGTTCGGTGAAATTGCAGAAAATGATCGCCTGGCCGCTGCAATCGTCGGCACACGACGAGCGACACAATATGGGAAATCAGTTGCACGCGAAATTTCATATGTCTTGGCTGGGTGCGGCGTAACGATTGTCTCTGGACTCGCCCGAGGGATTGATGGGATTGCCCATCAGGCAGCGATAGATGCCGGCGGTCGAACCATCGCAGTGTTGGGTTCCGGACTGGATAATATCTATCCTCCTGAACATCGTGGCTTGGCGGATAATATCGCGGCATCGGGTTCAATCCTAAGCGATTATGCTCTGGGCACAAAACCTGAGGGGCGAAACTTCCCACCCCGCAATCGAATTATCAGCGGGCTTTCGTTGGCCGTAATCGTGATCGAGGCCGGCGTGTCGAGCGGGGCACTCATCACGGCAGATTTCTCAGCAGATCAAGGTAGAGAAGTTTTTGCCGTTCCAGGCGACATTTATAAACCGAGCAGCAAAGGGACGAATCTATTGATTCAAGCGGGTGCACACCCTCTAGTAAAACCTGAAGAGGTCTTAGAGGTATTAAATCTGGATCTCGTTAGTAGCCAGGATGACGTTGCAGAGCAACTCCCGGAAGACGAAGTTGAACAAATGGTATTTCAAGCGTTAAGCAAGCAGCCGATTCATGTTGACGATCTGCAGACACGCTGCTCGCTGCCGGCGTCCACCCTAAATGCTGCGCTCGCAATGTTGGAATTAAAAGGGCGGGTGAGGCAGGTTGGTGGGATGAATTTTGTAAGAATTCGTGAGGGAAAAGCGACATATAAGGTGGATTAACCCATGGATTCAAATTACTATGCTGCGATTATGGCCGGAGGAGGTGGGACAAGGCTCTGGCCTTTATCAAGGAAGAAGCGCCCGAAACAAGCGCTCAAGTTTTTTGGAGACCGGACGCTCTTTCAAGTTTCCGTTGAGCGGATTTTGCCGGTTATCGAATCTGAAAAGATTCTCGTGCTTACAATTGCGGATCATGCGGGAATATTAGCAAAACAAGAAAAGTTGCTGGTGCCGAGGAATTTTATTATTGAGCCATCTCCACGGGGCACTGCATCAGCAATCGGCCTCGCTGCAATTTACTTAAACCATAGAGATCCCGGGAGCGTTATGGCCTGTCTTACAGCGGATCACTATATGGCCAATGAACCAGCATTCCGTGAACTCCTTCTTGCAGCCTATGATGCGGCGCTTGATAACTACCTGGTTACTCTGGGTATTACACCCGAAACACCGGATCCAACATATGGGTACATACATAAGGGAGATGTAGCAGATAAATACCGTGGACTACAAACATTTACCGTTCGGGCTTTCAAAGAAAAACCGGACGTGGATCTTGCCAGGGAGTATCAACAAAGCGGTGAATACAGTTGGAATTCAGGGATGTTTGTCTGGAGAACCGACCGCATATTAGAAGAAATACAGCGTCAAATGCCCGATCTATTTTCGGGGCTACAAGAAATCGAGAAAGCTCTGGATACGGATCGAGAGCAGGAAATAATTGAGGCTGTTTGGAGCGAGCTAAAGAGCATCACGATTGATTACGGTGTGATGGAGGGGGCGGATGGTGTCGTTGTGATTCCCGCAGATGATCTTGGTTGGATTGATGTTGGTGATTGGAATCGTTTATATAACGTTCTTGAGAAAGATGAAGCCGGAAATGTAAGCGATGCCGATTCTGCGCTTTTACTCGACACACGAGGAGTTCTCATATTACAGGATGCTCAGAGAGAACCGGGACGTCTTATCGCTGCGTTAGGCATCGATGATCTTGTCATCATTGATACCGAGGATGTGCTGCTTGTTTGCCGCAGAGAGACGGCAGATCAAGTGAAGCGTTTGGTTGATTTCATGGATGAGCGAGAATTGGGAAAATTTTCTTAGCGGAGTTTATTTTTATGGAAGCGTATTGCGTAAAGTGTAAAGAGAAGAGGGAAATTGAAAGCCCAGAACCGACATTTACTTCTTCTGGGACTCCCGCAACGCGGGGAAAATGTCCGGTTTGCGATACAGGGTTATATAGAATGGGCAAAACACCGGCGCATGAAGGGATTGAGAAACCTGAGGTGCAGAGGAAAGTATCAAAGAAAAAGCCACGCAAACGAAAAGGGAAACTTGTCATCGTCGAATCTCCTGCCAAAGCGAGGACAGTAGGACGAATATTGGGAAAAGGTTATTCTGTGAAAGCGTCGGTGGGTCATGTACGCGATCTATTGCGCTCTCAGCTATCGGTAGATGTGGAGAACGACTTCACACCAAAGTACAGGGTGCCCAACGAAAAACGCGATGTCGTAAAGGGATTAAAAGCGGATTCTGCAAAAGCCTCCGAAGTTTTCATTGCAACGGACCCGGATCGCGAAGGGGAGGCGATCGCATGGCATCTTATTGAAGCAGCAGAGATCGACCCCGAAATCGTCAAGCGTGTGGTGTTCCATGAGATCACTAAAACTGCTGTTGAGGAAGCGTTTCAAAAACCACGCATCATCGATATGGATCTTGTCGATGCGCAGCAAGCACGGCGCATCCTCGACAGGCTTGTGGGCTATAACCTTAGCCCATTGCTCTGGTCCAAGGTGCGCGGGCGCCTCTCCGCGGGTAGGGTTCAATCCGTTGCCCTAAGGATGGTTGTAGAAAGAGAACGTAAAATCCGGGATTTCATTCCACAGGAATATTGGACAATCGATGCCGGATTCGTGAACCGCCAGAAGCCCCCCGATTTTAAAGCGAGGCTTATTCGCTGGGATGGTGCGAAAGCAGACGTAACAAGCGGGGAGGAAGTTAAGGATCTCGTCGAGGATATTGAAACGGCGGATTATCGTGTGGTCGGCGTCAAGCATGGCCAGCGCATCCGAAAACCAGTGGCACCCTTCACAACCAGTACAATGCAGCAAGCTGCCTCTAGACGGTTCAATTACACCGCGCGTAAGACGATGGCTATCGGTCAGCAATTGTATGAGGGACTTGATGTTGGCGAGGGTAATTCGTATGGTCTGATTACTTATATGCGTACAGATTCGACACAAGTCTCTAATGATGCGATTAGGGATGTAAGGCAATTTATCGAGAAGCGCTTTGGTAAAGAGTTCCCACCCGAGAATCCAGTAATCTACCGGACTCGAACTCGCGGCGCGCAAGAAGCACACGAGGCGATTCGCCCAACGTCTGTATCCCGAACTCCTGAGCGGATCAAGTCGTATCTTTCAGCAGATCAGTTTAAATTATATGATCTCATCTGGCGACGTTTTGTCGCTTCCCAGATGAAACCCGCAGAGTACGACACGCTTGCGATTGAGATTGACGGTATTTCTGCGGACCATCAGTATCTTTTCAAGGTGTCGGCATCAGCTATGCGCTTTCCAGGATTCTTTGAAGTGTATGGCGATAGGGAGAAACAATCCAAGAATGGGGACAATGGCGGAAATGGTCTTACATCCACACTTGAACAACTTCCCGAACTGGTCGAGGGGGATTCTCTTGATCTAACCGGAGTCTTCCCCGACCAACATTTCACAAAACCGCCTCCACGATATTCCGATGCCAGTTTGATTAAGGCAATGGAAGAGCATGGGATTGGGCGTCCTTCAACTTATGCGCCTACGATCTCAACGTTACGTCAGCGAGGGTATGTAACTCGGGAGAAGCGCCGCCTACATCCTACCGAGATCGGTGAAGTTGTCACGGATCTACTGGTGGACCATTTCTCGGATGTGATCGATATAACATTCACTGCTAAAATGGAAGATTCGTTAGACGAAATCGCATCAGGTAAACGTGAATGGGTGGAGGTAATCCGGGAATTCTATAAACCATTTGCAGAGGAACTTGCGAGCGCCGTCGAGAACATGCCCGAGATAAAAACGGAGCCAGAATTACTCGATCGCGCCTGTCCTGAGTGTGGAAAACCTCTTCTAATCCGGCATGGGCGTTACGGGAAATTCATTGGCTGTTCGGATTTTCCCACTTGCCGGCACACTGAGCCTTGGCTGGAGAAAATTGGTGTAAGCTGCCCAGATGACGGCGGTGATCTGGTTGAGAGGCGAACCAGGAAAGGTCGCGTATTCTACGGCTGCTCAAATTACCCAGAATGTCAATTCACTTCCTGGAAACGACCTTTGAAAATACCTTGTCCGGCGTGTAATGGGCTGCTGGTGGCGGAGAATCGTGACCAAGCAGTGTGCAAATCCTGCGAATCAAAATTCGAGCGCAGCGAGTTGCCTCAAGCTGAGGATGATCCGGCATAGATCATGCATCCGTAACTTTGCTTTGTTCTTAATGTCGGGCTAAAATCCATTTATTGGAGAATCTCCAGCCCTGTAGATATTTGATTATCGGCTGTAGAGGGAAAAGAGGGACCATGGACAACGTAAAAGAGATGTTCACAAGGAAGTCGTTCGCCGTAGGTGCCGCTCTAATTGCAGGAATTGCTTTGGGGGTACTTTATGCTTGGGTGATTCAACCTGTGCAACTCGTAGATGCTGACATCTCACAGTTGCGCGAGGATCTGCGTGTAGATTACTTACGAATGGCAATCGGCTCATATGCCGTAAATGCTGATGTAGAAGTCGCCATCAAACGCTATGAATCGCTCGGCGATAATAAAGACGCAACTCTAAGAGTTGTAGGCGAAAGCCCGGGTGAAGTTGGCCCGAGCGATCTTCAAAAGTTTCAGGCGCTTGTGGCAATAGAATCGCCATCAGATGCGCCGCTTGTAGAAACCGACGAAACTGATGAATCGGCCGTATCTACGGAGCCGACCGCCTCCTCAGCTGAATCGACTACGGCATCTATAGAGCCGGCTGCCGAATCTACAGAGCCGACTACTGCATCTCGATATATTTTACCTGTTTGTCTGGGAACCTTGGGGCTGGGCGCTTTGCTAGGTGTTGCGCTCGTCCTGCGGCGAAGGATAGAAGCCAGAGAAAATGGCTTTGAACCTGACTTTGCGCCTGATGCTGAGGATGCAGCGCATGATATAAACCTTGAAGCTGAAATCGAAATTCCGAATGACGAGCCGTTGGCAACATTCCGTACAACCTACACAATCGGCGATGATCTATATGATGATTCGTTCAGCGTAGAAAGCCCAGCATCTGGCGACTTCCTAGGGGAGTGCGGAGTAGGTATTGCTGAAGCAATCGGGATGGGGGATCCCAAGAAAGTATCCGCATTTGAGGTTTGGCTCTTCGACAAGAACGACATTCAGACCGTAACCAAGATCATAATGAGCAAATACACCTTCAACGATGAAGACACACGCAGTCAGCTTGCCGCGAAAGGCGATCCGGTTATGGCTGAAGGTGGAGAAGTTGTCGAGTTAGAGACTGCATCTCTTCGTGTCGAGGCTCGCATCGTCGATATAAGTTATGGGGAGGGGGCGCTTCCGAAAGAAAGCTTCTTCGACCGCATGACAATCGAACTGAAAGCAATAGCTAAAACCTAGGACACTTATCGAGAAACATAAAAAGGGCAGAACAATATTCTGCCCTTTTTATGTTTGCATACAATATAGTTTTAACGAATCTCTTGGATCTCCATAATGAGGGCACCTCCTGGGGTCTCAGCAGTAGCCGTGTCACCGACGCGTTTTCCCATAAGAGAACTGCCTATTGGTGATTCGTTCGATATTTTACCGTTTCTTGGATCGGCTTCTTTGATGCCGACGAGTTTGTACGTTTGCGGAGCTTCTCCGTCTACAATCACGACAACTGTTGACCCAATGTTTACCTGCTCGTTGCCGCCATTGCCTTCAACAATAATTGCAATCTTTAGAATTTGCTGAAGCTCGGCAATTTTCCCCTCTAAAAATGCCTGGTCTTCCTTAGCGATAATATAATCCGCGTTTTCCTTGAGATCTCCCATCGAGATTGCGGTACGGAGACGTTTAGCTAAATCCACACGCCGTGGCCCCGTTAATTCCTTGAGCTCTTTCTGAAGTTTTTGTGCGCCTTCAGACGTAAGATAGATTTCTTTATTTTCCATAAAATTACCTGATGAAACTTGATTATAAAGCTACCTGTGGGTCAAATAAGCGGCTGTGCTCATCTAATGCAAAGCGATCGGTCATCCCGGCGATATAGTCGCAAATTACCCGTTGAAATTCACCATTCTTTGCTCGTTCCTGAACTTCGGCGGGAAGTATACCCGGATTTTCAGTATAAGCGTTGAATAAATCCTGCAAGATGTGTTCTGCTTTGATCTGCATTCGGTAAACACGAAAGTGGCGGTACATATTTGCGAACAAGAAATCTTTCAACTCATGGTTCATCTTGATGAATGATTCAGAATGGATGACGACGCTATCTTTAAAGCGCTGAAGCTCATC
>SDBU01010231.1_pt1 | contig 10431 bp, 12 predicted proteins | sample 2277071 | NCBI WGS metagenome assembly SDBU01 (sample SAMN10397929, study PRJNA504765) | marine sediment metagenome | isolation source: marine sediment core GS08_GC12, 126 cmbsf | place: Arctic Ocean: Gakkel Ridge, Loki's castle | collected 2008
GTTTTGGCTCCAGCGAGGACAAGGCTGGCAAGGAAGCAAAACGCAGGCCTACTGGTTGGTAGTCCGAGTTTTGCTGACACCGCCAGCCGAAGCCGCAGCTAACCAAAAATGGAAGATAATTTATTTACAAGTCCTTAACGCCAAGTGTCTCAGCCAATCATCATATGTGGAGGCGTTATTATTAGCTCCGAAACGACTGCACGAGGCGGCAGCTTGGCGACTGTCACCACACAGGCGGCAATGTCCTCCGGCTGGAGCATCTTCGCGCGCTTTTCGGGAGGCGGCGGCGAGGGACGCTTGTCTATGATCGGGGTGTTTGTCTCACCCGGATAGATGTTCGTTACCTTGATACCGTTTCCGCATTCCTCTAAGTTGACAAAAGTCCCAAGAGCACTCGTGGCAAACTTCGACACGCAGTATGGCAAACCTGCCAAAAGCATCGAGCATTTGCCTGCCAGAGATACAATATTGACGATTAGTCCCGAACCTCTTTGACGCATAATCGGAAGCACTGTGTAAATACAATTGAACGTCCCTGTTGTATTAATCTCCATGACGCGGTCGAAGTCTTCGGGATCGATATTGGACATCATCCGATTCGCGATATTGATACCCGCACTGTTGACGAGGATGTCAATAGGCCCGAGCTCGTCGCTAAGCCATTGAAATAGCTGCGAGACTTGCTCGCGCTCAGTGATATCACAGGTCCGCCAGACAAACGCAGAGTCGCCGCCTCCAGCTTTGGCAGCTTTTACCAGGGCCTCTTCGTTGGCATCTGCCAGTGCGACTCGGCACCCTTCGGCCGCAAGGGCCTTGGCGATTCCTAATCCAATGCCTCCTGCTCCACCCGCGACTAATACTATCTTGCCATTCAAATCCATAATTCAATCCTTCCTTGTACCAATCACCAATTAACCATGCTGCTGATTTTATATGATATACCGGCGCAGTCAAGCGCTAATCTGCCCGTACATCGCGATTACAGTGTTTGACTCAAATAGTTGACGCCGCAGACCGTACTGGCTACTATACTCAAGACTCAATGGGTCACAGGCCAAATCGCCTATATCTGTAAAGAAGATATGAGATTCGAGAAAATAGAAATAGATCCCAGGAAGAATCCTGCCGTATTGGACACCGCGACCTGGGAACCCGCAAGCGCCTGGAGCACAGTCTCTGCCATTGACGAATCCCACTGGAACTCGGTGGCAAAGGCGGTCAGGGAAGACCATCCATTGCCCGTTGATGAACGTTGCATTGTGTATGCCGGCTCTTGTGCTGAATACCAAGCAAGCGTGTTTTTTCTCGCTGGACTCGCTGATGGTCAGCACGTGTTCATCCAGCTTGGAACCGATGATAAGGATACCTTCTTGGAAAAGACGATTGGCACCCGTTCCCTTAAGGACGAAACTCGTCTTGCTGTGTACTGTACAGATGCTGCTGTTATTGACCGTGCCAAACGTGTTATAGAAGCGGCTCGCCATTACACTTTTTTCACCCTGGATGTGTCCGATATTTTGGACTACGGTGCGATGAACGTTAGTTCGGAAAGTGCAGCCCAGGAATATCTGGCCAATCATATTTGTCAGCCGAAGCAGCGAAACGAAGTCGTTGCTTATCACTCCCAGAGATGCTTCGCTGAACAGCAGTATCAGCCGGATAAGGCAGCCATCGGACGGCTGATAGGCAAGTACTGGCCTGCCCTGAACGCGGTCGAGCAGCTATCGAATCATATCAGGACAGTAAGGAATGAGGTCCCTTTTGACCTCGAGCTTAGCATTGATGAGACGCCATCGGGCGTAGATGCATTTACCTGCCTGACCACAGAGAGCGAGCTGATGTTCCTGATGCTTGAGCTGCAAAGGCGAGGGATACCTGTAACACATATAGCGCCAAATTTTGGAATAGAAAAGGGGCTGGACTACAGGGGCCGGGACGGCCTTGTCGGCTTGGAGAAACGCATCCAGGGGCTTTGCGATATTTCTCGCCAGTTCGGGCTTATGCTGGATTGTCATTCGGGTGACGATCTCAAATCGGCGACCCGACAGGCTGTTGGCCGTGCCACGCAAGGCCATATCCATTTTAAGGTGTCTCCTGCCCTGCAGGTAATTTTCGCCGAGACGATGAAGGATGTCGAGCCCGAGAGGTTCCGTTTCTGGTGGGATGATACACTGGACTACGCGCGCCGCGAGGCGGAAGCCGGTTCCGATTTTGCCGCCAAATGCCTCCGCCGCTATGAGGCCGGTGATAATCGGGAACGCTCACCTGAGCACGCAGTTTTCCACTACTACAACTTTGCCTCCGTGGGCAAGCGTGACCGGAAAGGACAGTTCGTTCACCGCGAGAAATTCTATGATATGTCTGCGGATTTCTATCATGAATATCAAAGGCGCATTTGCAGCTACCTGTGCGAAGTGGCGGCAGACCTCTTCAACCGCACATGAACATAACTCCCGAGAAACGCAAAGATGTTTTGAGAAACTGGCTTGCTTTTCGTATGATATGGTGTAAACAGGACACGACGTTATGAAAGAACGACTGGATGGAAAAATAGCAATCGTCACTGGCTCCGGTCAGGGAATCGGCAAGGCTGTGGCGTTGCGCCTGGCCGAAGAGGGTGCAAATGTGGTTGTCGCGGATATCAACACGCAGACTGCCGAACGAACCGCTGAGGAAATCCGAGCGCTCAATCGCCGCGCATTATCTTATTCCATCGATGTTGCAAACGTAACTGAGATTCAGGCGATGGTTGATAATGCTGTGGTTGAATTCGATAGAATCGACATTCTAATCAATGCCGCCGGCGTAGCACAAACAGGGCTCTTCCTGGACCTTACCGAGCAGCAATGGGACCGTGTTGTTGATACCAACCTGAAAGGGACAACCTTCTGTATTCAGGCTGTCGGCCGCCAGATGATAAGGCAGGTGCCGGAGGAAATCAAAGCAAAGGGGCACGCAGATCGCAGTCCACTTGGGGACACCTTACGGTGCTACGGGAAGATTGTGAACTTTTCCTCAATCTCCGGCCGGCACGGCAGAGCCGCACAAGTGCCGTACGCAGCAAGCAAAGCCGCCATTATCAGCGTCACACAGTCCGCCGCTCTGGCCTTTGCCCCGTATAGCATCAACGTCAATGCTGTGTGTCCCGGCGTCATTCCCACACCAATGTGGGAACAGATCGACCGGGATCGGGGACGTATATCCGGCCTCGCTCCGGGTGAGTCTATCAAATCATTTATTGAACGAACTCCATTGAAAAGAGCTGGCAGCCCCGAGGATGTGGCTGGTGTTGTTGCTTTTCTATGTTCGCCGGATTCCGACTACATGACCGCCCAGACGCTGAATGTGGACGGTGGGCTCGAAATGAATTGACCAAATGTCTAAGAGAAAGCATGGGCGTTAAAAGTTTGCCAAAACCAATTTTGCACAATGTTATTGCGATATAAATAGAGGAGAGCCAAAAAATGACCGATTTTGAGAAAGCACGGGCCCTGTTACACGAGTTCAAAGGGGATTCATATCTGTTTGGCCCGGATGTCCTCCCAAGAGTAGGTGAAGAGGTTGCCGCCGCGGGGAAGTCCACAGGATGCCTTCCGGCAAAAGCAGCGCTGGTTCGTGACACATTTAGCGGCAGCGATGATTATGTGGAGGTCATACGTAACTCGCTGGCCAAATCAGGAATCGACCTCGTCACAGAAATCAAAGGTGCCAGGCCTAACTGTCCGCGGGAAGACCTATTTCGAATCACCGACCACCTGAAGGAGTCTGAGGCGGATGTGGTAGTCAGCTTCGGTGGCGGCAGCACAATCGACGCTGCAAAAGCCGCTGAAGTCCTCCGCGCTCTCAATGGTAATATTGATGCGTATTTTGGAACGGGGCTTGTTACCAAAGCATTGCAGGAAAGCAGCATGTCCCTGACTACGCACATGGCTATTCAGACAGTTGCCAGCTCCTCAGCCCACCTGACTAAGTATTCGAATATTACAGAAGTTTCAACAGGCCAGAAGAAGCTGATTGTGGATGATGCAATTGTTCCTGCTCTTCCGGTCTTCGACTACAAGGTAACGTACAGCACACCGCCGGGCCTGACCGCCGACGGAGCGCTCGACGGCATTTCGCACTCGCTGGAGGTCCTTTACGCCAGCTTCGGCAAATCTTACTACGACAAGGTCGAAGAAATCGCCAGCGTCTGTATTAGTCTGGCGGTCAATTACCTGCCGCGTGCAATCGACAATCCGAAGGACAAAGAGGCGCGGGAAGCACTCTGCCTGGCCACAGACCTGGGCGGATATTCCATTATGATAGGCGGAACCAACGGGGGACACCTGACCAGTTTCTCCCTGGTGGACATACTGCCGCACGGTCGGGCCTGTGCTATTATGAACCCATACTACACCGTCTTTTTTGCCCCGGCCATTGAACAGCCCCTGCGTCTTGTCGGCAAGATTTATCAAGAGGCGGGTCTGACAGGGGCCGATATTGAAGCCCTAAAAGGAAGGGACCTTGGAGTCGCTGTGGCCGAGGCTATGTTTGAGCTGGCTCGAAGGATTGGCTGTCCCACACGCCTAAGCGAAGTTGAGGGATTCGGCCAGAAGCATATTGACCGAGCGCTGGCCGCCGCCAAGAATCCACAGCTTAAGATGAAGCTCCAGAATATGCCCGTGCCGCTCGAAGCTGATATGATAGACGATTATATGGGGCCGATATTGGAAGCGGCACGAGACGGAAACCTTGCGCTGATTAAGAACAAGCCTATATGATAGGTTCTCGTCATGCTCTCCAGGGACGCTTTCTGTTTATTTTTCCCGACAATATATTCTTCGCAATGATAGCATCCTCCCGGATCTGAAAGTCAAACATGCCCACATTGACAAAATCCGCTCCGTTTTCAAACGCGAATCTGAAGCCCTCTCGCGGATGGATGGCTCCGGCAGCCAAAACCTTGAAGGCAATCCACGGCTTCTTGACGGTTCTCATGAACTTGATTGTCTCATCAGGCTTAGTACACCACATATTGTCGTGGGGTGGCAGCCCGCGCTCGGAACGCTCGGCTTTTGGAGTGGCCGACCAATAATCGCCGCTGTGCAGCGTTTTCATATAGAAATCCACCTTGACACCCGCCTTTTCCAGGGCCTTTGGCACTTCAAGTGAATGGCACGCACAACCGGCAATCAGCCCGTTTTTCTTGATGAACTCAATGGCTTTGGCCAACAGATCCACGCGGTTATTCCTGACCCAATTATCACCTATACCACCATGTACAAAGGCGCCGATGGCACCGTTATCAATTGCCCCTTGAATCGAGCCGGTAAGGTCATAAGTTTTGGGATAAGTCTGGGCGATCCACTGAATCTGTCCGCCCCATTCATTGCGATAACGGTTATACACTCGAATGGTTGGGTCCTCACCACCGTATGCGTAGGGGCTGTTGACGGGCCCAATCATCGTGTTGATACCGCATTCTTCGCATAATTCCCAGGTCTCAATAATCTTGCGGTCGGTGAAGTAGTGCCTCATCAACGAAGCAACGTAAATCAAGTCACGATCGTGGGCACTACCGATGATTAGATTACCACCGCAAATCAGACGGCTGACCTCGACATGTTTAATCTTGCCCATCGGCATATCGAGATGAGCTCTCTGCTGTCGGGCTGCCACTTGTTCATCAGTTTTCTGACCCGTGCTTCGCAGCGAGCTACTTCGCAGAGCAGCATCGGTCGGCTTAGCCAAAAGGGCCTGTCCCTTATGACTTCTCGCCAATGTTAGGCTGACTGAGGCCGCTAAAGACCCCTTAATAAACCCCCGGCGATTCACGGTCTTGGCCATAAGATCACCCGAAACCTTTCTCTATAATGCACCACTAAAAGAGTATAACGCTGCGGCCCATACCTGTCAACTTTCCTTTAGCCCCACGTTTCACGTGGGGTTCATTTACCCACCAAACCTGTCCTGAGCAAGCATGTCCTGAATTCTACCGAAGGAGTCGAAGGAATTATTTGGGGGGTCAATTAAAAAACCGCCCTGGCCCCGCCAGGGCCTCCGCATCGTTTAGCCCCGGGTTCCACCCGGGGTCCTCCCCACAAACAACCATCGACCATCAAATCCTTTGTTCGTATTTCTATGAATCGTGCCCCTGCACATACCGAATCCGCTCTTCCAAAGACGCCTCATCAAAGCAAAACCGCTTATCATACCCACGAGTCCAAACCCTCCCCTCCAATCCTGTCTCGCGCAGCGCCACCCGCCCGGCTTTCTTGTATCGCGCCACCGCAACTTCAAGGGGCTCGTCTACGCAGTTAACGACTACATGAACGTGATTCGAAAACACTGCGATTGCCAGGATTTCCTGGCCCAGCCTTTTCGCTTCTGACAGTATTGCATCTCGCACGACTATCTTGTCTCTCTTGTCGAGCCTCCTGGCCTTTTCCTTTAAACGCCCCTGATTAGCCTCGTACAGACGACTATCTTCTCCAAGCACCGCGCCTTCCTTAACATATCCACGTTTATCTCCCTGCAACCACATCCCATAAGTCGTCCACGTCAACATATACCCAATCATTCTCGCCACAATCAAAACCATAAAAAAACAAAAACAATAAAAAAACCGCCCTGGCCCCGCCAGGGCCTCCGTCTCGTTTAGCCCCGGGTTCCACCCGGGGTCTTCCCCCATCCGAGACGAACCCATCATACAATACGAAATCTCAAATCACAAATCCGAAATCCACTTCCCCCCTACGCCACCCCGATTAGCCCCGCCACCTGTGGGCGGGGCCGTTTCCCCATCGTCGCCACCACGACGCTTGTTTAGCCCCCCAACCCCGAAGGGCGTTGGGGGGTCCGTCCCGAAAGAGCCATACGTCAACATATACCCAATCATTCTCGCCACAATCAAAACCATAAAAAAACAAAAACCATAAAAAAACCGCCCTGGCCCCGCCAGGGCCTCCGTCTCGTTTAGCCCCGGGTTCCACCCGGGGTCTTCCCCCATCCGAGACGAACCCATCATACAATATGAAATATCAAATCACAAATCTCAAATCCCCTTCCCCCCCTACGCCACCCCGATTAGCCCCGCCACCTGTGGGCGGGGTCATATTTACCACCACTTTGACTTAATCATGCGTTAGAAACTTTATAGTAAAGCCTCTGCTTTCAACAGACATACGAATATTTGACATAATTTCTTCTGGAATTTTCTTATCGGGGGTTATGGTAAAGTTATTGTTCCCTATGCCAATCTTTTGAACTGTAACTCCTGCACTTCTTAAATAAGACGTAATAATGCCTCCAATAGTGTCAGGGTCATTTGCTTGTGGAAATTGAACTGGTTCTTCATTCATCTTTTATTTCTCCTTATTTAAGAAGCTATGTAGAGACTTATTATACTATATTTTACTACTATTCTTTGCTACCCTTATGTTTGTTATCCAGCAGTAGTTCAAATAACTTTAAAATCTGGAGGCATCCATAATCCTTTATCAGACGGCCTGTAATCATTTAGCCATGCTACTACGTCATCTTTATTTCTTAATTCAACACCCATCAACTCCAGTATTCTGGGTGAGTATTTGAACATTTTCTTAAAGCCTGCTAAAGATACTACCATAGCAATGTGCCAGCCCCAGGTAATCTTTTCACTTTGAAAAGCACCATAAATCCGGTCAATAATTTCAACACCTACCTTGTCTTTCCATCGTTTAACTTCAATAAAATATCGTATGCGAGAACCACTCTTACTGCTCTTTTCAATCGCAAAAATGTCTGCGGCTGTGTGAGGATTTTTGCCTACCAATTTTATTTCATCAAAACCTTTGGACGCAAGGCACTCAGCAACTAACTGTTCAAAAATATTCGAAGGTAATTTTATTAAATTATCAGGATGGTCTTTCAAGTATAGTAATAATTCAACAGATAATTCTCTTATGCTTTCCAGTGTTTCTTGTAATTCGAGCTGGATTTCAGCACCTTTATCTTTCTCTGCTTCTTCAGATTGTAATAATAAATCAGCTGCTTCAGGCGATTTTTGAAGTTTTCGAATAGCTTTTTTCTCAACCCGTCGAATTGTTGATGTAGAAACTTTAAAGATTCTTCCAATCTCTTCATATGTGTATGAATAGCCATCTCCGAGACCATAAAGTAGTTTTATGACTTCTCTTTCTCTGTATGAGAGTGTCTTAAATAGATTTTCTAATTTTTCTAAGATTACTGTTTCAGAATTTTTTGGACCCATCGAACATCCTTAATACTAATTATTCAGTTTCTATATATATCCCAAACAGAATAACTCGCTCCTATATCATACCATTGGCCTACCAATAATTGCAACAATCAAAGCCCAACGAATAAAGGATTTTCCCTTGCAAAATGGACATATCGTCTTTAGAGTATCGCTAAACGACCTGAGCACTGGGTCTATTGGTAAATATAATTTTAAGGAGCAAGATATGCCTAAACAAGGAGAAAAAGCAGGTTGTAAAGAATGTCGTCATTTTGAACCAAAAGGTTTATTAGATGGTCGTTCAGAATGTCACTTACATCCACCTACCGTTGTTGCACTAAATTTAGGTGGAGATGTAGATGTAATAAATTCAACTTTTCCTAATGTGCATCCAGATGATTGGTGTAATGACTGGCGTCATTCTTAATCCGTAAAAAATCTCAAAAAATCCGAATATATATATGAGATGAGATATGAAGCTTAAAGAAGTGCGTTCTGCTGCTGATATGATATTGAACGCATCCAATACTGAAGTTGCCATTGTTTCTTTGCTCGTGTATGTCTCTGTTTTAGGTGGTGTTTCTATTCTGATAAAAAGTTCCGTATTCCTTTTAGTTTTTACCGCTATATATATTGTTGCTATTATCGTTTTGATTTTTGGACGCATACATGAAAAGAAGTTCAGTTTAGCAAGAGACCGCATTCTGATATTTCTTAGGACAAAATTTATACGAGTAGGTTATGAACGCCTTAGAAGGCACTTTAATGACCCTTCCTATACGGATACTTTTATAAAGAAACTGCTCAAGAAGTATCCGAAGGAGCTTAAGAGCTGCATTATGAAAGGGGGTGCGCCTGGGATTACACTCGCACCGGACGAACTCCAAAAACTCAAAGCCCCGAAAAAACAATAAATCGAAAGGAGCTAAAATGTCAAAAGAAAAAAATGACGTGAAAATTCAAGAAGAATGTGGAATATGCGGGTTTTGGAAACCATTAAAGGATGGTAAAGGGGAATGTCATTGTAAAGCTCCATTACCATATATCCACGAACCCGAACAAGAGACTTTACATAAAGTAACCAGATGGCCACTCACAAAAGAACATCAGCGTTGTGGTGAATTTGAACCGATTAAAACAAAAAAAAGAGCTGGTGTATTTTTAAAATAAGTAAAAAAAGAAAGGAAAAACTGATTATCATAAACTAGGGACAGTCACCCTATTTATGTCTGGGTGACCAAAAAAAAGTTCGTTTTTGGCCGTTTTCTTTTTACTTTTGTTTGAAAATATAATAATTCGCATCTCTCATCTACTCATTTACTCATCCACACCTCAAAAATCTGTGCAATTTATGCCATAGGTATCCGTGGCGTTAAGATAGGTAAAATATCCACGTTTTTTCAATCAAAAACGCTGATACCTCAGAGCAAAAATCAAATTTTTCATAAATTTTTTAACTGCCTTACTGACATCGAGTTACGAGAATCACGAATCAAGAATCGAGGACTTTTTTCGCATCAAAAGTGCAGGTAGCTCTAATTATAGAGGGAGTGTTTTTTTGCTCCCTGAGTTTACCCGAGTTTATCCGAGTTTATCCCCGGGTGTACTTACACGGCTCTTCTGCCGGGGAACTTAGCTCACTTGCTTTGGAGTTTACCCTCGGTGTGTGCCTACTTGCTTTTGAGTTTATCCCCGAGAACTACCCCCTTGGCCTATAACAGGGGACCGGGGGTCGGGGGCCTTCGGCAAAAAGCAACCAGTTATTTACGTGCCTATAAGGCACCTTATGTGGAATTACCTATCATGATCATCGAGAATCTCGTAGCGCAGCGCAGACCCCGCACCAATTGAGCTTAGCTCACGACTAATTGGTGCTGGGCAAATTAACCATATTAACTAAATTAACCAATGTCGCAGATCCGCCGTCGTATGGCGGAAACCATGAACCATGAACTATGAACCATTTACAAGCATCGAGAATCCAACTTTATCTCACTTTAGGCATTTTAGGCATTATAGGCACTATAGCTCACTCTTCACACTCTCGCATCTCTACAACTGTAGAGGATTCTCTACAAATCAGCTCTTTTTTAACAAACAAACCCAATTTCCGAAAAGCTCAAATGAACGTATATATCTATTATATAAAGGCTTATCAAATTTTTTCCCGCTGGCCGGATATAAAAACAAACCCAATTCAAACCCAATCAAAC
>SDBU01010232.1_pt1 | contig 10431 bp, 15 predicted proteins | sample 2277071 | NCBI WGS metagenome assembly SDBU01 (sample SAMN10397929, study PRJNA504765) | marine sediment metagenome | isolation source: marine sediment core GS08_GC12, 126 cmbsf | place: Arctic Ocean: Gakkel Ridge, Loki's castle | collected 2008
AACAAAAGGTCACTGCTCTGTTGAACAGGGAAGATTGTTTTTAATACCATCAGCGGTGAGATAGTGGTGTTGAAAGCAGAAAGACTTTGAAAAAAAGACTGACATCCCTACAAATCGAACCGATAAAACGAATGATAAGAGACCTGATAGCCTAAAAAACCAAAGATGCTCTGGCCCATAAAAAGGTAAACGGAGAATGGATAGGGAGAATCCCTTACGGCTTTAAGATAGAAGACAAAAAACTTATAGAAGACCCGGAACAGATTAAGATTATCCAAAAGGCCAAGAGACTGAAACGTGCCGGCAAGTCGATCAGGGGTATTTCAAAAAGCATTGGTGTCTCGAAATCCGTTGTCCACAGATAGGTAAGTGTCAATCTGAAATCCGTCAAAGCCAAGTACGCTAATGGTTTAGCTGTTTAATGCTGTCCCACAAACGAACGTTTAAGGGACACTTTCATAAAAGAGACGGTTTATGAACAAAGAGAGGGGATATTATGGAAATGGAAAAGGTAAAGGTTTTTCTGTTGGGCGTAATTATGACTATTGGACTTATGTTTTTGATAGGAGCGAGCCACGGACAAACAGGAAGGTATCAGATAGTCGATATAGGGCAAGATGCGTATGTTCTTGATACCACTACAGGAGATGTTTATTCACATGGATATGCAAAACATCAAAAGGTACGCCCAGGGAGGGGGACTGTGTTTGGGATGACTAAGTCCTATGAGATTACAGAATGAAAAAGCCCGTAAGTTATTGATTACTGGTACAGCCTAAATTTACCATAGGTCAATCGTTGATTGTAGGGCTTGTATGGATGTCGAATCTCAGCAGACCATACAGCATCAAGGAAAAAAAGGGGGGGGGAGGGTAAATAGTTTTTCCGACTTGGTCGAAGGGGTCGCTTGTACGTTATTATATTTCTCTCAGATTTTTTAAGAGAAAAAACGGCTCCTATAACACACGGTGTCAAAATGCAAGAAACCGACAACAATGATGATTTGAAAAAGTGGGCAGAAAAGCTAAAAGATGAAAGGAAGTATGATAAACCAATAAAGGTTTTTTTATGGATATTCGGTATCTTATCCATTGCAATGATTGGACGACCGGCCTGATTCCGGCCATGGCCAGGCAATTGGGCATTCCTTGCTTTTTTACAATTCACAATATCCATACTATGAAAAGCACCCTTTCTGAAATTGAAGACCGGGGCATTAACGGCGCTTCATTCTGGCAGCACTTTTTTTTTGAATCTTTCCCCGTCCAGCTATAAAAATACCAGAGACTCCACTCCCGTCGATTTCCTTACAAGCGGGGTTTTTGCAGCCCATTTTGTAAACACTGTGAGCCCGACTTTTCTTGTAGAGATGATCGAAGGCCGGCACGATTTTGTGAAAAGTTCACTGCGGCAAGAGCTGGCCCATAAAAGTAATGCCGGATGCACAGTTGGGATTTTAAACGCTCCCGACCCTTCTTATAATCCATCCACCGATGAGGCATTGTCCTGTAAATATTCCACAACAAACCATGTTAGTGGGAAAAAGGCCAATAAACGCATTCTGCAAAAAACTTTAAGTTTGATCCGGAATACAAAGGCACCTATCTTCTTTTGGCCTTCGCGCCTGGATCCGGTTCAAAAGGGCTGTCAGTTGCTGACTGATATACTTTATAAAGTAGTTTCCAACTATTGGGATCAAAACTTACAGATCGTTTTTGTAGCAGACGGGCGGTTTCAAAAGCATTTTAAAGAGATCGTTCGATTCCACAATTTGTCTGAGCGGGTGGCGATATGCAACTTTGACGAGCGCTTGGCACGACTGGCATACGGGGCTTCGGATTTTGTGCTGATGCCTTTAAGCTTTGAGCCCTGCGGTCTTCCCCAGATGATCGGTTCCATCTATGGGGCTCTTCCTATAGCCCACGATATCGGAGGAATACACGATACGGTTGTCTACCTGGATGTAGATAGAAATGCCGGAAACGGCTTTCTGTTCGAGACCTTTGATTCAGGCGGACTCTTCTGGGCCATCGATCAGGCAATGCAGTTTTATATGCTGCCCAATACAGAAAAGAAACAACAGATCTATCGGACAATGAAGCAAAGCTCTACTTTCTTCAATCACGCAATCACGGCACGTCAATATATTGATCTTTACGAAAAGATGTTACAGCGGACGCTTATGCAGCATGCGATGATTTTCTATAGCCTTCCATATGATCACCTTCAACGGAAGGCTACAACATAACATAATAGCTTATCAACTACGTTGATGCGCTAGTGGAGTGGGGCCTCCGTCCCCACACCCCAGCACTGACCATGTCAGTGGTTTAGACAGATTAATTAAAATGATGGGATTAAAATGAACTTTTCAACATACTTTTCAAAGCAAGCAAGAAAACCCACTGGAATATTTGGTCGTTTCTATATGTCACGAGCCTTTGAGACGGGAAATGCTGAGTTAAATACTCTTATGAATAAGACATTATCCATTGGGATAAATGACCATGCTTTAGAGATAGGTTTCGGTACCGGAACCCTTATCAAAGAAATAGCCGATCATTTAGATAATGGGCTCATTGAGGGTGTCGATTTTTCAAAACCAATGGTTGCAATAGCTCAAAAGAAAAATAGAAAACATATCAACAACGGCAAGGTTAAAATCCATTTGGGCGACTTTGATGAAGTGCCATTTGATGACAATTGTTTTGATTTAATATTTTCAGTGAACACTATTTATTTTTGGAAAAATCCGAAAACAACTATTTCCAAAATATATCGTATTTTAAAACCTGGCGGCAAGTTAGTTATTGGTTTTCATGACAAAAATGAAATGGAGAAAATGCCACTTAACAGGGATGTTTTTCAATATTACTCTACACACGACGTAACTGAACTTCTATCAATTCATGGTTCACTGAAGAATATTGATATTATATCTAAAGAAGGAAAACAGACAACTTGCTATTGCGCAGTTGGTACTAAATGAAAGCATAGCAATCTTTTCCAGCGGACCGCAAAAAGCCGCGGCCGCTGAAGAGTATGTTGATAACTGCAATTATGCAAGGCGCTGTAAAATCATTTAACCCCAATGATACGTAATGTGTATCTCAGTTTGCATGCCATCAGCTGCAGGTCAGGTCTAAGGTCGGAAAATCCTACATCTTGTGGTCCGGCCTTTATTTCAGAAATGCATGATGTGCCTTCCATCAAGCATCCAAACCATCCCGCCGGTGTTTGAGATTGGGAAACCAAATCTTCACTACGAAACATACGTCCGTTTGAGAAAATTTCTATTTTCGGGAAAGAGAGATTTTATTTTAACGAATAGGATACAAAGCCTGAAGCATCAATAAAACTTGACGGATGGCATCGTCACCCGGGACCCCGAAGATGTATTCCACGCCTTCATTTTCCAAGCATTTTACAAAGAGTTCTGCTGCTTTCATTTTGCCCCCTAAAGCTGAGGTTTTAAGAAAGCCGAGTTCGCGCCTTGATAAGATAATGTAATAGCGTAAATAACTTGGTCAATGGTAAATCTGCGGCCATGCGAATCGTCTGAAACGTTTTCCGGGTAAAGCGTAAACCATCACACTTTGGTGACGGCAAGCATTAAGGCAAACCCTATGAAAACGGTCCCTGCTACACGGTTAATGATGCGCTGCGCTTTGTTTGATCGGTTGAGCCAGTGTCCGATGGTGCCTGCCAGCAAGGCAATGCTGCCAAATACCAACACCGTGGCGATAATGAAAATTCCGCCTAAATAGAAAAGTTGCAAAGTCAGAGAACCCCGGCCGGGGTCTGCAAACTGCGGCAAAAAGGCTAAAAAGAAGATGGAGACTTTGGGATTGCTGATGTTTATGATAATGCCGCGGCGATACAGCGTGCCGAAACTTTTACCGTCGTTTTGCTTGCTTTTTATTTCCGTAGCCGAGGAGCGAAAGGCGCACCAGGCAAGATAGAGCAAGTAGCTTACGCCAAAGATCTTCAACACCGTGAAGGCCACGGCCGATGCCTGGAAAATGACGGCAAAACCGAGCGCAACCACGGAGGTGTGAACCATCAGCCCTGTGCAGAGTCCTAAGGTGACAAAAATTCCCGACAACCTTCCGTGTATTGCGGATTGTGTCAAAACGAAAATATTGTCCGGTCCCGGGACCAAACAGTGCAATACCGATGCAATGAAAAAAGTTGTCAGGGTTTCAGAGGGTATCATTTGTTGCCTTTATTTTTAGCGCCGTTGCCAAATCTCATAGGTGTAGTTGATATTGGAGGTAAAATATTGGCTGAAGATTTTATGGAACTGTTTGGGAATCTCCGGGAAACACACATCACCCGTAACTTTAAGGTGAACCGTAGACAAGTGTATGGTGTCCGCCGTATGGATCAGGCGTGAAAATATCTGCCCGCCGCCGGATACCAGTACATGATCAGTAAAAGTCCTTAAATCCCCAAGGGCTTCAATTTTTTGATTCGCTCGCTATTGCAGTTCAAATTCTAAGTTATACAAAACGGTATTGCAAGTACTTCTTTATGTGGATTCAAAAGATCTAAAAAAGATTTTATTGGATCAAAAGAGAATAAATCTGGCGGCGTTTCAAGATATCTTACATCTTAAAGGGGGAAATTAAAGTTATCGTTGATAGGGATTCGCTTTTTGAAGTGCATAAGAAATGGTGCATCGGTGCACAGGCTTCTAGACAATTTCACAGGTCGAAGCCGAAGGGATTGATGCCGCTTATGTGTCAAGTAGTATCCGATAGATGATCATTATCCAGCATATGGTGTTTTCTCTGGATACGCTTTATGTTAGGTCATTTTGGCATAGGTATTGCGATTGGATAAGGCTTTGGGCAGTATTTGAGAAAGGCGGCGATATTCATGCCAGCACCTGTTTACCGGCAGCGCGATCCCCAAAGCACTCCATATTACCAATGCGTTGAAGATCATTTTGAAACGTTCGAGCAGGTCTACGAGGACCGGTTTGAGTGACAGTATGGCTTTTATCGTCCTTATGTCAAGCAGGTGATTTGCCGTTACCTGGACTGCGGGATTCTGCATAACGGCTTTGCCCGCGTGCGATGCGAAGACTGCGGTCATGAGTATTTGCTCGCGTTTTCATGCAAGCGCAGAACATTATCTTTCCAACAAATTCTATTTCAAAAAGATTCCATCAATTCTGTGCTGCATACCATTCAATATTACTAACAGCCAAATTCGGGGGATAAACCCTATGTGATGCAAAGGGTTATGGAAATACTTTCAGGTGAATACTTTTTATCCAATTGCGTAGCCTTGCAGAACGAAAGCCGGTTACTTTTTATCCATTTTTTTCACTCCCTCCCGCAACAAAAATGCACCGCCTTTAATATTAGAATAAATATTATTTGTAAAAATAAACAGTTAAATATAGTTGCGACAATGTGGCATGGCATTTGCTATAAATATAGTTAAAAGCAAAAACTCCAAATAGGAAGTATTGCCATGAAAAAAACGATTAGTTCGCATGAAATCTTTATCGACCCGGTCTGTATGATGCAGGTGGCTTCCGGCAACAAAAATCTTATGTTCACTTACCAGATGCGCACTTACTATTTCTGCACTGAAGCCTGCCGCAAAGCTTTTAAGAAAAATCCCGAGAAATACTTGAAGCTAAAGGCACCTAAGCGTAAAGGCTTGTGGGGCCGTTATCTGGGGGGACTTCCGGGACGCCCCTAATATTATAAGTTTCCTATCATATTAGGAACGAATGTTATAATATTAGGGGCGTCCCAGAAGTCCCTATACGATTTTTCCGTACGGATTGAGTAATGCTTTAAGCGGATGATATCTCTGACACGGTCTAATAGTCTTTTTGGTGGTTTATCCATTTTTTCTATTGATTTCGGTTAATAAGTTGTATATATGCAGAATAACTTTCCGGCCGTGTAAATTCCGACACAATGACGCTTCTTTTGTCGAAACTATAGATATACCAGTATCAAACCATATTTCAGTAATCAAAAAAGCTAAATTCGTATTTAATATAATGTAATTGCAGCGCACAAATCGTGCCATGTTATAATATATTGATATTATGATATTTCTTGTGAGCACATTAAAAAGCAGGCGGCATTTATGCACATTTTTCTGTGCAAGGCGCCCATTTTTACGAGCACTTTAAGCGTATATGCTTGCAGTGAATTTTATAAATTCAATAATATTCAATCGACTGGAAAATTTTCCAAATATCCCAATCGCACTGCAAATTTTCCAAATATCCCCATTCGCTTGGAAAAACTTCCGGTCACTCACTAGTTATATGCCAAATTTAAAGGAGGAGTTCATATGATTCCGAAAGCGATTCGAGTTTTCCCTCTTAGTAAAACCAAAGAACCCGAAGAATTTGGAACGATAGACAAAGCATACAATTATTTTTGTGATGTATTGCCCTCAAGAACTCCACCTGGAAGATTTAATATACCTTCTGAAAAATCACATTTTGAGAAAGATTCTTTAGTCTTGTTCCAATATGCCGAAAAAAAAGATGAAGAAAAAATAATAGCACATGCTATGTTGGTTAGCGATGGTTGTGTGCTTGATGGAGAATTAGATGGATATATAGGATATTACTTATTCGACCTTAATACCATTAATGTTTACAATAATCCTATATCAAAGGATGAAATATATAATATATGGGAGAAAAAGTTATTTCAGGCAAAACTAAAATTAGATCCGTCTAAGTATTATGAATATAAGAGGTTATTAAAAAGATTCGGTAATTTGGCAAGTCGATGTAACTGATTGATATCAGGCCTCATATAACCATGCCATGAAGAATGACGGGCTAATACCTCGCGGCTTCAAAAGAAGGTGGTTTGGCCATCTTCTGAAAACTTGGCACAGTTCTTAAGATGATAGTCGCCCGCCTCTTATGGCCGCGTTCGGTAACGAGGAGTGAAATCATGAACAAAAGATACGATGATTGGATGAGAAACTCTCAACAATGGCGAGATAAACTAGAAAAAGCACTGGAACAGCATGGGGGCGAAGATGTTTTTACGGAGTATTCGAATGTGGCCTACGCTTTTCCATCGAGTGAACCGCACCTCGATTCGTTCGATTTCCCTAGGATTGAAGAGAAAGGCTTGTTTCAATGGGCCAAGTCAAAGGGATATGAGGTCCAGTTAGCCCATGACAAGGCAGCTGACGAAGACAAACATAGTCCCCCAGTTCGATTCACGAAGAAGTAGCCGAACATCTCCAGACGGCAGCCAGGGCGGGGCGGCATTTTTAAACTGAAACATTGCATTGCCTTGGCTGCTTCTGAACTTTTTGTTCGGCAGCTTAGGAGATAAAATGCAAGATCGTCTAATGGTTTTTGTTGATGGTTCAAATCTTCTACGAGCCACGGCAACGAAGATCCAAGCAAATATCCGCTCTGACAAACCGAGCCGGGATGCGATTGCCCTCTGTAGCATGATAATCGACACGCTAGTGACGCGAATTTCTAAAGAAGCATCGTTTTACGATTGTAAGACCATCCGGCGGTACTGGTTCGGTTCTATCCAGGGAAACGAAGAATACGAACTCGAAATACGACGTATTTTACGCACGAGTCGAATGGAACCTGTGATTTTTAGAAAACGCAAAGGCAAGGAAAAGCGAGTGGATATAGCCATTGCGCGTGAAATGCTAATAAACGCTTTCAATGGCAACTATGAACTTGCTCTACTTGTGGCAGGCGACGAAGACTACGTTGACCTTGTTAATGATCTCAAGAGGTTTGGTGTTCGGGTTATTGGCAGTTTTTATGATGTAGCGCTTTCGGAACATCTCAAACTCGCCGTCGACCACTTCCACCAACTTAATGTCTGGGGATCGAATAGAAAGGAACTAGTAGGTGCTTTGGGGGGAAAGCTGCTGAAATAGGTGGCCGAACAAGCGGTTTCACCAGATCGCAGGGGCCGAGCCAATTAGGAAATATTTAGTTTTTTGAAAAACCTTGGCATTTAGCAAGTTTTGTGGATGCCCTGCGCCAGGTGAACCGAAGCGTTATACGTAAAAAAGTAAGGAGTAATAATGGCTGAATGGATTAAGTATTTGGATGAAAATGAACTTAAACATGAAGCACCTCCTTTATTTCTGTTTGATGAAGACCCTGAGGACACCGCTGTTTACATGTATAGGGAAGGTTTTCCAGAACCAATAATGTCAGCTGGTGACAAAGATAAGCTCAATGAAATAGCTGATAGAGAATTAAAGTCTAGACCACCCAAAAAATATTGGGAGCAAGTAAAAAAGGAAATGTTTGTTCTTATATGCACGGATCATGAAAAGTACTCAGACCTCCGAAAGTCTCTTAACGAGGTAAAGGAAAAAAATACAAAATATATACTTACTACGATAGCCGGAGTAGTTGGTGGAATATTGGGAGTTGAGGCGGGAGTAATTTCTGGGTTTTGTGCAATACTGCTACATTCATCCTTAAAAATTGGGATAGAAGCATATTGTGCTATCAACAAAGGATACGCATAACCAATCAATTAACCAGACCCTAAACCATCGCCTTTTTTGGCCCTTTCGAAGTTGGGTGTTTAAGGCGTTTGGGCCAAGCCCTCGTTGGTTTAGGGCAGGTTATCTCAAACGTTGGGCTATCGAAAAAAAATGTAGTGCTCAAGGAAATTTAGATGCTTCATTTTACTGCAGAGAAGTGCTTGGTAACAATCTATCAAACACAGATTTATCACCAAGAAACACTGATATTTGAACTTCTTATTCCATCAATTGAGTCACAAAGAGTTCCCACAGATGATTCATTCGGCAATGAAATAAATGACATCATGATAAACTGGGGTAAACAGGAATTATACAACTATTGTTTTATTAGTACTTATCATTTGTGGGAAAAACAGATTGGACACATAATTCGTGATCAGTCTAAAGGGAAGATTTCATCACCACGACATGATTTCGTTATGTCTGTGAAAAAGATACTTATGAACAAATTTAGTGTATCTGCTGTCTCAAATGAGGTTTGGGATTATCTGGAAAAAGGAAGAATTATAGTAAATGCTTTTAAACATGGTGAGGGTCGAAGTTTAGAAGAATTGAAAAAAATCTTTCCTGAAGTTGTAACAGAAGATGAAACGGATACACATCATACACTTATTGAGATACAAGAGAATCATGTAAAGGATTTAATAAAGAGTTTGAAAGACTTTTATGAGCAACTTGATAGTGAAACACAACTAGATTTTTCTAACTGGCTAAGCCCAACAAAAGGCTAAAGACCGACCACAACCGCCGAAAACGGCGGCTGTGGCGGCTTAGCCCGGTGTTATATTCTAATTAATGAAAAAAATAATTTCAGAAATCAATACACTTGGCAAGTTGCATCAATCTCTAATTTCTCCCCAAAATGTGAGCAAGATTGTCTCAAAATTATCATCAGATTGTACATTTATCGATTTACAGGCAGAGTGTTCTGTCCACAACGTAACCAATAGAAAGGGGTTATATGTTTTTTATGCGAAATTTCCTTTTAATAACCATCAGCAATTACTGGAATTTGGTAAAAAATGGGGCGTATTGAGAGACAAAAAGGCTCCAGATAACTGCCCGAGATTTCATAAAACGAATGCAAAATGCTCCCAAAACCTAAAATTACTTAAAGAAAATAGGTTGTTGCCATTTTATCTCGGCAAAAGTGAAAAAATAAAAGATAGAGTTTTTTGCCACATAGATACACCTCTGGACAAAACAGTATATGCCCTAAAACTCAAAGCACGAGTTGACCTATTAAAGAGTTTAATATTCAACTTAGGATTTGTTCAGTTTGATATAAATGAAAGTTCTTATTTTTGTATTGAATTGCTTGAAAAGAAAGTGAGGGAAACTATTCGCCCTATCGTTGGGAAGCAATAAAAAAAATAATATAACCAAAGCATTAAGAGGGTCGGCGAGCACCGGCGTTTTTCTGAGCAGTGCCTATCTGGTTGCTGCCCGGAACAGGTAGCCAAGAGGCAAGGCCGGCCCCTTATGCTCGACGTTACAGATATCTGCAGAGACTGTCGAAAAACCCTAAATCTGTGATTTTGATGTTCGTAACCAGTTGATTTAATTACATGCGAAATTGCTAAAATTGCCATTTTTGGACTTTTTCGACAGTTTCGCAATGTACAACAGGTTTTCCACCTATTCTAAAACCTGCGATACCTCCAACATATCACAACCTACATGGGTAATGTTCAAACTGCAACATAGCGGCTATTAGTGTTCAATTCTGAAATCAGGACCGTGCTGAAGAATACCAGTTCCAATGTACACTTTTTAAAGTGCCGGTATCTACTATATGATAGTTGTAATCCATTGACATAAAGCGGCATAGTGATAATGGTTACGTATCAAATCGACATCGACTTGCCTCGGAATACATCCGTCCTCATT
>SDBU01010233.1_pt1 | contig 10430 bp, 8 predicted proteins | sample 2277071 | NCBI WGS metagenome assembly SDBU01 (sample SAMN10397929, study PRJNA504765) | marine sediment metagenome | isolation source: marine sediment core GS08_GC12, 126 cmbsf | place: Arctic Ocean: Gakkel Ridge, Loki's castle | collected 2008
ATTGTCAATTTTACTTTGAATGTGAATGTTTTCTTATGATTCGGAGGCAATGCTGATATGGTCCATTTGAGCCCTTTCCTTTTGATATTATTGTGTTTTTTGCCAAATTCACTATAATTCAAAAGACTGGGCTCTTCAAGCTTTTTTTACATAATTTCAGATAATTAGACCATATTGCTTCCTCTTATGTTGAATCCCGAAAGTTGAGATACGAAGTCTTTAACTTAGCAAGATTATACATTGACATTGTCTTTACATCCGCTTTTTAGACGTTTTCTTATCGCTCCTTCATCAACACCCAACCGCTTTCAAATCCGGTCTTAAGTTTCATTAAGTTTTGGGCCTTGAACCTTAATAAATCTTAATATATTTTACACCCGAAAATCATGGAAGGCGGTCTCTCGAGCGTACTTTGAAGTGTAGATTTCTTGCCAGATGCTTCCCTCAATTGGTTATTGAATTTGGTGCAACATCGGTATGGCAATCTTGATTTTATCGAACTTAAAATCGAACTTAAAGTTGAAATATCAAATATTTCCGATATATGTGGTTTTTTATCATCTGGAGGGTCGTGGTTTCTTGTTTCCCATAAATTGAGGTGAGTCAGGATTTTGCGTATTAAAAAGGGCTCTTCTATAAATGCAATGATTCACATTTGACCATTGCAACGGGAACACAATAGAGGATCAATTTCATATACCTTTTGAATGAGCCGGGCCCAGTTTCAAATCTTAAATATTTTGGGATGTCAAGAAGGAACAAAGTGTTATAATTTTGGTTTGGATTGGAGGTTTTTTTGTTGATTGAGGGTTAATTCTACTTATATTTCTCTGGATCCCGGATCCCGGATGCTATGCATCCTTGTACGGGATGACACGCTGAAGATAAGGACTAAGATCATTGGTAATTCTCTGGATTCCCGCCTTCGCGGGAATGACGTAGGGGAGACGGGAATGACGGGGAGAGAGACGCGACCCTTTTTATTCACAAAGGGTGTCATCTTTCTGCAGGCCGGATTCAGGATCCCATCCCCGAATCTTATAAAATTCCTTCCGCATCCTGTCATAAGTTTTCCGGTCAAGGATTTTCCCCTTTCGGCTGATTACTTCCTTCCCTGGGCCCGGTACAATTACATCAGGGTTCAGATAAATCTCTTCAACCGGATCTTCAAAATTAAATTCAGCAGGAAAATCATCTTTTTCAGGCTGAAGTCCTTCCCGCAGCAGAATAGCGCGCTGAAGATTAAAAATGCGTTCGCCGTATTTATTGAGACCAGCTTCATCCATATCAATACCTGTGGCTGCTGAAAATACCCGGCTTTCCATTGTCGGATCTCCGGCATGATCCGGGGTATTCCATGAATGCATGATCGGCCAGACCTCGTCGCATAAGCCGAGGCAGTCTTTTGCGATTGTTCGATCAAAGGTTTTTGCTGCCGCGCAGGCTTTGCCTTCAGGCGTCATCAAATCCCATGCTTTTTCATGCCCCCAGAACTTTGAGGCCGCGGCTCTGAAAACATCCGCGGTTACAGGTGAAGATTCAGGATCATTTAAATTCATAACCCATTCTCCCACTAACAGGCTTACCTCATGGAGCATGGACATGGATTGCCTTGGTTCAAAAGCGTACAAAAGGGCATTCATCAGGTATGCCCTGCCGGAATATTCAGCTCCTTCCCCGACACCGGATACGAACTCGGAAAAATGATCTTTTGCTTTTTCGCCCAGCTTTTCCCCAGCTCGCAGCAGGCCTTCTGCTAAAATGTCGCCGAATCCTTTTCGATGGGCAATCATATCTGCAAGTTTTTCAAAAAATGATAGTTTTCCAAGTTCTTCAATATCAAGGCCCGTTTCCTTTTGAGTCAAATATCCTGACTCGAAACAGGCCTCAAGCCACTCAATAATGTTACACATCTCCATTGTACAGATCGAAAAATCGTTACATATTCTCGTGGCATCATATGCTGCTGCTTCCGGTTCATCTTTTCGATCCAGAATCCATTCATGATAAACAAACATGGGCTGACACATCCCGATCATGTCTTTTCCTGATGCTGTTCGCATGACAGTCCGGAATTCACAATCAATTCCGCATTGATAACAGTGTTTAATATTTGCTGAAGGAGTTGTTTCGCCGGAAGCAGGCTTGTCTTCGGAAGGACTCTTGTATAGATGATATACTTTCTTATTAAGTTCCCTGAGCTTCTCCGGGTTTGCTACTGACGGCCCGCCGCTTCCCATTACAGCTATTGCTTTAAGTTTTTTTGAACCGAACACCGCACCGAACCCGCCCGTGACACTGCCGTCATTTTCCGTCATCAGGTTTGCGCTGCGGCACAGGTTTTCACCTGCCACGCCGGTTGTTATAAATCTGACACTTTTTCCATACTCATTCTTTAATATATCTCCGACAGCATATACACCCTTACCCCATAGTGAAGACGCGTCATGAATCTGTATATCCCCGTCATTAATTAAAAGAAAAACCGGCTTGTTTGACCGCCCATGGATGACAAGACCGTCATAGCCTGCTCTTTTAAGGTAGGCTCCAAAAAAGCTGCCGGTATTTCCATAGCAGAAACCTTCAGGCATCAGCATGGGAGACTTGCCAACCACCATGCACCTGGCAGCAGCCTGCGTGCCTGTTGCAACCAGGGGGCCGGTCATAAAAATCAGGCGATTTTCAGGATCAAAAGCTCTGATTTCAGGAAGAACTTCTTCCCAGTAGATTCTGGTGGCAATTCCGCGGCCGCCTAAAAAACGATCAGCATAGGACATTGTATCCAGCTTCACTGTTCGGCCATCAGAAAGATCTACCTTGAGAATCTGTCCACACCATCCATGTAATCCTTCTTTCATTGCATTTGTCTCCTTTTGATAAAGAAATGATTTCTTTCACAATATCTTTGTTTTTATCCTTTTTCAGGATGATGTCGGTAATGATTTCACCAGCTGCCTGTGAAACACAAAAACCAAAGCTCTGACTTCCGCAAGCCAGTATAAACCCTAAAATTACAAAATCATTCTTCCGAAACCTCTTCTTCAAATATTACATAAAATTTTCTTACAGTCTCTGTGTTGTGCCATATTTGCGGAAAGCCTTTTGGAACAACATAACATTGCCCGGCTGTGAAGGTTTCTGCGTTTCCATCATCATCCGTGATAGTGACAGTTCCTTTTATTATATAACAGAACTCATCTCCCGGTTGAGCGTCGATCCTTGATTTGCATGGAGTTACTTCCCAGACACCCGATGTAAGCTGCCCTGTGGAATTTGTAAAATAGTTATAGCCTTTCTCAACAGGCTCTCCTTCCAATACTTTTTCAGATTCCAGGTTTCCCCAGAATTCCAGTCCTATACCTTCAGGCCCATAACTGTTCAAACGTATTATTGATTGTTTACCCATACTGCTTCTCCTTTATTGTTCTTTTTTATGAAAATCCAAATTATCTCTTGCCCACTTCGCTCAAGCTTTTAAAAAGAGCAAGAAGTGAGAGGAAAAAGAAATCACTCTGAGTTCTCTGTGTGCTTGTGTGGCGGAATAGTTACTCATACCAGCGCCCTGAAAACTCTCGATATTTTTTTCCAAATCTGTTTAAATTCAATGCTTTTACAATATCTTTGTTTTTATCCTTTTTCAGGATGATGTCGGTAATGATTTCACCAGCTGCCTGTGAAACACAAAAACCAAAACTCTGACTTCCGCAAGCCAGTATAAGCCCTTCCAGTTCATCTACTTCCCCCCAGATAGGAAGCTTATCTGGTGTTACATCTTCAACTCCGGCCCATTGCCTTACAATATTTACATGCCCCATCGCTGGAAACAAAGTCAGCAGCATTTCACTGATACGCGGCAGAAAATCTAGAGTTGTTTCTAAATTGTAACCCGGTCCCTGTTCGGGGAGCGGGTCTTCTCCAATCAGGATCTGCCCGCTTTTTGTCTGTCGGCCGTAATTTTTCAGGGCCAGGGGGAAATACGGGAGAGGCATAAGAGGTTCTGTTACCACGGCTTCTTCACTGTAAGGCTTTGTCGGAATTCTTATGCCGGCCATACCAGCTACATCCGCAGACCAGGCGCCTGAAGCATTAACTACTATATTTGTTTTTATATCTCCTCTGCTGGTTCTCACGCCTTCAACTTTTCCGTTTTGGACGATAATTCCTTTCAATTCAGTATTTGTATAAATATCCGCGCCTAAACGCTTGGCATTGGTAGCCAGCGCGTGAACCGTAAGAAATGGATTTGCCGAAGCGTTTGACGGATGCCCGGTCTGAAGATATCCGCCAACAGTTTCAAGGTTATCCACACCGATATACGGCGCTATTTTTTTAATCTCTTCGGGCTTCAAAAATTCCGGACGTACACCAAAATACGTTTCCAATTCCAGCATGCCTTCTTCAAACTCTTCCTCTTCTCCGGGTTCGACAAAGGCTATTGAGCTTTCAAGCGTGTATTCAATATCAGTATCAAGCTCCTCTTCTAAATTCGCAAACCTGTTAATGGTCATATTACCGACTTTTGAAAGTACTTCGCCGGATGATTCATACCATTGCGCCCAGATCATCGCACCGCACCGACCACTTGCTCCGCTGGCGATATAATTTTTCTCAAGAACCACTACATCTACTTTTTCTTTTGCAAGATTGTAGGCAATGGAGCAACCGTTTGCCCCTCCCCCAATAACCACTACATCCGCACTTTTTTTCATCTTTTTTGTCCACCTTGTTTTAATATTTTTCCAAGTACTCCTATCGGCACAGGCGTAATTGGGGGTCGTTCAGAAAGAGGTAAAATTGATTCCGGAGGTAACCCTGTTGTCTGCCTGATCAGCCTTATAATCTGGGGTGCGCATCCTCGTCCCTGGCACGGCCCCATACCAGGTCGAAGAAAATTTTTAATATCCACCGGTTTTGTCATACCCTGTTCAATTGCCTTTACTACTTCATCTTCCGTGACGTCTTCACAGAAGCATACTATGGTTTCTTTTTCTTTATCCATTTGAACTCTCCGATATTTTTACTGCACGAACATCCATGGCAAGATCTTTTTCCACAAATATTCCAAGAACAGTTGTTCCACGTTTGCCTTTTCGAACTTTCGCGACTTCCGCAGTTCCGATTTTTTTCCCGGAACGGTCAAGCGCGTCTCCCCTGTCTCCTTTTTTAGGGGCAGGAAGCATTTCATAGGGAATATACACAAGCGCTTTATCCTCTCTGCCACAGTCAACAATAAAGATTGCCAGGCCGGGGCAATAATCAACGCATAACGCGCATCCCGTACACTTTTCGTAATCCACACGCGGCAGGCTGGTAAGGCTTTCTTTTATAATTGCTTCAGCCTTGCAGCTTTCCACGCAGGGATCACATGGAATACCCTCCACACATTCAATAATAACTACTCCTCCTTTTTCCATTCTTTCTTTTGAAGGAAGTGTTATATTCTCCTCAATAAATTTAAAGGTAAGATATCCTATTTCTCTTGGTTCTTTTTTCATACCTGTTTTACCTCTTCCCACTTCTGGTGACATTTATTTTTACCTTTTTCAGCAGTCTTTAAAAATTCACTTTCCCTGATTTGAGACAGTTCGCTAAATACGGTCTTTTTAACAAGCGCTATTTTGTCCCTGTCACAATCTTCCTTTTCAGCAATCGCTGCCCCGGCAAGTTTTCCTTCAAGCATTGCCGTACTTGCTTCTGCTATGCCTCCAGCATCTCCCGCAAGATAAATTCCTTCAACCGTTGTTTCCATATATTCACTGTGTACGGGAAGCCATGCTCCCATTTCATTCACGTATGTGTTTTTACATCCCATCTGTGAAAGAATTTTGTTGGATGCTGAAAGACCGACTGATATTAAAATAAGGTCCACATCAAAATCCTTTTCTGTGCCTTTAATCGGCGCCATGTTTTTATCAATTTCAACAACAGTGGCTCCTTCCACGGATTCCTCACCTCGGGCGTTTTTAATAGTATGGCTGGTGTAAATGGGTACACCAAGGCGCTTGAGTTTGGACGCGTGCACAAGGTAGCCGCTGATTTTCGGCAGTGCGTCAATTAATGCTTTTACTTCAACACCTGCCTGCAGCAGCTGATATCCTACAATGAGTCCGATATTGCCCGCGCCCACGATTAGTGCCTTATTTCCCGGCTTTACGCCGTAAACATTCATAAGTGTCTGTACCCCACCCGCGCCATAAACGCCCGGCAGGTAGTTTCCGGGAAAAGATAAATAATTTTCAAATGCTCCGGTTGTGACGATGATATATTTAGCCAGAATTTCTAAAAGCGTATAACCGTTTTCTGTTCTTCGGTAAGCAATGAAGCTATGCCGTTCTTTTTCTTTTTTTCCATAATATCCTATGGCGCTTGTTTCATTAAGATAAACTCCGCCTGACTCCATGAATTCCTTATACATGATGTCGGATATCTCAAATCCTCTTAAGCCTGCGTATTCCTCTTTTGAACCAAAGAACTTATGGGTTTGTTTAATAAGCTGTCCGCCGGGGTTGTGATTCTCATCAATAATTAAAGTGCTTAACCCAAGTTTTCCGGCAGTTATGCCCGCTCCAAGACCCGCGGGCCCGCCGCCTATGATGAGCACCTGAACACCTACTTCTTCTCTTTCCACATCTATCTCGGAATTAGATGGAAGAGTTGCTTTCTGCCCCTGTCTCTCAACTTCCATTCCCTGGCGAACAGGTACAACACAGGTTCTGACATTAGGAATGCCGTCAACACGCATCAGGCATGAGCTGCATTTCCCGATACCGCAAAACCATCCTTTTGGGTTGTCAAAGCGCTTGCTCCGGCTGAAAACTTTAACTCCGCCGGCAAACAATGCAGCAGCGATACTTTCATTTTCATAACCGTCAACCTGCTTTCCTTCAAACTGAAAAGTAATATTTTTACCTCTCTCAAAATTTAGAACAGGATGGTTCTCTATACGTAAATCGTTTTTCAAACTTTACTCCTTAAATGATTTAAAATGGTGTTAAATTTCCGTTTGCACCAAATGCCATGGGCTTTGATTCGTCAATCAATTCCAGATCAGCCCTTTTGGAGACTTCACTTTGATAAGCATCAGACAGTATAACTTCACTTAAGCTGATTGTGTTTTTAATTCGCATGATTTTTAATTTTTCAGTTGGAATGAGTCCAATACTACCAATGGCCACCTGTACAGCATCGCGATCATTTTTCAGGGTTAAAGGAATCTTTGCGTGCTCCGGTTCGGCGCCTGCAATCGCATTCACATAGAGGGCATTCAAATCAATTTTATCTACCAGATGCTGCGTGACGAAATCTGCAAGCCCCACACCATCTGCATTGCCCTCGGTCTTTTTTGTTAAATTACAAACCACAATTCGCTTGATGCGGGGCGATGCCGGCTCTTCTGCAATAAGCGTGTCATAGGGGACGTTGTTTACTGAGTACACTTATTCTGATATCAGCATAGATATCATACTGTGAACGGGATCAAACCTTGATCCGTGATTAGTGGACACTGATAGTTAACCAAGATGGCATACGTTGTAATAGGGGACATCCTATAATCCCCTTGTCAAGAGAAAATTTGTAAAATTTAAAAACATATAGAATTCAATTATATAGAAAGCTTGTCATTTTTAGGACGTACTTCCCCTATTATCTTTAGCATAAATTTTCGGCGAATCTCTCACTCAAGCGAACCTTGCATCTGATCGTTACATTTATCCGGAATGCCAACCAGAGACTACTTCAAGGCCATGAGAAATGTTCTGCAACGCTCGGCACAGCCGCTTTCAAACCAGATGTTTGATCATAGCGGATGATTGGATATCAGTTATTGCTTGACAATCACAAAAATAAAAGGTAGGTTAATCACATATAACTTACCAATAATAATAGAAAAATCAGAATTTGTTACGTTTTATCTCAATATATGGCAAAATGATAAACACTTGTGATATCGAAAAAATATCCTATAAAATCATTTCGTATTAACGAATTTGAATAGTATCTATGAGCCACAACATATAGTATCAGCCCATTTCACCAATTTTTATCACCAATGCTTGCTTCCTGCCTTCTATACGTACCAAGGCCATTTGATAGTTCAGTACTACATATAGTCAGAGGAAATCTTCAATCCCTAAAATACTTTAAATCATTTGTAATAAGGTGTTTGATACGTATAGAATCTGGCTATACGTCACGCTTCGCAACCAATGAAATTGGTTCGTATAGCCACCTTAATGATAGCAAATTTAAAAGCCAAAAAATGCCTGATTTCGTTTCGAAATCTGCTATTATACAGTAGCTTCCAGATGTAACCTGTTTTTCAAAGAACATTGATCAAGTTTAAAAAATTAAACTTACAATTTTGTAACTTTTTCCTGAGCAATTTTAAGTTTATGCGTAGGGTCTATGTAATCAATGTAGATATTCTCTTCGTCCTTGCCGTAATGCACCTGCATAGGGACCCTGAATACTGGAAAGAAAGATTGAAGTAATTGGCAGGACCTGTCATTAAACCTGATCGGTATTTAGGGACGGTCCTGCGTAAGTGTATTATAATTTCGATAATCGGAAATTCATGTTCGCGGTAAGTCATTGATCACTTCCATTATTACGCCTGACCGAATATTGATCTATCTTGAAAATTTATGCACGGGGCGGCTGCTCTTTCCAACCTCCAAGATTTTCATCAGCTAGCAGAATAATGCATTAACGCAAGACCGTCCCGCATATCACGCGGTCCACCGAGCCGGCTTGAACAGGCCGAACCAGACGCCAATCCCCTTCTATCTTCTTGGATAGATCGCTCTGATCGCGTCGATGTCCGCCTTCGTTACATGGAGTTCAGGGTCACCAACATACGGGGAGAACTCGAAATTTCCGAGAATGGATGCGATTTTTTGTTGCACGCGGTTCATTGACGACATCGTGGAAGCTTTTCGACACACCGCTTCAAATCCCTGACTCAATTCCTGGGACTCCGAAACTGGAAGCCCTGCCGGCACGGCGAAAACTTTCTTGAAGGCGCGAACGACGGCCAGGGTGCACATGCCATAGGCCATCCGGGAGTTGAGATCGTACTTGCGGCTTTCGTAGTAATTATCGGTATCCTCGTGCCAAATGCTGTACAAGCGGGCAAGCTCGACGTTGATGGCAAATGGTTGGTCCGCAAAGAGTGCTTTCAACTCGATCAGAAGCTTCCTGTCAAAAGCATTCTTTGCCCTGAACGAGAAGGAAAACTTCTTGGGCCTGACCGTTCGGTATCCTCTGGGAAGACCGGTCCAGAAACTGGGACTGTTCGCTGGCATGCTCGTCCATGGATATTTGGAATGGAACTGTTCGTGGATGAAGCCAAGGGCGTGCATCAATTCATGGACGACGGTCCTGGGCTTGTTCGCACCGACCACTCTTTCGCCACTGCCGTCGTGCAATCCGATGCCGCCGGATCCCCGGCCGGTGTAACTGAGCTTGATGTATGTCCCTTGAACCGTCTGGGGAGCGAGCAAAGGGTATCCGATGGCAGCGTTGAACTTGCGCACCGAAGCTTTCAACATTTGGACTTGATCGGGCTTTCCGTCGTACTTGATGGGAATGGCTTTCCTTGGCCAAAGTTTGTCAATCAATGCAATCGGCATGATACAACCCCCTTTGCGTTCCGCGGCCTCTTGCTTCGTCGGTATCGCCGGTTGGTCCCGATGCTACAATGTTCTCCGAAGGGAGTGGAAGCTTCCTTGGGGAAGGCCACGTCAACTTCGTAGCAACATTCTGCGCGACAGGGCCATGTTCAGCCTGTCGACGGAGGTCCACAGCTCCGGGTACTTGATGGCTTTCTTCTTAGGCAGAAGGCACCCCATTGCCGCAGCCGTCTTGTCCGTCCTTACCATTGATAAGAATTCCCTTTTTTAGAGCGGAATAAGATAAAATTTCAAATTGTGTACTGAAACGGACTAGATCCCAACATATGGTGTATTCGTGTCTGCAGTGACCTTCTCATCCAGATACTAGCGATTAAAATTTAGATAACATAGACAAGCCTTGTCGTCAACTGCTCTTTTTATCCGAAATATTATAAGCATAGGGAATTTTGGGCATAGGAAGTCTGAATGCCCGAGTGTGGTTTTCCGGCCACCGTCGCTGGCTACGGTGCGATTCCATGAAAATAGGCCTCTGCAGGGTAATACGGATCCTGATGTAATCATCCGTGCTGGGACCCGGCTGCTTGTCATATGCGGGAAAAACATCGATGGGCGGGGCGTTGGCTGGTGATAGGGGACGTTCGTGCAGAACGTGCTTTGTTAATGCAATCTCTGCACCAACGTTCCCTATTAAAGCCTTACTCACAATTTAAAATTAATTTTCTGATGAACTACCCATCGGCAAGCCTCGGGATATCAAAATAAGTATTTTATCTTCTCTATGTCCTTCAAGTGATT
>SDBU01010234.1_pt1 | contig 10430 bp, 8 predicted proteins | sample 2277071 | NCBI WGS metagenome assembly SDBU01 (sample SAMN10397929, study PRJNA504765) | marine sediment metagenome | isolation source: marine sediment core GS08_GC12, 126 cmbsf | place: Arctic Ocean: Gakkel Ridge, Loki's castle | collected 2008
GAATAGAGAAGCGAGAGATAGGGATCGTAGAGCACCTGATCGGCATCCTGCCAGGCCACGCTGAGGGGGAATGCGCCGCCGTGGGTCAGGTCTTGAGAGAGCATCGCCTGGCCAGGGGACAGACGCACCGTGCCCCCGTCGGAGCGTTCAAGATTGTGCTCGGTCTGGTAGACGCTGAAAGGCATCGGCGGGTAGGCGAACATGACATAATTCGCACCGGCGGGCATGTTGAGGGTGATGCGGTCGTGGCGGTCTCCGAATTTGTCCCGGAGTTGCTCCATCAGGGGCGCGAACGCCCCCACACCCTCGGGATGGCCAATGTAGGATCGATAGGTGGCCTCCTGCGACCCAAGGTAGGTGACCTGGGGCGAGTTAGTCGGCTGCACTAAGGTAAAGACGGCGGAGAGCTCGGCATAGTCGCCAGGGAGACCGTATTCGCCCCCATAGTTCGCGGGCACCTTCAGACCGTTTGACTCCACCACCATTGAGGTGGTCAGATACTCGGGGTAGCGGACCATCTGAGATGAGCCAGCCAGAGGCAGGGAGAGGGCGGGATCAATATACAGTCCCCAGTTGATGTGGGAAGTGAGCTCTGTATCTCCGTCGTACAATCGCACCCACATCTCGGGCACTGAACTGCCCATGTGATCCAGGATGGCGCGATGCCCCAGCAAGGTGAAGGCGGTGGTCCATGGATCTTCTGATGGGTACGTTCGCGAGTGGAGCCTCACGCCAATGCGAAGCAAGTCGCCCTCTCGCTCTGACCAGATGAACTGGGCCAGACCACCGATGTGGCTGAAGGCGACGATGTTGTCCGCCAGCACCCAGTCTGGCACCTGCCCGGCTATGTCCACGATGTTGAGCGCGCGTGGCTCCACCCACGAAGGTTCGTCTGCCATTGCATGGAAGGCGCTGCCCAGGAGGGCAAGCAACACCAGGCCGATCAGGAACGGTGCTAGTAGGGCGGTTCGCCCGAGCCGGACAGATCTCGACTGGGGCACGGGACTACGCTCGCTTGCCTGGCGCTGCACCAGGCCCATTCCCCATCCGGGCAGGCCCGTCTGCGCAGCACGACGCATCATTGGGGCCGCGCCAGACTGCGCGGGCCTGATCCCAAACCCAGCCAGCTCCGGCGACACGAGCATCCAGCCTGACCCACCCCCTGGCCACCCGCGCCTGGGTCTCTTGCCAAGGGCGCACGCCGCTCGTGGCATCCGCGGCCTCAACACTGCACGCCCCCACCGCCACTGCCGATACAACGGCTTCCTCGGGACCTTGCCCTCTCAGCAGCCCGGCCAGAAAGCCGGCGATGGTCGCGTCTCCTGCACCGACCGTGCCCACCACCTTCACCCGGAAGCAGGGCACCCAGAGCTCGCGTCCAGCCCACAGGCCGGGTTGGGCAGGAGCGCCGCGCCCCAGATCGCCCAAGTGCCTGGCCGTGCGCAGGTAGAGCCCACGGTGTCCCAGCTTCAGTCCGACGATCTTGGCACCCAAAGCCAACGTCTCCTGGGACAGGTGTTGGATCTCCTCGGGTTCAAGGACATCGATCATGCGCACCTCGCCCACGGCGCGCCGCAACTGATCGTATCGCTCTGGCCACAGCATGTAGAGCATCTCCTCCACGCTGGGCATGAACAGGTCCGCATAGGGCAGGGTTAGGGCAAGGATGGCCCGCCAGTCGGCTCGGCCACTGGGCTGAGATGGGTCGGGCATGGACATGTCGAGGCTGGTGGTTGCTCCCTGGGCCTTGGCCCGCTGGAAGAGGCTGCAAAGCTCGTGCCCGCCATCGGCATACATGCGTCGCATGATGGGCGGGTAGCCGAAATGAAAGAGGCGGGCCTGGCCCAAGAGGCTGGTGGGCACGTCTTCGGGGCCGAAAGTCTGGTTGGTCCCCGGGTAGTGTAGGAAGGTCCGATCGATGCCTGGGGGGTTGATGACCAGAGTGTAGGAGCTCGGCTCACCACTGGCGATGGCCAGGTATTGGGTGGCCTGCTGGCCATGGCTGGCCAAGATGTCGCAGGTGAGCCTGCCGATCGCGTCGTCGCCAATGCGAGCCACCAGGCGCACGTCTATGCCCAGCCTGAGCAGGGAAAGGCCGGTGTTAGAGACCGCCCCTCCGGGGGAGAGCACCGCTGGCCCGACCTCGGTCAGACGCCCCGGCGCGAGAAAGCTCTCCGAGGCGGCAGTAGCCTCGTCTGCTATGACGGGGATGATGTCCACACACAGGTGGCCGGCGACGACTACGTCGATCATTTCCTCATCCTCCAGGAGCTCACTGACGGGCGTCCGGAAGCACCCCAAGGATTCTACTATATAGACGGCAGCGGACCAACACTTCTCCAGCCCACGGATCGTGTGCCCGGCCAGCAAGGCGTGGCGGGCCGATGACCTCCGGCGATGCCTCAACAGCGATACCGAAAGGCCCGTGGGACGCGGATCTGCGTTCCGTCGTGTGGCTCTTTTTTGCCTTGCCACGAGGGTTCGTCGCCCGTATGATAGTTGCATGCTTCCTAAGCGTGAATCACGCTACCATCAACGGGAGGAAACAATGCTGATCGATTGTCACGTGCATAGTGTGGGCGATGAGGATGCCACGCAGACCATCAGAAGCATGGACGCGGCTGGGCTGGACCGGATCATCCTTTTCGGTCCAAAGCCTGGGGGATGGGAGGGAGGCAGCGGATCTCTCTCGATGCGCGAGGCCAATGAATGGCTGGCGGGCTTTGCGGCCGAGGCGCCGGACCGCATCATCCCCTTCACCTGGATCGAGCCGAACCTGCCTGGCGCGGTGGAAGAGCTGGAGCACGCCGTCGCCAATCTGGGATGCAAGGGCGTCAAGATGATACCCAACCAATGGTATCCCACCGACGAGGCCGTGTTCCCGGTCTACGAGAAGGTGGGCGAGCTGGGCGTGCCCCTCATCTGCCACGCGGGCATCCTGTTTGGCAATGCAGATGGATCCCGGTTTTGCAGACCGGCCTTCTACGAGGCCCTTATCAACTTCCCTCGAGTGCGCTTTGCACTGGCCCACATCGGCTGGCCCTGGGTGGATGAGTGCTTGGCAGTGGCGGGCAGGTTCCGTGCTCACAGCAGACGCACGGGCCAGGAGATGCAGATGTGGATCGACACCACGCCCGGCACTCCGCCCATGTGGCGATCCGAAGCCCTGCAAAAGGCTCTGGCCTACCTGGGCGACGAGCGCATCCTGTGGGGCAGCGATGCCAGGGCATCCGATCTGACCCCCGCTGCCAAGACGATGGCCAGCGACCGTCGCATCTTGCGCAGCATCCTGGGGGCCGGCGCGGAGACGGAACGCCGTTGGCTGGGCGAGAACGTGCTGCGCTTCCTCGGGCTGTAGCCCCGCGACCAGCCGGGGCCGCCGTCCACGTCCAGCTATCCAGTCGAGCGGAGAAGGTGGCCTGCAGTGCGTCGCGGTCCGGTTGTACTTCTCCTTCTTTGGAGCTATAGTGCACGGGCGGACCCACGCGTCGAGGAGCTGACGGCAAAGGGACTCCTACCCGATCCCAATCGGCGAGCCCCCCCCCCCGGGGGGAAGGAGCAGGTCATGGCCAAACCCAACATTCTCATCCTCATGCCCGATCAGCACCGGGCGGATTGCTTATCCTGCGCCGGGCACCCCGTGGTGCGTACACCGAACCTGGACCGCCTGGCCGACGAGGGGATGCGGTTCCACACCGCCTACACCACCTCCCCAGTATGTATGCCCGCGCGCAGTTCCTTCCTCTCGGGTCTATACTGCCATAATCACGGGCAATGGGAGAACGTAGGCCACTTGCCTCCCAGCGCAGATACTTACCTCCATCGTGTCAGGGAGGTTGGCTATCATACCTGCCACGTGGGCAAGTCACACCTCCACTCGCACAGGGCCGACCATCACCTCGACGAGGCCAAGCCCTTTATGCACCAGCTTGGGTGGGACGAAGTGTTCGAGACTACTGGGCCGCACGCTACGGTGCGGACGGATTCGATCATGACTGACCACTGGCGCCAAATCGGTTGCCTGGACACGTTCCGGGATGACTACCCTCGACGCGCAGACGTCGGCCCTACCACAGCTACCTGGCCCAGCCCGATGCCCGAGGGAGAGACGCTGGACGACTTTGTGGGGCGGACCGCGGTGGACTACCTGTTGGGTTATGATTGGGAACTCCCACTGTTGCTCTTTGTGGGCTTTGGCGGGCCCCACGAGCCCTGGGATCCCCCCGCCGACTGGGCCGAGCGGTATGACCCAGGGCGGATGGATTCGCCCAAGGCCATCACTGAGCCGGGCTCCTGGGTGCCCGAGCCCGCCGCCGCACATCAGCGGGCTCTTCAGAACGATCGCCTGGGCATCACACCCGAGATCAACGGCCGGATCCGCGCCCTATACTATGCCAAGATCAGTCACATCGACTGGTGGATCGGTCGCATCCTCGACGCCCTACTCGAGCGCGGACAGATCGACAACACGGCCATCATCTTCTGGTCCGATCACGGCGAGATGCTGTGCGACAAGGGACGTCTGTACAAATCGGTGTTCTATGAGGAGTCGGTCCACGTACCGCTGATAATCCGCCTGCCGAGGTACCGACACGCTGGGTCGGTCTCGGATAGCCTGGTGAGCCAAATCGACGTGTTCCCAACCATTCTCGACATCGCCGGTTGCGACGTCGAACCGATCGGGTTTGGCCGCTCGCTGACCCCCCTGCTGGAGAGGAAGACTGATGCATTGCGCGATGCTGTGTTCAGCGAGATCCACCAGCGCTCCATGATTCGGGACAAGCGCTTCAAGATGGTGGTCGATAGCCAGGGCACCGTGCTCAAACTATATGATATGCTCGGCGACTCGCAAGAGGAGGTCAACCTGGTGGGAAGCCCGGGCACCGCGGACACTGTGCAACGGCTGAAGCTGCGGATGCTCGAATGGTACCTGGGCACTCAGCAACGACAGCGGCGCGAATAGCCCGGCCTCCAGGTGACGAGGAGAGAGAGGTGATGAGCTGTCTTAAGTTACACACAGTCGCCTTGGAGGGCGTGGATAGCCGAGTGTTGGCCACCTAGCAGCAGTTGGCGGTCGCGATGCTCGCTGCATCCAGGGGTAGGCCAAGCCGGAGGCGGCATCTATAGAGGGGCTGGGCGCAAGGTATGTCGCATCGCGCGACTTATTCTCTGGTAGCGACCAGCCAGGGCTGTCTGGGCACGCTGAAGAGTTTCCTCTTGGCTCTATGGTAATCGCGGCTTAGGAGGTCGGTATCGTCATATCGCCATGCCGGGTGCTCACGGTTCCAAGCTCGCCGCACGTCTTCCCAGGACATACGCTCCGCGCGCTTCTCGTGAGCGAACTCAAGCAGAGTAAGGATTCTGTCACCAAACGGGCGGTTGCGCTGCACGCCCAATCGCTGCCGCGCCTGGCGGTATAGACTTGCGACTTCCTCTGGTGACGCAGATGGGTCTACTCTTATAGATATGCGCGCCCTGGAATACACGGGGCTGTATATCGCCACGATATCGTAGGAACCCAACAGCACGCCGGGGAAGATGTCCGTCAGGACAAAGGTCGTGGCTCCGCTTTCAGCGCAGCCAAAGACCTCCACAAGGTCGCGTGCAACCTCCTTCAGCCTGTACAGAACCCCGCCTGCCACAATAGTGATGCGATAGCTCTCACCGCTATCATCCCACAAGAGCGTGTCCAAGAGAAGTTGAGACCCACGTGGCTTCCTCCGTCGCTCGGTTGAGACGCGCGGGGGATATAACCAACTCACTCCCCCACCTCTACCCGTCACGCCGACACCGCCATCCGGTGATATCGGCTCGCGCATAGGCCGCATGTGGTATGCAGCCCCCTGTTCCTCCGCTCGTTCTACAATCCACTCCGAGACCTTGTCCAGGGGCAGAACCCGGCCAGGCCATTGGGACAGACTGGAGCGGCGGTACTGCACCACAAGGGGCATCCTGCTGGCCTCCTTAGCAAGAATGCGGCTCAACACCTTCCAGCGTTTGCTCTCCTTAGGGTGTAGCTCACCCCTCAATCGAGCAGGCTCACCACGCCTCAATCGAGCAGGCTCACCGCGCCTAGCCTCCCATAAAGCTAGTTTCTCGTACTCCCGAACCAACCAATCAAGGTCGCTTTCTCCATAGATGTAGTTCCCGACGTAGCGCTGCTCTACCAGGTGGTCCCAAATCGCCGGATTGGCCGACTTGCGCAGCTTACTCTCTACTTGGCGGCGGGCCTCTTGTTGCATCATGTCATCCTCCACATAAGCGCCTCCTACATGGAACAGTATACTAACCAGTGAGCAAAACGCAAGCTAGGAGGAGGATGATGTTGGACATTTCGACAGCTCTGGCACCAAGCGAGGCAGCGAGGGAGCTCGGTCTTTCCAAGACCATGGTGTGCCTTTTGTGCCGGCAGGGGAAACTGAACGCCGTCAAGACAACGCTCGGCTGGCTTATTGAGCCAGAGGATGTGGAGCGGTTGCGGCGTGAACGAGCGGAGAGGAAGCGTGTGGGGGCGCGCCATGCGAGTTGAAAGCGGAGCCCCCGGGCGGATACCAGGGGGCGTAGAATGATAGACGTACTGCAAACCAATGGGGTCGCTGTGACGTGTGAGGCTGTGAAGGCGGGCTTGCCGCAGCAGCGCACCCGCGGGCGGGCCCAGGCGGCGGGCGCTCTTGGATTTTTTCGCGGAGGTCGAGCGCATCGCGCGCGGGCGGCGCGGCCCGCTGAAGCCGCAGGGCAAAGGCAACCCGGGGGGCAAGCCATGTCAGGCCAAAGACTGACCACAAAAGAAGTCCCACATGACCACGATCAATGGGGACGTTCAAGAGGCCCCTGCGGACCTGGCCAAGCGGGAGGGATAGCCAGATGGAGTTGACAGAGCTGCTTGAGCGGCTAGAGGGCGTTCGTTCCAGTGATACAGGCTGGAGTGCCCTATGCCCCGCGCATGATGACCAGCGCCAAAGCCTGTCCATCGCGCAAAGTGATGGCAAGCTGCTCATCAAGTGCCATGCCGGAGCCGGATGCCCGGCCGAGAGCATTGTCGCGGCTATGGGCCTCACCATGAGCGACCTCTTCCTCGGGCGTGGCAGCACGATGAACATTGTGGCCACGTATGACTACCAAGACGAGGATGGCATCCTGCTCTTCCAGGTGGTGCGCCTGGATCCGAAGGACTTCCGCTGCCGGCGTCCCGATGGGAGTGGCGGCTGGGTCTGGAAGATGACAGGCATCCGACGCCTCCTCTACCGGCTGCCAGACCTACTCGCCAGGCCAGACGAGCCGACCTATATCGTGGAAGGCGAGAAGGATGCTGACCGCCTGCATGCCCTGGGCCTGCTGGCCACCTGCTCACCTCATGGGGCTGGCAAGTGGCGACAGACCTACAGGCCAAGCCTCGAAGGGCGCCACGTCATCATCATCCCTGACAACGACCAGGAAGGCCGCGATCACGCCCAGGATGTAGCCCGATCGATTCATGGCGTGGCAGCAAGCACCAGGGTGCTCACCCTGCCCGGGCTTCCCGAGAAGGGTGATGTCTCGACCTGGTTGGACAGTGGCCACACAGTCAGCGAGATCGAGCTTCTTGTCGAGCAAGCGCCAGAGTGGGTCCCGCCAGAGCCGCAACTATCCGACCAGCCCGCCGGTGGCCAGATCGTCTTTGAGGGTAGGGCTACAACTGACATGGCGAATGGACGCCGCTTTGCCGTGCTGAATCGAGACAAGGCCCGATACGTGAAAGGCTGGGGTTGGATGGTCTACACAGGCCGCCACTGGGAACGCGATGAGTTGGCCGCTATGGTCTTGGCTCGGGCGGTCGTCCAGAGCATCTACGCCGAGGCTGCCCAACTGTCCAGTGAGAAGGCACGCGTGGCCCGTGGGCGGCACGCCTTCTCGACCGAGAGTCTCCGGTGGCGCAAAGCCATGCTGGAAAGCGCCCGATCGGAGCCTGAGATGAAGGCCACCCTCGAGGACTTTGATGGGGATGGGTGGTTATTCAACTGCGCGAACGGCACCCTCGATCTGCGCACCGGTGCTCTGCGGCCCCACGCCGCCAGCGACATGCTCACAAAGTTGTCGCCCATCTCGTTTGACGGCGATGCAGACCTGGGGCATTGGCGCTGGCACATCGAGTACTTCCTGCCCAACCCGGACGTGCGCAGGTACGTGCAACGCCAGTTGGGGCGCTCCCTGGTCGGGGCGCATCTGTCCGATGATTTCCCCATCTGGTATGGAGAAGGGGCGAACGGTCGGAGCACTATGGCCAGGGCGCTTCAGCATATCCTGGGGGACTACTGCCAACAGGCCGCGCCACGGCTTCTCTTGGCCAGCAACCACGAGCGCCATCCGACAGAGTTGGCCGAGCTGTACGGCAAGCGCCTCGTGTTCTCCATCGAGATCGACGAAGGCGCACGGTTGGCAGAAGCGCTGGTCAAGCAGTTGTCCGGCGGCGATCGGGTGAGAGCGCACTTCATGCGCCAGGACAATTTCGAGTTCGCCCCCACGTGGACCCTCGTGATGGTGGTGAACAACAAGCCGGTGATCCGCACAGGGGGGCATTCCACGTGGCGGCGCATCAAGCTGGTGCCGTGGACGGTGATCATCCCAGACGCCGAGCAAAGGGCACAGGAAGAGGTCATTGCCGAGCTTGTAGAGGATGGCCCCGCTGTGTTGCGCTGGCTGCACGAGGGCCTGATGGACTGGCAAGCAGATCCCCACTGGTGCCCTGATGAGGTGCGGGGGGCTACCGCGAGCTATCGCGCCGAGCAGGATCCACTGAAGGATTGGGTCGCCGCGTGCTGCTTTCTGGGGGCTGAGGCCTGGGCCAGTGCCAAAGCGCTTCGTGCAAGCTATGAGACATGGGGATCCGAGAGCGGGATCGGCCCCAAGGCTCTCGTGAGCGGGGCAAAGTGGGGTAGGGGGCTGCGGTCTCGGGGCTGCAAGCCCCACGTCCAACGTGATGCCGGCAAGTTGACCCGTGGATGGCTCGGAATCGGGCTACTGAGTCTCGAACTCGAAGGTGTTACGGCTGTTACGGATACTCCCAGTAACCCGAAAGTGTCTGAGCCTCGTGACGCTTATACGGGACATGGTGTAACACCCGTAACACCCGTAACACAAGGCAACCTGCTGAACATAGGGGATGATGTCGAACCGGTCCCAGTCTGAAGGAGCAGCGACGATGAGCAACACAGAGGTCAAAGACGGCGTGCTGATCGTGGGCGATGCCCCTGGGGGCAACTATCGTGCGGAGGTGATTCGGCAAGGGTTGAAGCTGCCCCCCGGCCGTCTCTATCACACGAACATCTACCACGATGACTGGTGTGGCATCTGGTCTGGGCGGAAGTGCAACTGCGACCCTGACATCGTGATGCGGCCACACGCCGCAGAGGATGAGGGCTAATGGCCCGACGCTGTACCGTCTGCGACCACCCCCAACGGGAAGCGATCGACAAAGCGCTCATGGATTCTCGCAACTCGATTCGCAACATAGCGCGACGTTTCGCAATTTCGCATCATGCTCTTGGTCGACACAAAAAGCGACACATCCCGACCGTTGTGGCCGTGGCCCTCGACAAGCACGACGAGGCCCTTGGGATTGATATCCTCGCGGAGTGTGATCGCCTCCGGAACGCCGCGCTTCAGATCCTGGAGCAAGCGATCAAGGACAAGCAGGGACGGACGGCGTTGGCCGCGATACGTGAGGCACGCGAGACGCTGAAGATGCAGGGCGCGATGTTGTTTGAGGCCCAGCGTCAACGCCAGCAGAGGGATCGTACAGAACTTACAGACCTCAGTGGACTCACAGACGAGGAGCTTGATCGGTTGGAGCAGATCGCCCGACGCGTTCAGCTGATTGAGCAACCGTAGCATCATGGAAACGCTCACTGAATGATACCCTTGGCCATACGAACGATACACAAAAAAGGGAGATGGGCGATCTGATTGTGGGCGGCGTGGAGTTCAGGGTGACAGTGAGCCCCGACAAAGCGCTACGGGCAATCGTGAGGCCAGTGCGGGAGGTGAGCGGACTCTCTCGGACTGTTTCGGACTCTTTGGGAGGGCTAGTAGAAGTGGCTGATTGGCTTGTCGGGTTAGGCGACATGGAGATGGCCTACGTCCAGGCGCGGGCCGGCGCGTTCACCGATGCGGAGGCGCTGCGTAAGTGCGGTGTGCCTCGTAGCACGTTCTATGACTGGCCGAAGGAGCGGCGGGAGTATCTGAGAAACCTTGCTCTGGAGCGCGAGCGGGACATCGCGACGCAGGTCTTTCAGGTCCTTGAGGAGAACGCTACAGCGGCGGCGGAGGTCAAGGCTAAGGGCCTCAAGAGTCGTAAGGAGCACATAGCGCAGGCAGCGGCAGACTCGATTCTCGACCGCGTGCTAGGCAAGCCCACCATGAGGGTGAAGCAACACATTACGGGCGACCGGGTG
>SDBU01010236.1_pt1 | contig 10427 bp, 10 predicted proteins | sample 2277071 | NCBI WGS metagenome assembly SDBU01 (sample SAMN10397929, study PRJNA504765) | marine sediment metagenome | isolation source: marine sediment core GS08_GC12, 126 cmbsf | place: Arctic Ocean: Gakkel Ridge, Loki's castle | collected 2008
GCTGAGTATATGTCAATCAGGATAGGCAATACCAGGATAGACCCATGGGGAGGATTCCGCCAGTTTCTTGTTTTCTTTACCAGAGCCATTACGCAGACAGGTGTATCAAGTGTCACCGGTGCCGAGTATAGCCCCGATCCGTTAGGGCTGGTGCAGAACCTTCTCAGAGGTAAGGCATCACCACTGGCTTCACTCTTCCTTGATTTCTGGCGGGGCAAGAACTTCATTGGCGAAGAGGTTGATGTCGCCAATAAGAAGCAGTGGGTTGAGAGAATTGCTCCTTTCGCTGTTTGGGATATCTATGAGGCTTATCAGGAAGACCCTTTAACAGCTTTTCAAATAGCAATACCGGCGATAGTAGGTGCCGGTGTTCAGACTTACACTGGTGATTGGCGGGAGAACTTCCCAAAGCTAGGACTACCAAAGTATTCTGACAATCTGGTTTATGGTATTAGTGAACCCTACTATGATACCGCTGACTTCTGGACGGATACCTCTTCTCAATTCAAGGGGGTTGACCCGACTACTCTGACTGAAGATAAGGGCTTCCCCAACTATATCAGGGCTATTGCTGAAGCTAGAATTACTAGTGAGCATCTAGCTACCTTGCCAAATGAGAAGCTGGTAGGGCTCAATGCCGACCCAAATCTCAAAGAACCTACCTTTGCTCAGTATCACAAGATGTGGGCGGATAGGGAGAAGCTGGTTGCGGCTGGTGATGATGCTGAGATAACGATAGAGGGCAAAAAATTCAAGGGTGAAGATGCTGTTAAAGCATTTGACCAGGACGAGAGAACCAGAAATGCCCATCTTGGCAACTTCTCCCAGAGACAATTCGCTTTGCTTAATGAGTATTGGGCTATCGTTGATGATAAGAAGCGGGCTGAATTTCTGGAAGAGCATAAGACTGAGATAGGTGTTAAGCCTAGAGATGAGTGGCTACGCTCTCATCCCCAAGAAAATGCGCAGTTAGCAGTATGGGGGCAGGCTAAGATACTCACTAAGGAAGCCTATACCGCATTTAATAGTCTGGTTAAGGAACTGGATATACCTGATAATGCCTTACCTATACTCACCATACCGCCTGAGACTTCCATAGACACGCACTTCACCTATGAAGAGATGGTAAGCGAAGGCACCCATGGTAGTGTGGAGGCAGACTTACTCCTACTTAAAGACCATATCGCAGCAGAAGAGGCAGGTGTTCAGTCCTATGTTGATTGGCGAACCGCGGGGGGCAATCCCTTAACTCTATCTGATAAACCGGTAGAATATCTCCAGCTTAGAGTTGATAACCAGAAACTCTTTGACGACCTAAAAGAAGCACAGGATATTCCTACCAAAGCGGAGAGGGATGATGCTGTAGATGCCGTGAGAGCTACTAAGGTCAACGATGAGACCTTCCACGACATAGAGCGAAGAGTTGATGCGATGGGCAAGGGAACTAGGGAAGCACCCATTCCTGATGATGTGGTTAATGCCTACGTCAGCCATATGCAGATAGTCGATGAGACAAGCGGTAATAGTGCCGAAGCAAAACTGAATAGATATGATGACCCTGACCTCAATGAGTTTCTAATGAATGAGGATTATCACGGCGATCAGAAAGCCGAGCCTCTGGATGAGGACAAGGATTATCTCGATAACTACTTGGTTCCAAGATGGCGAATAGATGTTAAGTATGCAGCCGAGGATGCAGCTTATGATGCTCTCCCGGAAGATGATAGGGAAGGCAGGGTTGCCTACCTTGCTAGGAATGAAGCTTACAGACTGGATAGACGCAGGCGTGAAGCCTATGAATTGTCCAATAAGGTGACAGGTGACAGGTTTCCCATTGACCAAATTGATAAATATGTGGAATACTATGAGCTTGAAGTTAAGGGCTTCAGGCAGGAAAGATTCCTTGTAAACAATCCTGATTTCGCTGATGCTATGCGCAACATAGCTGGGATAGATATTCCCAAAACAGAAGATGTACCCTCAGTAGAATATGACACCATCTATGAAGAGCATAGGACTGAGTTTAATAGTCTGGAGGGTTTCTCCGATAACGAATCACCTTTTTATATTGAAGATATTATTCAGCGTGAAGCAGCCAGGAACGCTCTACGCTTTAATGCGGAGGGTAAATATACAGAGTTCGGGTTGGCTGAGATTAGACGCAATGCCTATGGAGCTATGGTGCCAGAGAAGCATATTGAAAGCTATTCTGGCTACTATCAGATAATAGGTGAAGGCAAACCTGAAAACTGGAAGCTTGATACCGGCACTGACCTGTGGTTTGAAGACGACTGGTTTATGGTGGAACATATGGAGTTCTACAGAGAGGTCTACCGGGATTTACTTGGTAATGAGAAGTGGGATTTCACCAAAGTTCCGACAAGGGCAGTCTTTAATAAATACCTGACATATCTCGCCGAGCCCCATCAACAGGCTAAGAAGGAATATCGCTTCAATAATCTTGACCTTGATGCCTGGGGTGTTATCGCTTTTGGGTGGACACCTGTTTTGGAACAGAAGAGACGAGAAGAGCTGACGGCATTAGAACGATTGAGAGAGGAATTTGCAGAGCCCCGAAAGTCAATCAAGGAAAAGTTAAAAGAATTACGGGAGTAAGCCCCAGAAGGGGAAAATATACTACTCCATATGGGAGGTAACTCATGGAACTGGACAAATCTAATAAGGGACAGGACGGAGGCGACAAGGGGGCTGGACTGAATCTTCAGCAACCCGGTAGCCCAACTTCTGCACTCGAAAAGATAACTTCAGGAATTGAGGAAGGTAAGCAGTACGCAGGAGCGGATGTCTTGAAGGTGGTACAGGATGCTCTTTCTGCCGACGGTCGAGAGCAGAAAGACCGAGCCGATATAGCTGAAGCTAATCTGACTACGTTGAGAGGGGACCACGATACTCTGACAACACAGTTGCAAACTGTCTCAGGGCAAGTGACCCAACTCCTTCAGGCAAAGAATGAAGCTGAGGCTGAGGCGGTTAAGGAAGATGCACCAGCTTTGGCATCGCTGAGAGTCAGGCAAGCTAACACGTCCGAGAAACTCCGATTGGAAGGCGTGGCAGCTACTCTACAAGCAAGGCAAGTAAAACTTGAGACTGATGTAGCAACGCTAACTCAAGAGAAAACTTCCGTCACCATAAAGCTGGCAGCAATGGCAGGTGGAGTTGATGAGAAGGCTCTTGCTAATCTTGTTCCTGACGGCAATCCAGAGCGGTTGGCTAATGCATCCAAACTTCTTAAACAGAGCGGTACACCAGAAATTGACCCAATAACCGGGAAACCGAAGCCCGCAGGACTCACAAATACGCCTGCTTCTGTTCTATCTGCTGGTGGGGATGCTAGAAGCGTCTCTGAGAAGATGCTCGAAGACGCCAAAGCAAAGAAATAAACTTGGAGGGAAAACACATTGCGTAAAATAAGTTCATTTTTTACGCTGGTAATCGCCTGGATTACTATGCTGGTCACCGTTATTCATACGAGTGAGGCTGGTGACCTATCAGGTGGTTACTGGAATAACCTAGCAGAAGTGCTAAAGGCAACGACCCCCACGCTTATCCCTGGCGTGGTGGACGACAACTATAAGAGAGGTAACCCCGTTGATATACTGGGCTTCGTCCAGGCTAACCATACCGGTGAGTATATCCGATGGCTTCGTGAGAGTGCGAACCTAGAGGATGCTGTCTCCGATATTGGTCAGGGCGGTGCAACAATATTCAGCGAGGGTGCTACTTTCTCAGCCCAGACAGCCATTCTCCGAATATGTTATCTGATGACCAAGATAGACTCCTACGACAACGCTATCTGGCAGACTCGGAACGATTACGAGAGAATGGCACTCGAGGGCATGATGAGGGATATCACCAAGAAGCTCGGGAAGAAGATAGTCTATGACGACTTCACCTACGATGGCACCGGTTTGTCAATGGATGGACTTCATGCCTGGGCGGCAACTAACTGGGGCGAGGCGTGGGATATTGACGAGGGTGAAGGTGCATTGGCGCTCGAGAATATGCGGATAATCAGTGATGAATTGAAGCATGGGTTCGACTTTTGGCTGATGCCTTTCGCACTAGCTCGTCAGATTGACCGGGTATACAGGGAGATGGGTCTTGTTTCTCTAAAGAGTGCAACGGCTGGTGCCTTGGGTCTGATTCAATACGGCTTAAATGAGGCTGGTGGGCGGACACTTATGTTTGATAACAAACCGATAATCCGCACCGACTTCTTGGTAGCCGAGGAAGCGAATACAGGTCAAGGGACTACCAGCGGCGATGCCCGGGCAGTGCAAAGCTCCAGCACCAATATGTATTCCATCTTCGCAATCAAGCTGGGGGCTACCACGCTTGGTAGTATTGACCCTGGCGTAAAAGTAGCGTTTGGTAAGACCGAGACTGACGGTGCATTTTTCAACCTCGAATACATCGAGAAAATGACCGGCTTTATCGGTAAGGCGTTGCGCCTAGCTGCATATACGAACTTAATCGTTGGCAGCAAGTGGGGCATAGGTCGAATCACCGATATTACCAATGCGCAACCGACGGCTGGTTAAGGGAGGTAAAGTAAAGTGAAATTCCAAGAGAATATATTTTCGGAAAATGGGCAGATTCTTTATTTGCCTCAAGACCCAGAAGTGGGAGGCCTGATAAAGACTGTCATCCCAGATGTGTATGTAGCTGATACTGAACAGCAATATGCTTTGCTGAGCAGATTTGATGCTGGTGGGGGAAGGAAGTTCCGCTATAGCCAGAACGATAACAGCGGTAACATTTTAGTCCCCGGCAGGATGGTTCAGCAAAACTGGGAAAATGGGCAGATGACTGGTCTTGTTCCTGCTACTGCTTCCATAGGTGACAAAACTGTTACCCTCACTATTGGAACTGGAGCGATTGTTGAAAACCAGTTCCAGAATGGCTGGCTCTTCGTGGAAGGTCCCGCTGCCTCAAGTGCAGAGAAAGGTTTTATCTATCAGATAGAGAGCCATCCTGCTGCGTCTGGTAGTGCTACCTGTGTCTTCACACTGAAGAGAGCATTGGTCTATGGAATTAGTGCTACAAGGAGAGTCAGTGTCTATCCTAGTCCAGTCGGTAATAGGAAGAATTCCAGTTATGGTTGTAAGGTAGTGCCTGCTGCAGGGCAGACCTTTGTTGCCCTTGGGATTCCTGCCTGTAGGGTTCCCCAAGCCAACTTCTTCTGGGCTCAGTATAAAGGCTTGGCTTCCCTAGAGACTGATGGCTCAACGGCTATGGTCAAGGGGCAGAGAGTAAGCATTGGCGGAGCTTCTGATGGCTGTGGCATGGTTTCTGGTGGCAATACAGACCAAATATTCGGTGTCTGCATCCACGCTGGAGGCTTCAGTCGTTCCGGTCTGATAGCTCTTGACTTGCCCGAGATTTAGGCTACACAGAGAGAGGGGGGTAGCTCCCCCTCTCTACTCCAAATAATAAGGAGGCAAAATGGATATCGAACTGAAATGGCCTGTTGTTGAATGTGAAGCCTGTGGCTTTAACCTGAGAGAAGTTACACCGAAGGCTGCTGAGAGGTCGAATGTTAATGGCAGACCTAACTGGACAGACTTCTGCCCTCAGTGTGGGCATGGTTATGTCGTGGCTGAGAGATTATTGCCAGCACCAACGGCAGAGGTCTTAGCTGAAAGGAGTGCTGCTCCTGTTCTTGCCTTCGCTGAGGTTAAGGACTTGGCAAAAGAAGCTTCTGAACCTTCTGGTGTTCCACCTGACAAAAGGGGTGAAGCCTTAGCTGCTGAGACTGACCCAGAGAGCCCTGACCCAGAAGGATTGCTCGGCAAAGAACCTGAGCATCCACCTGAAGATAAGCCAGAACACGGGGCTATCCAACCGCCAGGAAAAGGGCAATACTTCTGCACCAAATGTGCGGGCAACCATAGCGAAACGAGTGGTATAGGGAAGAGGCATAGTAAAAACAGGGAGGCGTGATATGCCGCTTGCTGTGGATAACATTAGCAAAGGTGATTCACTTGAATCCGTCCGCAATAAGATAAACCTTACTATAGAATACCTGATTAAGAACGAAGGTAAGACTCAGCAAGAGGCTGCCGGGCAAGCTTATGGTATGGCTGCTGACAGGTGGGGACGGAAGATACCAAGAGGAAACTAAATACCGGAGGTTTATTATGGTAAATGAACCACACGCATATGTGCTACGAAACACTGAAGTAATCGCATCTTTGTCCAGCTCAGTAGGCTTCACAGCCTCTAATATCACCGATGCTGAGTTGGCAAGGCTTCTATATGTCCTGATTCAGCCACATGGCGGTGCAATCCATTATCAGACAAACAGTGATGCCGCTGCAATTGATGAGGGTATTCATTTGGCAGCTTTGGGTATAGTAGAGATTTGGGGCTATGATGCGATAAAGAACTTCCGTGTCATAGATGATGGCGGAACTGCAAAACTATCCTGTAAATACTACGGCTCGTAAGGGAGGGAAATGTTATGAGTGAAAAGATTTTAAGTGGTGGTTCACCAAGCCCGGCTGCTCAGGTTTCACCACTGCCAGTTCAGGTTATGGGTGGTCAGTTAAAAGTTCTTGCTGGTGAACCAGTTAGAGGTTTATGGGCAGGACCTAAAGGATACTTTGAAGTCAATGACCGGCAGGTAACTCCAACTGACCCAGGCCATGTTTGGGTTCCTAATTCTCCCGGTGCGCTTGCTTCTGATGCAGCTAAGGTAGCTGGAACTTGGCCTGATGCTCAGAAGGCATTATTCCTAGCTGAGTTTCCGACTGCCCGACCAGGGCTACTTTACGGAATTATCTATGTTGCCTGGGGAAACTCCTACGGCACTATAGATGATATGTATGGTCCCTCTACTACTTCCACTAAGGCATATCGTGATAGACAGAGTTGGGCGTATGACAGTGACTATTTCTCGCTAGGTAAGTTGTTTGAGCCTAAGACCAGTTCTGGTGGTATGTGGCAGATTACATTCCCCAAGCCGATACCATTCCACTTAGGACTCAGGGTATCATACGATAACGGAGTTGCCAGATACTACTTTAGCTATGCTTTAGACCCTGATTTTGCGTAAAATAAACAACAAGGAGATTACTATGGATGCAAGGAACGTGCTTACACTTATGGAACTTATAGATAGGGCTAAAGTTCCACCACCCAATGATGAACCAATCTCGGTGAGGAACCAGGCTATTATTGCCAAAGCTGAGGCAGAAATAGACGCAGAGATAGCACCAACGGCATAAGGCGGTGAAATATGGCTAGATATATTTCAGACATAAGAGCTTCTGTCCGCGACAACTTGCGTGATGAGTTCGTGGAAGGCGTTGACCTCGAGTGGGAAACCGATGAACTCGACCGACTTATCCGAATGACTCTTGACGAAATAGAACAGAAGATGCCTTACGAGGTTAAGGTTATTGCTTATGATGCTCTCAGCACAGTGGCTACAGAGTTATCAGCAACGGCAACAAACCTGGTAGTGACTTCCGATGATGACTTCTCGACTTCTTATCCTTTCTATATCACGATTGAAGATGAGGTTTTGGAGGTTACAGCTCTTGCATCTGCGGATAACTTCACTGTGAGCCGTGCCCAATTAGGAACTACGGCGGCTATCCATGTTGTCGATAAAGATGTTGGTCTTACGATTGTTACGACCACTGACTCAAAGGAAATTGACCTTAGCAATATCGGCAACCTTATCCGGGTTCGGAGATATCATGGCGTTGAATATCGGGTGGGCAGGAATGTTAAAGAGTTCCGAAACTGGACTAGATTTGCTGATATACTGACTATGGACATTAACATCATTCCTTCTTCCGGGGAAGCTGTGCATCTTTACTGCCTCAAGAAACACACGATTACCGATAACACTTCTACTTTGCAACCAAAGCATGAGACGGTTTTGATTCAAGGGGTGGTTGCCCGGGCAGCTATGAATAAGGGTAGAGAACAACTCAATGCTCTCAATGTAGGCGGTGTTAATGTGGGACCGAGAATGGTGGAATGGGGTAGGGAACAGCTTGGCCTTTACCGCTTGGCTCTCCGGCGCCACTCTCTATCTGATAACTACCAGGCAGAGTCCAAAGATTAAAGAGGGAGTTTTACTATGGTGACTGCATTTCTAGTAGTAAAGAATCGGGCTTATAGCAAGCTGGCTGCGGCGATAACGGCTGGCGCTACTACGCTTACTGTTACCGCTGGTGATGGTGCTAACTTTCCCTCTACCTATCCGTTCCACCTGACTCTTGAGGATGAGATAGTTAGCTGCACCAACCGCTCTACCGATAGCCTGACTATTGTTCGAGCACAGCAAGGCACTACTGGTGTTGCCCACGCTAATAAGACCTATGTTGCTCTCAATATTACCGCCTCATCAGTTACCGACCTAAACACCGCGGTCAACACTATTGAGGCTACTGTGGTCAGCGCTGAGATTATCCTGGGTGATGATAAGTTCGTTAAGTTTGGGGCTGGCACCGATGCACAGGTTGGCTATGAGACTGCCGATGGCAACGCATTTGCTGTAATACTCGCTCTCCCTCATACAGATGAGGATGCTAATAATGTTGCCGTCTTAGCCATTGGTGATATTGATATAGTAAACGTGGACTTGGGCTTCTTTAATGGAGTGGTACTCCCTACTGTGGCGGTGCTGAATGTAGCCAGGGATGCCTATATCAGTATTGATTCTGGCGACATAAATGCTTCTGGTAAAGGTGTCTACTTCAAGGCTGCTGCCGATGAAGATGTAGAGATAATCAATCTCTCTGTAGGGGGGACTCCCCGAATATATTGGGATGAAACCGAAAACCAATTCCGCTCAACACACGGCTGGGTATTCGATGCCCTCTGTGATGTTCAAGGGGTCTGGGTAGCTACGGCTACTTGGACTCTCCCTGCCATAACTCTCGGCGGAGATATTACGGGAGGAAACTACGACCTTGACAATATAGGGCATATAGGATTAGGCAATAATGCTGCCAACCCAAGATATATTATCATTGCTAGCGAGGCGCTGGCTGTAATAACCGATGATGGCGCAAGGCACGGTCAGAATGTAAATGTTCTAGCACATAAAACATCGGCGGTATTTGCAGCCCAATTATATGGTGGCCTCTTTGAGGCTCAAGTCAATTCTGGGAATACACAGAATTGGACTGCTCCTGTTGGTTTAATAGGGGTAGATGGCTGGGTCAAAATAGTGACAGGAACAGCCAGTCCTTCAACCATTACAGGGGCAGCCAGCTTTTATGCAGAGGCAAGTATTGGGGCTGCTGCCAATGATATGGTTCTGACCAATTACTATGGGCTTTATGTAGAAGCTCGCACTTTAATTGGTAATAGCAAATTAACCAATGACTACGGAATATGGATTGGAGACCAAGCAGGTGGGGCTACATTAAGCTACGCTATTTATACCAACGCTGGCTTAGTTCATATTGGCGATGATATGGATTTCGCTGCAGGTAAGACCATCAAGTCAGGAAGCACCAATGGGAATACCCTTCTTCTAGCTGCCAATGACACGACTTTTATCACCTTCGCTACTGGAGCAACTGATGTTTGCACTTTAGAAGCAGTTACTCTTAAAGGAACGCTTCTTGCTGACGGAACAGTAATATTACCAGCTATAACCTTTGGTGGAGACATAATCGGTCAGGCTACCTATGACCTGGGTTCAGGTGCTAGTCCCTTTGCTGAAGCTTATATTGGAAACGCTACCGACCACTTAAAAATAGCCATAGTAGATAATGTTCCGACTCTATATGGGGTAAGTGGTTTTGTTAGAATTGGTGATGCTGGTACTACTGCACACTCATTAGCTTCTGAAGATGACCTGATGGTGAGTGGCATATTGGAGGTCAAGGGTAACTGCTTCCTTGATGCAATCACAACCATTGGTGGCTCTGGAACTCTCGATGTTTCAGCTGGAACTTTAACCCTGGCTGCCGACCAGATAAGCGGAGATAAGGTAGAGGGCGGAACTATAGCTGCCATTACCATTACCACACTGACTGTCGGTGATGTTTTCCTAAGCAACGAGTGGGCTTTCACTGAACACGAAAAGTATGGTATAGCCGTAAGGTCCCCCTCTGGTAAGCTCTACAAAATGAAGTTAGAGGAAATAGTTTAATGGCTATAAATCTTGGTGAAACAACTGAAATATTATTTGGCGATGAGCTATTAGCTACTACCGACCATACATATTCAGGGCTAGCAGCCACTATGCAGGCAGGTGAGAACCTCGTTTTTGGCGACCTTGCCTATTTCAAATCCGATGGAAAGTTGTGGAAAACTGATGGCGATGTTGAAGCAACTACCAAAGGTTTGCTGGCTCTTGTGGTTGCTACTATCAATGCTGAGGCTTCTGGTAAAGTCGTTCTTCTCGGCTTTATTAGGGATGATACTTGGAGTGC
>SDBU01010237.1_pt1 | contig 10427 bp, 6 predicted proteins | sample 2277071 | NCBI WGS metagenome assembly SDBU01 (sample SAMN10397929, study PRJNA504765) | marine sediment metagenome | isolation source: marine sediment core GS08_GC12, 126 cmbsf | place: Arctic Ocean: Gakkel Ridge, Loki's castle | collected 2008
CTCTTGGATGGCGCCTCCGCCGCTTTCGCCTGTTGCTCGCTCATGCCATCCGGCAAGTAGCCGTATTGTTCGGGGCGGTGTCTCATGATAAGAGAAAGTGGGATCATAACTGCCCATGCGGTGACGCCCAGGATAAGGGCAGCGCCTCGCCAGCCGCGGGTAGCAATGAGCCAGACTACTGCTGGTACCGCCATAGCCCCAACATTGAGTCCCCCCTGTGCGATTCCAAGACTGAGCGCACGCCTCTTTCGGAACCAATTCGCCATCGCCACCTGTATCGCTACCCCGATGGCGCCGGCACCGAGTCCCAGAAAAAGCAGGAATATCACGTAGAACATAGTCAGGCTCTGCATTCGACTGAGGAGTACGAAGGCTGTACCCACCAAGATAGATGCGACAAACATTAATTTTCTTGGTCCAAACCTGTCGACGAGGTACCCCTCCACTGGTCCGAGGAGACCGCCCTCCAGTCTTGAAACGCCAATGGGTCCTGACATCGCGGCTCTGCTCCAGCCAAATTCGTTCAAGATAGGCAAGAAAAAGGCGCTGAAGCCATATGTGTACATGCCGCCGCTAAGTAAATTGGTGATATTGCCCGCAAGTACTATCCACCAGCCGTAGAAAACTTTTTTAGGTCTTTTCAGTAAACCACTAATGCTCAAGGAAGCCTCCTGTCTGAGATTCCCTAATCTCTTTCCCATATTCGCAATGTCTCTTGGAAAAGCCCTATTTCAATTCAGAGAGGAATGAACCATTATCTTCACCCAAGGAAGCATTTTATCATATTGGCAGGTCTCTGTCGCATCCTATTAGGAAACAACAAACTCGTCCCAAAACTTGGCCGACCATAGCGACATCCCTTTGACCGACTTTACCAAGAGAGGCGTTCTTATCTAGATAATCAGACGGAGGGTATTATACACTCACTCACCTTCCAGTAGCCCATATTTAGAGGCCGTTTAGTAACCTATCCTCCCCCTCTCCTTTGAGGGAGGTTAAACTAACGGGGCGTCTAAGAGGGGCGTCAGCCCCTCTTTTAATCTCTCTCCCCCTCTCCTTGAGAAGGAGAGGGGGATTAAGGGGGTGAGGCCTGCCCTGCGTCAGGCCAGGGTTAATAAACAATCTCACATTTAGACCCCTGTCTTGAGTTCATGCTATAATTTTACGATATGAAAGTTTCAGACCTAGGGGAATTTGGGCTGATTGACCTCCTGGCCAGGATAGCTTACGGTGCACAGGACAAAGAGGCAGGAGCCTGGCAACGGCTTATTCTCGGCATTGGTGATGATGCTGCCGCCTGGCATGGGGACGACTCGACTCAACTGGCTACCGTTGATTCCTTAAGACAAGGTGTTCACTTTACTTTGGAAACAACTTCCTGGGCAGACCTGGGGTGGAAAGCGCTGGCAGTCAATCTGAGTGACATTGCCGCTATGGGTGGCTTGCCCCAATATGCCCTGGTGGCATTAGCCTTGCCCGGCAGTACTGAGATAGAGGATGTTACGGCTCTCTACAAAGGAATGATTGAATTGGCGAAGGAGTTCGGGGTAGCCATAGTTGGTGGAGATACTGATAGTGCCTCGCTGGTGGATATTACTACTACCATCATCGGCAGCACCAGAAGTCGGGAAGCACACATACTCACCCGTTCCGCCGCCAAACCCACTGAGAAAGTGGCTGTTACCGGTTATTTAGGAGCGGCCGCCGCTGGATTGGAGATGCTTAGTAAGCATCTCCAATTTGACACTGAAGCTACGGCCGGTTTGAAAAAGGCTTTTCTCCGGCCCTATCCCCGAGTAGCTGAAGGACAAATACTGGTAGAACACGGGGTGAGAGCCGCGATAGATATTAGTGATGGGCTGATTTCAGACCTGAACCACATCTGTCAGGCAAGCCAGGTTAGTGCCCGAATAGAAAGTGACCGCGTGCCCGTTCACCCCGCAGTCAGGGCTAACTTCGGTGATAGAGCCATGGGGCTAGCCCTCTCCGGGGGAGAAGACTACGAGCTTTTGTTTACTGCCAGCGCCGAGAGTATTGATAGGATAAAAGAAGCTGTCTCTTGCCCAATAACAGTAATTGGGGAAATTACGGCTAACAACGCCGGCGAGATAACTCTGGTCAATGGAAAAGGAACTCCGGTCAACCTGTCCAAGATAGGATGGGAACATTTTACTACGAGATAAAAAGGAGAGTTAAAGAGAGGCGAAGCCTCTCTTTAGAAAAACTTCCCCTTCCCCTTGATAAGGGGAAGGGGATAAAGGGGATAGGGTTATTAAAATTGAGGAGCGAGGTTGATAGAAAATCTCAATATGAGCTTACTTGAGTTAATCAGCCATAGCCCGGAACAGACTCAAAAACTGGGAAAGCATATCGGCGAGTTAGCCGTAGCTGGTGATGTTTTTCTGCTGGTTGGAGACCTGGGAGCAGGGAAAACCTGCCTCACCCAGGGCATTGCCTGGGGGCTGGATATCAATGAATACACGCTAAGCCCCACCTTTGTCATCATGAGAGAACTCTACGGACGGCTGCCGCTATATCACATTGACCTGTACCGGCTCGACCGTATCGAAGAAAGCCTGGATTTGGGCTTGGATGACTATTTATATGGACGGGGTGTTTGTGTCGTAGAATGGGCCGAAAAGGCGTTAAGCATACTGCCCACAGAGCACCTCCTGATTAAAATAAGCTATCTTTCTGATACCGAGCGCAGCTTCCAGATAAAACCTAGCGGACAACGCTACCTGGAAATAGTGGCGCAACTGAAAAACTTCGTGCTTTGATAACGCTCATCTTAGTGCTTAAACTAAGAATTGTCGGTGACGCAAAGGAGGTGTATGATGAAGAAGTTCGGTTTTATTTTGGTGGTCACGCTGATGCTTACGATGCTGTTGTGGCTAGTGCCGGGAAGCGGTGGAGAAGAGACTCCCGCCGCTGCCTCGCCGTCAGTTCCTCTGGGGTTGCCGGGCGCAGCGGCAGAGCTGGCCACGGATAACTCCACCTTTCCTTCAGACGAAGCCGGGCTGGCTGCCTACCTCAGGGTGAGCCCCTTGGATATGGTGAAGGCAGGCACCGCCTTCGAGGTGCTGCACCGTCAGGGGGGCAACTGGGTGGTAGGGATAGTGCCAGTGACAGTATACCCAGCTTGGGACGTGCACTCCCAAAAAACACAGGATGTTTTTGTTTATATAGATAGCCAAGGATGGGTTGTTGCCTACCTAAATAGAGAATACCCACCTGCCGGCATCATGGTGTGGGCGGTTGATAGAAGTAATCCAACACTAACAGCAATAAACACTACCAGCCTTGAAGATGCGCTTCAACCCGTGATAGCAGCCGCTGGATTTGATTTTTCCTCACTAAAAGGACAAGTGGGTTACTATCATTTCGGCTATCCCGAAGCCAATGGCATGACACTAGCAGTAAAGGTGAAAAAAGTAGATCCAAACACTGATGGTTTGATTGGCCAGATGAGCTTATCTGTAGCACAGGGTTCAACCATATATTCCGAATCTCTATCCATAATTGCAAGTCGCTCTGCGATATATTGCGGCTCACTCTCGGGTTCTGTCTGGAGATTCAATACGCTTGGTGCGAGTCACCCCCAGGTAATGTAGGTTCTGTTTCAGGAATATATGCTTTAGGTGGCTCGATTATGCAGTCAGGAGTTGGATATAGTTATCAAATTCATCAAGCCAACGCGAGCCAGCAAGCTGAAGCGGTTGGAATGGCAGTTGCCGTGATATATAAGACGCCTTAGGAGCATCTATGAAGCGAAGGCAGAGAGGGCTTCGTGAGTTTCTGGTGCTACGGTGCTCAGGCTTGTTATTGCCTTCAAAGACAAAAGGAGGGGTGTTCCGCTGGTGAAACTCTGGCAAAGGTTATTTATTGGAACTGCAGCATTGGCGCTGCTGGCAACCTTCGTCCCTGGCGGAGTGGCTCCGCTGGTGCCGCATAGTGCCAGAGCGTCAAGTGAGGTCGTCAGCCTTGCCGAGATAAAAGCCACGCTCGGCCTCACCGACCTGGGTATAAGCGATGAGACACTGGAAGAGCTTCTGAGCTACCCGGCGGACCAAAACGTAACCATAAGGCAGCTAGCCGAAGCTGTCACGGTGGAAGCCAGGTATGCCGAGCTTCTGGACGGCAGGAAAATTAAGGCAGCTTTAGGTCTGGTTGAGGCAGCCGGTGCTATCTCCAGCTTCATTTCTACATACAGCCAGGTTGGTCAAATTATGCTGGCGGTGGCTGGAACAAGTTCATCATGGCTTGGCATCGTTGGCCAGATGCTACAATATGGAGTGCTCATACCTTCTATTATTGAGGCAGTGGAAACACAGCAGATTGCCAGAATAATCGCTAGCTACGTGTCTGTAGCCACAGTCGCTAAAGATGCGGAAGCGTGGGAAATGATAAGAACAATCTTTGGCAACACCTGGTTCTACGAACGGGAGGACGCCCTATATACTATGGCGCAGCATGCCTGGGAGGCTCGTTACCATCAGCAGGAGATACGAGATGCCGCTAGATTGCTTGGCATTGAGATTGGAGATCGGGTCAATACCTACCTAGCCTACCGCTCTGGTCAATATACGGCGGCGGCTACCACCAGCGTAACCGGGGTCATCGTCATGAACGAGGGAGAATACTCTATCTGTGAGGTGGTATTGGTACATGACAGATTGTGGCCTCTGTCCGATGAAGTCTCGGAAACCGTCCCTGAGATCGCCCCTGGGGGAAATGCCTTAATGGCATTCGTTCCCGGCGTGGAAAAGATAGATTACCTGGAGTTCAAAGTGCTGGGGGCTATAGCCAGGGTAGACCCTCTCCAGCTTTCCCCCGCCCTACCCATTATATCAACGCTAACAACCTCTGCCTTTGGTAACTACGCTCCTAGAGAAATCGCCTTTGACGGGAGCCACTCGCTACCACGCGAAAAAATTCTGGGTTACGAGTGGGACTTTGGCGATAACTCAGAAAGGCAATTGAGCGAGAATGCCACGCATACCTATCAGTTACCCGGAATTTACTCTGTTACTCTTACCGTCTCTACCTCTGGCGGAAGCGCCACGGCAACGAAGACCGTCACAGTTCTAAATCCTGTATCGGCTAGCTTTAATGTGTCCCCGCAGGACGGGCCAACTGCCACGCTTTTTCAATTTGACGCTTCGGCGTCAGCTACCCTGGCGGGCAACATCGTCTCATATCTGTGGGATTTCGGCGGCGGTTCCCCCCAGTCAGACAATGTGACCGCCGTCCACCAGTTTGCCGAAGAGGGGTACAAGAGCGTCATCCTTACCGTAACCAATAATTATGGAGCATTCGCCAGAGCAAATAAGACAGTGTTTGTCGGGTCTGAGAAGCCCACCTACGGCTCAGGTGCTACTGCTGTTGGTGCTGACGCTGTCTGGCAGAGGGATCTCAGTAACCCTAACATATATACCACTCTTTATTATCTTTATGATTCGTTTGCTGTGGGTGCTGATGTTCTGTGGCTGACAGGTCTCAGTAACCCCAGTATAAACACCACCGCCTCTCATATCTACGACTCTTTTACTGTGGGTGCTGATGTTCTGTGGCTGACGGGTCTCAGTAGCCCCAGTATAAACACTACCGCTTCTCACATCTACGATTCCTTTACTGTGAGTGCCGATGCTGTATGGAAACGGCCTCTTGAGATGGAGCAAGTGGCTCCGGGTGATGCCAATGGCGATGGTGAGGTAAATGCTGTTGACATTACCAAGGTAGAAAGGATAATAGCTGGGCTAGATGTCTCGACCCCCGGGGCTGATGCCAATCAAGACGGTAACATCGATGCTCTAGATATTACCAAGGTGGAGAGGCTCATTGTTGGTCTGGTATAGCTTATGCAAGTAGCCAGAGATACTTCAACCGATACGGCTAGCCTGGCTCTGGTTCAAGATGGCGCAGTGCTGGCTGAATTAACCTGGCGCTGTGGGCAGAACCATTCTACCCAGTTGTTACCCAACCTGTCTCACCCAGGGCATTGCCTGGGGGCTGGATATCAATGAATACACGCTAAGCCCCACCTTTGTCATAATGAGAGAACTCTACGGGCGTCTGCCGCTATATCACATAGACCTGTATCGGCTCGACCGTATCGAAGAAAGCCTGGATTTGGGCTTGGACGACTATTTATATGGCAATGGTATTTGTGTCGTAGAATGGGCAGAAAAGGCGTTAAGCATACTGCCCACAGAGCACCCCCTGATTAAGATAGGCTATATTTCTGATACTGAGCGTAGCTTCCAGATAAAACCTAGCGGACAGCGCTACCTGGAAATAGTGGCGCAACTGAAAAACTTCGTGCTTTGACAAGGGTCAGCCTGGTGCTTAAACTACAAATTGTCAGCGACAATAGAATTAAGAGTAAGAGGTTAGGGCTATGGAGAAAAAGATACTTGGCAAAATCTTTAGAATTCTACTTGTATTTTTGAGGCGTGTGGCTCTGCCATTGGTGATGGTTATTGCCCTGGCAGTTACCCTACTACCAGGCAGCACACCCATAGCGGAAGCTGCTGGAGGTGGAGATGCTCCATGCTTCTCCACCGTACCGATACCCAAGATCGGGGCCGCTGGCGGCTATGTGATGATGCCCGGTGTTGATGTTGGGGCTATAGCTGCCGGTGGCGCGGTAATGTTTGCCTCGGCGGACATCACCGACCCTAATAACAATAACACCCTGCTGAAGTCAACCGATGGTGGCTATAGCTGGATGATTAAGGCTGGGTTCAGGACGACGGCCAGTGCCTGGGCTGATACTACCACCATCGTGGAAATTGGGCTATCGCCTCAGTACAGCAACAATACCACCCTATTTGTCGCCACCGAGAAGTTTGTCTACCAGTCAATTGATGGCGGCACTACCTTCTTGAGGATGACAGCAATATGGGCGGCTGGCGAGACCATCACCGATATGGATGTTGCTCTGGATACCCGTGACCGGGAATCGGTAATCATCGGTACCACCGGCGCCGGTAGCATCGGTGAGGTCTATGTCTATTCCCCGGCAACCACCGCCGACAACTGGCAACCACAGCTTATCGGGGTGACTCGCAATGTCCTGGCAGTCGCCTTCTCACCCTACTTCGCCGGTGATGAGGGCATCTTTGCCGTAGCCGTTAATTCAACAGTCAGAACCGAAATCAGGTGCGCCTTCGGCTCCACCAGGGACGGCGGTAACTGGGGAGCTTCTTTCGGCGATGGTCGGTTTCGGGACAGAGTGGCTAATGAGATAGCAGCCACCCGGGCGAGGATTGCCTTCCCCGATGACTTTGATATTGATTCTCTCACCAGCAACATCGCCTTCGTCGGCTTATCGGCCGGTCCATCAAATGGGCTGAACATTAACGAGAAGGGCGATGTTTACATGGTAGTCTTTCAGTCAATACTCTCGTCAACGCTCGACCTTAATGTCAGAGGGCTTATCTCGACCATCCAGACATCAACCAACATCTGGTCTATCGATGTCAGCGGCAACGCCGCGGCGGCCAGTATCATGGTCGGCACGAACTTCTGGTCGACCGGTGTGACCAACTACTACTGGTCGCTCTACTACAGCACCGATAGCGGCGCCACCTGGTCGACTCCTCGCGAGTCGCAACCAACGGGAGGAAACCCCACCAGAGATGGCGATGCTAACAACAGGTTCTTAACCATGGGTGTTAATGCCATGACTAATGTGCTGATATCACCCGACTTCGCTACCAGTGGGGTAGCTTATGCCGCCACCGCTGGTGCCGGCACCAGCGGCTTATCCCGAACCGCCGATGGTGGCCAGTCCTGGAACCAGATAAGCCTGGTTGACTGGCCCGGCGGCTCTACCTATAGAGTGGAAGAGTTGGATGCGCTCACTACCTCGAAATGGTACCTGCGCCTGGAGACGGCTGGAGCCAGCCTTAGTTCCTTGTGGCTGACCACCAACGGTGGTGCCCGCTACGAGAGGGTATACTCCTATGCCAATCCCGGTATGCCCCTGGATTACGATGGACTCAACATAAAGGGTGCTGACCAAGACGTATTCTTTCTCACGCAATATTATCCAGCAGCAAGTGGCGGTACCAGGATAGGCAGATTTTGGCGGTCAACAGACAGTGGCGCTACCTTCCCCAGGACAATGGCGGCCAAGACAACTTCAAAAATGCTGGCCAGAATCATAGACAGCGAGACGACTATCTATACTCTTCATGAAAACGGTGAAATCTGGCGTACTGCCGATGGGGGAATAACTTGGGTCGCTCCCACTGAGAGCGTTCTATCGGGTAACCTGAGAGGGCTTACCAGGAAGGGAGCCATCCACATGGTGAGGAACCGCGTCGGATCGGCTATCGGAGGGCAGATGACGATATTTATCTCAACCGATAATGGAACGACCTTTACTCACACCCTGGGCGTCACCAACCCTAACATCACCTACGGGGGTCTTGCCTTTGACCGGAACTACGCCGAAAACAAATACGTCTATGTTGCCGTTCGGGGTGTGAATGCTGGTGTCTGGAGGATTGAGGTAAATGAGGCTAACCCGGAAAGCACCCAGTGGCAGCGGATTGATGACATAGTCAATCCTGCCGCAGCCAGCACCGTGAATCCATTTTGGGTGCGTACGCCTAAGAGCAATGTGCTCTATGTCGTTGATACAGCTCCTGTCATTACGGGGAATGTCAGCGGCGGACTGTGGCGTAGCATCAACCCCGCGTCTGACCTTGGGGGCAGCCGCCCCCCAGTCTTCGAAAAGTGGAACTGTGGGCTGGCTAACGGCGATATTATGAACTTGGCTGGCTGGGCAATGTTTGCCAATACCGTATTCCTGAGGAATACGGCCGTAAGGAATGACCCGGCCAACTACTACAACCAGCTCGTAGTCCTGGTTGATACCCTCGCTGACGTTGCGCACGTTGAGGTCAACTCGGGGGGCACGATAACCCTCCTCCCAGGCGCCAGCCAGAGTAACGTACCACTGGACATCAAGAACATACCAGACCTAGGTGCAGGCAACGGTGTGGGTGACTTTACCTTCAATCTCAGTTGGAATAAGGATGTCATCCAAGTGGATAACATCACTGCGGCAACAATAGCCGGCTTCAACATATCCGCTGCTACCCCGGACAATACCACAGGCACAGCCAACCTCACCGGCAATACGTCCGGCAGCTATCTCACGGATAATGTAACTGTGGCTACCTTCAACATCAGCGCTGTGGGGAGTGCGGGGAACACCACTTCCATAAGTATTGCTATCACCAGCCTTCGCGACAAGGACGCTATCGCTATCCCCGCCATACCGGTTGGTGCCTCGGTGCAGCTCTCGGGTCTAGCGGTAACCACTAATGCCGCCGATAACATTACCGTCACCTCAGCCCGGTTAAGCGGCACCCTGACATCTCGCGGCACGGCAGCAACAGCTAATGTTTCCTTTGAGTGGGGGCCGACCTCAGGCAACCTCACCCAGCAGAGCACCCCACAAGAAATGGCTGCAACCGGCAACTTCAGCTATGTCCTTACTGACTTATTGGCTAACACCACCTATCACTTCCGAGCCAAGGCGGTAGGTGATAATACGACTGTTTACGGGGATGAGAAGAGCTTTAGCACATTAGCAATACCGTTGGTATCAATAAACATAACGCCAGATAACCCGGGACTTACATCAGGTCGCACCCAGCAGTTCACCGCCACCGGCACTTACTCTGATAACACTACCGCCAATATAACCAGTACGGCTAACTGGACTAGCTCTAATCCCAGTGTGGCTACGATAAGTGCCGCTGGCCTGGCAACGGCAGTAGCCGCCGGCGATACCACCATCACGGCGGCACTGGCCGGAGTAAGCGATAACACCACTCTCACCGTCACGGCTTCGGTTGAGGTCAACTCGGGGGAGAGGCTCACTGTTACCGCCAACGAGAGCCGGGGCAACATACTCCTGACTATCAAGGGCATACCCGATAGTGGCAACGGCACCGGCGTTAGTGCCTTTACCTTTAACCTGAGCTGGAATGAGGACGTCATCCACGTAGGTAGTTATGTTATCCCAATACTTATTGACGGCTTCCACATTCATACCCTTGCCGGGAACACTACGGGTACGGCCACTGTTATCGGCAATACCTCCGGCAGCTATCTCGTGGGGAACACAACCGTGGCTATGCTCGGCTTCAGCACCGTGGGCATCACCGGAAACTCCACCTCCATCAATGTCACTATTACCCAGCTCATTGACCATAATCTGGAGACTATCCCGGCTACCTCTATTAACGCCGCGGTCGAGATTATAGACCTGGTGGCTGAAACCGGTATTTACCAGGGATTAAGCAGTAATGTAACGGTGCTCAAGGTGAACATCGACCGCATCAAAAACTCATCTGATAACTCAACGGCAAATATACCCGGCGGTATCGGCAGCTACACGGCCA
>SDBU01010238.1_pt1 | contig 10426 bp, 9 predicted proteins | sample 2277071 | NCBI WGS metagenome assembly SDBU01 (sample SAMN10397929, study PRJNA504765) | marine sediment metagenome | isolation source: marine sediment core GS08_GC12, 126 cmbsf | place: Arctic Ocean: Gakkel Ridge, Loki's castle | collected 2008
GATTACGGATGTTCAGGGAACAGCGCGATTCAATCTGACGGACTGTCTGGCGCAGCAGGAGCCTGCCGCTGATGCGACAGTCAGGGTGGAGGCATCCGGCGATTCGGGCGGGCCTGCTGTGTTGAATTTGGTCGTCCCGCTCGATGTGCTCAAAGCACTAACGACCCACAAGGACACTCCGAAATCGCCATAAGGGACGCGCGGGTCCGATGCCCGTGCAACACATAGACGGCGGGTCTGATGTGGCTTGGTCTTGTAACGTGAGAGAGGGGGAACCCCATGTCGTCAGCAGCGAGACGGACTAAACTGGCGCCTCCCGTCAAGAAGGACAGGGAGTATGTGCTGCGCACAGTCGCCGACCACGACGTCAAGTTCGTAGGGCTGTGGTTCACGGACATCCTCGGCTTCCAGAAGAGTTGCGACATTACGGCCGACGAGCTTCCCAAGGCGCTGAGCGAGGGACTTGGGTTTGACGGCTCTTCGATCGAAGGGTTCGCGCGAATCGAGGAGAGCGACGTGATCCTGCGCCCCGACCCGTCCACCTTTACCATTCTGCCGTGGCAGCACGAGGGCGACGTGACCCTGGCCCGGATGATGTGCGATGTTTACGAGCCCACCGGCGAACCGTACGTCGGCGACCCCCGTTATATACTCAAGCGGAATCTGGACAAGGCCGCCAAGCTGGGCTACTCGTTGCACGTGGGGCCGGAGCTGGAGTATTTCTACTTCCGCCGATCCACTGGGCAGCCGGAGGGGCTTGACGAGATGGGCTATTATGACCAGGTGCCGCCCGACTTCGGAAGCCACCTCCGCCGAGAGAGCGCGCTTGCGCTCGACCAGATGGGAATCGCCGTGGAGTACACGCACCATGAAGTCGCCCCGAGCCAGCACGAAGTGGACCTGCGCTACAGGGACGCCCTCACCATGGCCGACAACGTCATGACTTACCGCCATGTGATCAAGGCGGTCGCTGCGCAGCACGACGTCTACGCCACGTTCATGCCGAAGCCGATCTACGGACAAAACGGCTCCGGCATGCACACGCACATGTCTCTGTTCAAGGGCGATACGAACGCCTTCTTCGCCGCACGCAGCAAGTATCACCTTTCGCTCGTGGCCAAACAGTTCATCGCCGGCCTGCTCCGGCACGCTCCGGAGATCGTAGCCGTGACCAATCAGTGGGTGAACTCCTACAAGCGGCTCGTGCCCGGATTTGAGGCGCCGGCGTACGTCAGTTGGGGCCAGCGCAACCGTTCGGCCCTGGTCCGCGTGCCCATGTACAAGCCCGGCAAGGAGCGATCGACGCGGATAGAGTTCCGCGTTCCCGATCCGGCCTGCAATCCGTACCTGGCCTTCGCGGTCATTCTGGCGGCCGGCCTGCGCGGCATGGAGGGCGGATACAAGCTCGCGCCCGCTGTGGAAGACAACGTGTACGAGATGGATATCGCCATGCATCGAGACCGCGGCATCGAGCAGCTGCCCGGCAATCTCCACGATGCGATTACTCTGGCCGAGAAGAGCGACCTGGTCCGGGAAACCCTGGGCGATCACGCGTTCGAGAAATTCGTGGAGAACAAGAAGATCGAGTGGGACAGATACCGGGTCCAGGTAACGCGCTACGAAATAGAGAAGTATTTGCCCGTGCTATAGCAGGTTGCTGCGAAACTGTCGGGCGAGGGCGCCCGACCTACACGTTTTCCGCGCTGATCTGGGTTTCGTTATGTAGGTCGGGCGCCCTCGCCCGACAAGTATTTCAACATTCCCACTGCCACGTCGCCCGTCCGCCGCAGCGGACGGCCTCCTCGCAGTGACAAAAAAGGGCAGTTCTCCTTGTCATTGCGAGCGGCGCGAAGCGACGCGCGGCAATCTCGCCTCGCCAGCGGCCCCGCATGAGCGAGATTATGAACGTGCTCCCGCAGCCGCTGGACATGAAGTCATTTTTCGGATAAATCCGAGGCACTTTTGAGGACGCTTGATCGCGAAAGTCCGAAACGTCGGACTGGGCGACTAGAAAGTAAGCGCGCAGAATAGCGAAGGGATTGGGTCTGTTGGCAACTTGACGGGGCTAAGGCGCTGCCCTATGCTACATGCCCGGCTTAGCGAGTTGCGTGTCTGCGGGCCCATGGATGGGAATGGACTAATGGATGGCACTGTGAAGATATATCTTCGTTGCTTGCTTCCCACGGTTTTTGACGTCAAGCTGAAGTGCCAAGAGGACTCGTTCGAGATCAAGTGGAACATTCGTGAGGTACACCGAGTAGAGAAGTCAATCCGCCGACAGCTCAGAGTCGCGTGCAAGAAGTGGAATGCAGAGATGTCCGGGAAGGTGCAAGTCAAGTACAAGCTCTGCGTAAGACATCAGCCTGTTCGAGTCGTCACTAGGCGACATCACGTGAAGAAGCCGTCAGTGCACGAGTTGCTTGGTGACAAGCTTTACGGCGAGGCAACGTGCTTCATGGTCTGGGTGCCTTACCCCGATTGTGTATTCCAATGGCTGGGCAAGCCGAGCCCAAGAACCGGACACGATTACATGTGGATACCGACGACGGAGACCCGAGAGTTGCACGACCTTGAGCACAAGGAGCCTCGGTGTGCGGCACGCCATGAGTTGAAACACTGGGTCAAGAACAGAATGGAAGATGAAGATATCGACGTGCACACCATTCCCTCACCAGATAAGGACAGGAAGAAGCAGTACTGGCCTAAGCTGGGTATTCCTGGGACATAATACCTATTTCCTTCGGCTTCGGCGGCTAGCCTTCGGTCGGCTGGGGCGGTCCGCCATTAGACCGGCCCCTGCGCCGGCTGACGTGGAAAGCCCAGCTCGACCACTCGTGCCATCCGCGACATGTCGCCATCCCATCACGACTCCCACCGGTTTGCCAAGCATAAACCAGTATTATGTCCCGGGAACACTGTGTCATACCACGGTGAGACGTTCTTAACCATCGACGTCCTGTGGCAGAAATTGGACGAACAAAAGACGGAAATCCAGGTTCGTGAACATGCGCGTGAGCGCCTTTGGTCCCGATACCAAAGGATAACTCACTCTTTGAAAGCAACTTACGGTAGGCCGTGAGCACATGCGGCCCCATGGCATGGAGTTTGCGCGTACAAATGCGATATTCTCTGTGATGTGGCAAGGGACCGCTATCGTGAAGCGTGGGAGTGCCCATTTCTTTAGTAGGACGATTTTGCCAATGAGGGGAACTCTGGAACTGGCGCTGGAGAAAATTGCGATGTCAGCGTTTCCACACGTTAGGAGGGCCGTCTATGAGTCGTGAAAGGATAGTTCGGGTTTCATCGGTTTCGGTCGCTGTTCTTCTGTTCGCCTTGGGGGGAGTGAGTCAGGCGGTCTCATTCACCGAGATCGGTGACGCAGGCGACTTGCGCCCAACCGCACAGGACGTGGGGGGAGGCTTCAACAGCATCTCCGGCAGCATAGCGGTCCTGGGCGATGTGGATATGTACGGCTTCTGTCTGCCGGCGGGATTGTTCTCTGCTTCGACCGTGGGCGGATCGGCTGCCGACACGCAGCTCTACCTCTTCGACAATGCCGGACTAGGCCTACTGGGAAACGACGATGCAGCCGGTGACGGTCTGCAGTCCACTATCCAGGGAAGTCTGGCTGCTGGCAGGTATTACCTGGGTATCAGCGCATTCAACTACGATCCGTACAGTGCGGGAGGGGCGATCTTCCCCGACACCGTTGACTTTACCGCAGATCCGATCTGGGGACCTACAGGGCCCGGCGGCAGCCAGCCGCTCACCCATTGGTCGCAAACCACAAGCTCCGGTACGCTAGGGACTGGTCCATATACCATCACGATGTCCCCCACGATTCCCTGCGGGGTGATACCTGAACCGGCTTCGTTGGCGCTATTGAGTCTGAGCATCGGCGGGCTCGCCTGGGCCCGGCGCCGCAGGACGCGAAAGACCACATAGGGACACCAAGCTGCACACTTGCAGAGCCCGCTTAGGGCGGACCCTGCATGGTGGCGGGGCGAAATGACCGTCGCAGGCGGAAGCAGGGGGCCGGCCCGACAAACGGGTATTCCTGGAACGGTATTCCTGATGGCTATTCCTGGGACATAATACCTATTTCCTTCGGCTTCGGCGGCTACCCTTCGGTCGGCTGGGGCGGCCCGCCATTAGAGCGGCGCCTGCGCCGGCTGACGTGGAAAGCCCAGCCCAGCTCGACCACTCGTGCCATCCGCGACATGTCGCCATCCCATCACGACTCCCCCCGGCTTGCCAAGCATAAACCAGTATTATGTCCCGGGAACACTTCCCGGGAACACTTCCCAAAACCTTCGCCACCGTACTCCTTCGGATAGAACTTCTGACCGCGAACATCAATCTCTCTCGGCACAACCTCAGATGATCGTAGGCCCGCTTTTGCAGCCCCATCCATCTGGAGTGCCTGCTTGGTCTGTTTGTCATCCGCACCGTCTACCATGTCTGGTTCCTCCCCGATGTGGGCTCCGAAGAGCGGTGCATCACGAAGGAATCTCGGAGATCAGCATATGTCTTCATGTCAAGACCCTCAGAGCCCACGCCGCACGCCGAAGACCGCTGCCCCCGCCACGATAATGGCGGCCAGAACAGGGCCGATCGCTAGTACATACAAGTTGTCTGAGATGATTCGCAGGATGGGCGGGGCGGCGAGTGACACCGCGATCAGGCCGAAAGAAATCAACGGAAGCGCTCCCCGAATACGCAGTTCAAGGGCCAGGGTCCACTTGTCCTTTGGGCCTATCCGCACCCACGTGCGCCTGGTGATTGGCATATCATTGCTGACCCTGAACGCAATCTCCTTCAAGTCGTAGTCTGAATCCACCGTTGTTTCAGCAGGTCCTTGGAGCTCTATCCCCGTCCCATGAGTAACATGCATGGGTGGGGTGGTTGGCTGCGGGCGATGGACGTCCGGATGGTAGTGGTACGTCAGCAACCGGTAGTAATGTCCGGGCAACAGCTTCAGCTTGTCCACGGGAGCAAACGAGTCTGTTTCCTGTGGCCTACTCGCCTTCTCTGAGATGTCGAGTACTCCCCAAAAGTACTCCTCACCAGAGAAAGCGCTCTTGCTCGACAACCTGGCGACGACTGACTCCCAGAGGGAGACGGACGTGCCCGTCTCGACCAGATGGCCAACATCCTCTGCCTTGAAAACCAGGTAACCGCTCCCGTCGCTTTCTCCCGCTGTGCCGAATCGCGGCAGGACGGATTCCCCTCCCCGGAACAGAGCGGCCTGGAATGCCGCCTCGTGTGTCGCACGGACAAAGCCTCGAAGACCAAGATCGATGCTGCGGGTTGACCCGTGGATGTGGACTGCGACTATTTTTGCTTCCCTTACTGGCACAACGAACACTCCCTGCTGGCCGACTGCCTTCTCGTCAATGAAACAGATGATCGCGCTTGCGCCATTCAGTGTTTCAAGAAGATCCGGCTCGATGAGATCCTGCCGGTAGCGAAATCGCACCTTCGCCCCAATCGGCGCTGCCAGTGAGCGAAGGATATCCTCCTTGTATTGCTTGCGAACCGCCGATGATAGCAGGATGATCATAGTCGCTCACTCAGCCTCATTGTCCAAGCCGATAGCTGTGCCGCAGGAACGTCCTGTACTCGTCGTTTCTCAATGCTCTTGGGTACATCCAACGTTTCAAGCACCGCTCCGCCAATAGAGTCGCCGGCCAGTCGTAGAAGCAAGGGCGCGATACTTCATTACGAAGGAATCGAATGGCGTTACGTCCAAGGGGAGCCACGAATACCTCCCGGTGAATGCCGTGGTAGATCAGGTCTGCGGCCAGGCCAAGTCTCGAAAGCCCCTTGCGAATCACCTCTCGCCTGTTTCGGAATCCCGTCCCCCATGCCTCATGCTTTGCGGTTGCCTCGCAGTTCTCTTCAACGAATACCCGGAGGTCGTCATAGACGCCGTTGGAGAAATGGAATTCCCCAGAGCCCTGAGTGAAGCCGACACTCGTCCAGTACGAGTGGCCATCTATCTTGATGCGGTTGTATATGGAAGATCGTCCAAGGGCCGAAGCGGTTGTCAGCAGAACCAGATAGGGTGAGCGCACTTTCTTGCGAATCAGGGACCTCCTGCGGGCGTATTTCGTACGGAACGCACGCCGTACCTCGTTGCTACAAGCAAGCATGGCGACTAATTTGCCCCCCAGCAGATGGGAATACGGGGGAACCGCTCCAAGCACATATGCGTCCATGACATGATATAGGTGATCCTTCTTCGTTTCACGATCCCAACCGACCCACTCGTCGCGGGTATGAAGCGAATACACCGGGTCATGCAAGCCCAGTATCCCAATCAGCTTGCCATTGCTGTCGTCAATGATTAGGAAACGGAGACGCCGGCCGTAACCCGCCGATACGGGAATGCTCCAGTGAAGGTACACGTACCGAAACAACAACTCGTACTCCGTGTCCCGCTTCACTTGGACGATCTTGGGCGATATCCTCTCGGGTCTCACGTTTCTGCCGTCGGCAATGTACTCCAGGAGGTCATCCTCGTAAGGCATTACCCCCGGCCCCGACTTCTCCAAGCGTTTGGCAACTGCCAGTTCGTTCATTCGGCGGTAGTCATCCTTGGTCGCGTTCTTCCGCATATGGATGACGCCGTTCCTTATCCGATAGCCCTGCTTCCGCAAGGCCCTCATGATCGCATCTCGGAGTTTGCCGGCGGACACCTTCGCCATCGGCCCAGACCTCGCCTAGAGTTGTCCACGAAACGCTTGATTCAAGCAGGAGTGCCCAGGTATTGACAGTTGTTCTATGGCTTCCTCATGGAGGAGCTTTGCCCCCCTGCCCTGTTCTGCAGGACATTCTAGATTGCGGGCCCGCTTGGCGCAACAGGAAGGGACAACTTCGCGCAGGCGCAGGGCCGTCGAGCCGACCTGCATCAAGGCCCGATCGCTTCCGCCCCACTTCAAACCAGCAGAGGTCATTAGGCAATCAGGGATTTCGGTACCTGAATACCTGATCGCAGCGTTCTGGAACTCCGCAAAGGCAGGCTAAGTGCTGCTGTTCGCAAATCCTGTCAGGGTTTGCGAACAGCGCACTTCCACAGGGGCTTTGCCCCTATGGCGCTCCGAAACGCTCCGATCTGTCGCGTTCCTCCGCTGTAACCCCCCGGAGGGCCTTCCGCGGCCCTCCAGACCTCCCGCGGCGTACGGCGGTTCAGAGACCCTGACAGGATTTCTGAACCGCTGTACTTAGGCTGGCGGACAGATTGAAAAGGATTCATCACCACGAATGGCACGAAGAGCACCAAGAAAAGACAAGATTACCAAGCCTTTCCATCGCCGTCCTTCGTGTCCTTCACGCCTTCGTCTCTGCAGGGACTACGGCGGGCAAGCGTGCGCCCCTACGATCGGCAGGAACTTCGGGTTTTCGCCGACTGTGCACTTCTTCAACCGACTGCCAGGCACTCTGCGGCCTGGGCTTCCTTGTTGTTGTGGAGAACTGGATAAGACCTTGTCCCGATGGGAGGCGGGTATTGCCCGTGCTTGCTTCGTCAGGATGACCGAGAAGGAGCTTTGCCCCCCCTGCCCCGTTTCAGATCCCCGATCGCGAGGCCCCGATCACGCATTAGCTGCCAGACCTTCCGCATGTCGTTCCACACCTTCAGCTTTGCCCCTGGATTGCGAAGGAGGTAGGAAGGGTGAAACGTCGGCATGACCTGTATGCCGTTCCATTCCTGAAAGCGCCCCCGCAGCTTGGTAATGCCCTCAGCAGTCTGCAGCATGGTCCGGGCGGCCAGGTTGCCCAGCACGACAATGATTTTGGGCTGAACGATCTCTATCTGCTTTCGCAGATGCGGAAAGCAGGCTGCGGCCTCTTCCGGCAAGGGAGTCCGGTTCTCGGGCGGGCGGCACTTGCAGATGTTGGCTATGTAGACCTTGTCGCGGCTGAGGCCGATCGCCTCGATGATGCGCGTGAGGAGCTGGCCGGCCGGGCCCACGAAGGGGACGCCCTGAATATCTTCGTGGTAGCCGGGCGCCTCGCCGACGAACATCAGGTCCGCGTCCGGATCGCCGTCACCGAAGACGAGATGGGTGCGGGTCTCGCCCAGGCCGCAGCAGCAGCGGGCTTCAAGAGTCTTTCGCAGCCGCGTCAGACGCCGCGTCTTCAGGGTGCGGCGGCCGGCGGCCAGCTCGGCGGAATGTTTTCGCTTGAGCTTGCTCACTTCCTCCGGCCTGAAGGGGATGTCGTGAAAGCCGAACGACCTCTCCAGCTCAAGGCGTGTTCTGGCCGCGGAGAGCAAAGAGGCCAACTCGCCTCGCCAGTTCATTGCGGCCTCGGCTGCGCCGCATGGCATTTCCGGGGACATGATGCGCTTCCCGCTTCACGGAACTTCCGTCCGCCAGTTGGCGGATCCCCGAACTCCGCAGCATCCCGTCTCAAGGTGCTTCCCTTTCGGGCACCTTCGTCTCAGGACTCTCCAGCACACCCGCGGCCTTGAGAAGGCGCGTCAGTTCCTGCACCACAGCCCCTTCCACGCCTTCCAGCGTGCCGGTCAGTTGGCATCCTGCGGCCTCGTGATGACCGCCGCCCCCGAATTGTCTGGCCACCGGCTCAATATCGATTCCGCTGCGCGAGCGCAGGCTGACCTTGATCTTGCGCGGGGCCTTCATCTCCCTGAGTAGCACGCCGACCACTGCGCCGGCCAGCGACCGGGGTAGGTCCGCGATGTCCTGAGTGTCCATCGGATCCAACCCGGTTCGTTGGAGCGTCTCGCGGGTCAGCACCATAAGCGCGATCTTGCCGCCTGCATGGCGTCTCAGGCTCTGGATCACTTCGGCCCGAAGCGCCATGAGCGCAGGGCTCTCCTGCTGATAGATATTCTCCGAGACGCCCACGTGGTCAGCGCCCAGCTCGATCAAGTCCGCCGCCGCGCGCAGGGCCGACGGCGTAGTGTTGGAAAAGATGAACCGACCGGTATCCGTCAGTATGGCTGCATAGAGACAGGTGGCCGCCTGGGCCGAGATCGGCCAGTGCGCGACCCGCGCCATGAGATAGACCATCTCCCCCACCGAACTTTTCCCTGTGTCCACCCACTCCGTCTTGCTCATCCGCTCAATAGGGGGATGGTGATCGATGCTCACCACGGGAATGTCAGGGCGCAGCCGGTTTCGTATCGTCTGGGCGCGCTGCCAGGTCGGCGTGTCCAGGACAACGAAGAGGTCGTGGTCCCCTCGCATGTCTTTGGCGGACGTTCCAACCCATTCGGCGCCCGGCAGGAATCGGTAGATACGCGGGATAGGGCTCTCGTTGACGATGGCCGGTTTCGCACCGAGGTCTCTCAGTACGTGTGCCAGAGCCAGCTCCGTCCCGAGCGCGTCGCCATCGAGACGGATGTGGGACGTGATCAGCGGCCGCTCGCTCGCCTCGAGGCGTTTCAGAATTTGAAAGGCAGGATCGGGAAGTGATTCCAAGAAGCTGCTGGCTGCCCTCAAAAGTAGTCTTCTCTCGACTGCGTCTGGTAGTTGCCGCCGGCTTGGGACACGCCCAGGACGCCGGCCTGGTCCCAGTTCTCTTGGCCAGTGAACAGGATAATCAACTGCATGAGGTCCTGGCCAGCCGCCCCGAAGCCACCGCCGCCACCTCCGCCACCATAGCCGCCGCCGCCCCCGCCGCCATAGCCTCCGCCCCCGTAGCCTCCGCCCCCGTAGCCTCCGCCGTAGCCACCTCTGCCGCCGCCCCCACCGCCATAGCCGCCGAAGCCGCCCGGTCCTCCGAAACCGGCAGGACTGATGAGAAGGTCGCTTACATCGTACTGGCGGAAGTCGGCCGGCTCGACGCGGATAGCGCGTTCGCGCGTGGAGACGTACACCGCGCCATCGGCGAAAACGTATTCCAGCCCCGCCTGCCTGGCAGTAGCCCGAAGAGCCTGACGGGCCGGGATGTCGCGGACCTCCAGGCTGACCAGGCTTTGCTCGATATCCCTCAGGGCCGGGTCAAGAACAATATTGGCATCCAACGTATCGCGAAAGAAAGTCAGAGCCTCGCGCAGCGGGGTCTCATCGAAATGGCAGTCAACGCGGCTCTCAAGCTTCGCTTGAAGCGGAAGCTTCCAAAACAGCACTTCGCCGCGGTCGCCCGCGCCCGCTCGCCCGGACAGCACGAACGTCAGGCCGCCCAGCACAAGAGCAGCCAGCATGGATTTGCTAAGCTGTCTCATCTTCGCACCTCCCTCTGCACAAACTCATCCCCGGATCCCCCTCTTCATAGATGAATTATATATCACGCCATCGAACCAGGTCAAGGCCCCCTGCGGTCTCGAATGCTTCAGTCAGATTTTACGAACTTGGCGGCATCCGCGCAGACGAATTTGCCGGGCGTGCTCTGGCCGTTGTGAATCTCCACGACGTGTGAGCCGGCGCTGAAGTCGTACGTGCCGAGCAGGACCCAC
>SDBU01010239.1_pt1 | contig 10425 bp, 9 predicted proteins | sample 2277071 | NCBI WGS metagenome assembly SDBU01 (sample SAMN10397929, study PRJNA504765) | marine sediment metagenome | isolation source: marine sediment core GS08_GC12, 126 cmbsf | place: Arctic Ocean: Gakkel Ridge, Loki's castle | collected 2008
CAGATATGTAAGAGCAATATTGTGAGTGAATACTGCCGCCACAAGTATTACCAATAGTCCTGTCATATATAGTTATCCTTATTTTGATGGTTTAAGTTTTTTGCGGTTCAATATCCGCTATTGTTCTTGTTATCCACAAAAACACGCCCAGAAGGAAGAAAGCGCCGGGAGCCATCGTCATTACCACCCAGTTAGTCCATCCGCCTGGCATGACTCTTATCCCCAGGATAGTTCCAAAACCAAGAAGCTCGCGCACTATAGCGACACAGATAAGCGTATAGGAATAGCCAATCCCATTTGCCAAAGCATCCAGTATGGAATGGTGTACCTTATTCTGCACATAAAAGGCTTCGGCTCTACCCATTATGATGCAGTTGGTGATAATGAGTCCAACGTAAGGACCCATCGCCTCGCTGGTACTAGTGGCATACGCCTGGAGTACCTTGTCAACTATAATAACGAACGAAGCGATAACTACCATGTAAGTTATTATCCTTACACGCTGAGGGATCATGGAGCGTAACAGCGATATGATTATAGCTGTCGCAATCAGCACAAAGGTAACTCCCGCCCCCATAGCGATGGCGTTCGAGACCTTGTTCGTTATTGCAAGAGCGGAACATATCCCCAACACCATGGAGAATATAGGTTGGTCACCCCACATCCCGTCCTTTGCTACCTTATAGCCTGTTGGGCCAAGAAGCTTTCTAAACATCACTAATTACCTTTCTCGTATAGAAGTCTGTACTCTTCCGCCTGACTGTTTATTATCGCTCCAAACGCCTTACTGGTCAAGGTAGCGCCAGTTATCCCATCCACTTCATTTTTCGCATTGGCTCTGTCAGGCGGCGTTATCACAAGCCCGGACGAGATGTCTTTATCATTAAACTTGTCTAGAAACTCCGCCTCTGTAATCCTTCCTCCTAAACCAGGAGTCTCCTCCTGATGGATGATGGTAAGCCCTTTGATCGTCTTAAGATCGGAAGACAAGGCCAGAACGCCATGAATAGGTCCCCATAGACCAGAACCGTTAAACTCGAACGCGATATTCCCGTCCTGGGAAGTATAGAAGCTTTTCTCGCCTATCAGCTTTGTCGTTACGCTTCCCTGGAACTTTGTTTCCACCTCAGCCGGAGCGCAGGGGATATTTAACGCCTCCAGAACACGCGTTCTCAGCTTAAACAACTTGTTCGCTTTGATGCGGTCTTCGGTGTAATAGTCCACACCTACGAGCACAGTGGTTAGCACAGCGCCCAGAATGAGAATGAAAACAACCATTAACACTTTGTCTCTCATGCTCCTTCTCCTTCGTTCCTCGCAGTCGGCGACCCGACATTCTCTCTTTCGTTCCTCGCAGTCGGCGACCCGACATTCACCTGCTTGTATTTTGACGTTACAACAATATGGTCAATGATCGGGGCAAACGCATTCATTATGACGATGCTAAACATAACCCCTTCCACGTACCCGGAGAAACTGCGGATCAAAACCGTGAGAAGTCCGCATAAAATGCCAAAGATACACTTGCCTGCTTTCGTATAAGGCGATGTAACCGGGTCAGTTGCCATAAACATAGCGCCAAACAGAAGGCCGCCTGCCAGAAGCTGGAACGTAGGTGGAGCAACTCTTTCGCCAATAGCGCTGTTTCCTATAAAGGACAGGACAACAACAGAACCCAGGTAGAAGATAGGAACTCGCCAGTTGCTCACCTTGACAAATATGAGGAATAAGCCGCCGAGAATTATGCCAAGCCTGAACGTTTCTCCTATACTGCCAGCGCGTCTGCCCAGAAGCAGATCCATTGTGGCGGGTATCGTTCCCGCACTCTTATATATAGTTAACGGCGTCGCTGATGTTATGGCATCAGTGAACGGCATCAGCCAGGCGGTTGTCATGATGGCGGGGAAAGCAATGGTGATAAACAGCCTACCGACCAGCGCAGGGTTGAAGATATTTCGTCCGGTTCCACCAAAGACCTCTTTCCCAAACACAGTGCCGAAAGCGACACCGACACCAACAACCCAAAGCGGGGTAGTGGGTGGCAAAACCAGCGGAAAGATCAAGCCAGTAACCAGGAAACCCTCGTGTATCTCCTTCTTGCGGATTACGCCAAAGAGAACCTCAACAGCGCCACCCACAGCATAAGAAACGGCGATCATAAAGAGTACCCTGATTCCAAAGAAATAGACCGCAGCTATTCTGGAAGGAACGAGGGCGAAGATCACAAACGTCATGTATCTTTTGACATCAAGGTGATCAGTGACGTGTGGCCCCGCTTCTGTTGTTTTGGCTGTACCGAACAAAACTTCGTCAAAAGCGTCAAGAGCTGGCTTGAAAGGGCCGCTCAATAGTTTCACGTTATACAGTTTGTCCATTAGTTGCCTGAGAGGTTTCATCTATCCAATCCTTTAACATTCTCGTCACCTTCTTCAGTGTCCTCGGAAGAGGTGAAGCCCTGTTCAATTAGTTTCTCCTTTCCCTCTTTTATGGACGTAGCAAGAGGGATCTTCGATGGGCAAATGTAGCTACAGAGATTGCACTCAATGCAATTGAATATCTCCAGCCTCATTAGTATTTCATCAATAATGTCATTCTCGACGTACTTGTAAATGAGATGAGGTATTATTTTTGCGGGGCATACCTCATCACAGTAAGCACAGGATACGCAGGGCCTTCTATCGCCGTGCGCGTTAGTGTCACAATCTTTTTTGAGGCCCGGAATACTGGCGAGGAAAGTACGAGAATAGGAGTCTCTCCTGAACCCTGGATTCACAAAATTCAGAAACTGCCTGGTCGTTTCCTCTGGAAGAGCGATGACGGTTGCGCACTGACGATCTATGGGAGACAGGTCTGATAAAGTATCGCCTATCATAGGACTGTTTAGCACAAACCGCGCAGGTCTACTTTCATCTATTCTGCCTCGCGCTAGATCCTCAAGTGTGGTACCGATCCTCAACCTAACGTGACAGTTTTCCTTGAACCCTGTACCAGCGAGGGCGATTACTCTTTCGATAACCGGTTTACCCTCTACTACAGCCTCATATACGTGCAGTATAGTCTGGACGCTCAATATGACCACACCCAGATCCGCAGCAGAAGAATCGTAAGGAAGTGACTTATCCAGAACTGTTGATATGATGATCTCATCAGACTCCTGTGGATACTTGGGCGCTAGAGTGAACATATCCGCCCAACTAAGACCTGACATCAGCGAAGTTACCCGTGAGATCACTTGCTTCTGCTGGCTGTTGAGAGCCAGATGCACTTTAGCGCCGGGCATAATCTTGTTTAAGACCTTCAGCCCTTCGACGAAGTGAGATGCGTTTTCTTCGCTCAACAGTACATTTAGTGAGGGACTATATATATCAGAACCGACACCGCGAACAATAATATGCTGGACATCATCAGGCGAGATGGTTGAGCTTTTATGCTGAGTGGGTATCCCCGCCCCGTCAAGCGCTGCTGCGCCAGACAGGTAGAGAGTTTTCTCCAGGTCCGCATTTGAAAGCTTTTCCCATTCTTCAGAATGAGATAACAGGGTTTGCCAATCAGAAGTGCCGTCTGATTTTATCTCAATCCCCTGCACTTCTCTTCCGAGATGCTCCATTTTCGTTATGTTCTCTACCACACCATTAACTGTTGAGTGGACTGGATTTGATACAGAGTTATCATCAATACCAATTATCTGCCCAGCTTTAACAGAGTCTCCTGGCTTTACGGTGGGCGGGACTTCATCGCCAGTTCCTTGTATTAATGGAATGAGCACTTTTTCAGGTATTCCCGATTCAACCAGTTTTTCCTCTGGCTGACCTGAGAAATTCTTAAATTTGTACCCGCCTGAAAATGTTTTACGTTTTACTTTCATTGTCATATTACCTTAGCCAATATGTACCCCAGGCTAAGAAGCAGACCCAGGGAAAGGTGAATGCCAATAGTGGCCGCATTTGCTGGAAGAAGCTCAAGTATCTTGTCGAAATTCTCTCTCGCGACCTTCATGGCCCGAAAAGCGAGGGGAAGTGTGAGGACGCTTATGAGAACAGGGACCGGAAGTACTCTCGCCACCACTCCCGCAATAACGATAGCGTAACTTAATAGGAGAAAGATCGGATAAAACCGAACAGCCTTCTTCTTCCCCATAGTCACGACTAGAGTCTTTTTGTTAGCCTTTTTATCCGCTTCGTAATCCGGGAACTCATTTATATAGAGGACCAAAGCTATTAGTATTCCTACAGGTAGGGAAGCCAATAAAGGCTCCCAGGCGAGTTTACCAGTTTGAACGTAGTACGCGCCCAGTACCATCGCCGGACCAAACCCCAGAAAGCAAGTAAGCTCACCCAGCCCGGTATACCCAATACGGACAGGCGATGCCGAGTAGAAGTATGCCATAAAGACCCCTATAACCCCAATGATCAAAATAATGTGCCCCGGTAGGATAAAATCGAGATACAAACCTATAGCGGCGCTTAGTGAGAAACATATTATACTTGCCCACAATACCTGGGCAGGGGAAAGGAGGCCATCCTGTATCACTCGGCTGCCGCCGCTAAAGGGATTGTGATGCAGGTTCATTTCATCAAGTCCGCTGGTGTGATCGAAGTAGTCATTGACCATGTTTAATCCAGCGTGGACGAAAACTCCGCCCAATAAAGCCAGGAGGAAATGCCCCCAGTTAAAGTCCCCAGGTCCATGCCAGGCTATTACAGAACCTAGAAGTATAGGTACCAGTGTAGCGGTAAAAAACTTGACTCTTAAAGCACGGGACCAAACAAACAACTGCCGCTTCAACGCCATAAGTACAGCCTTATAAACCGTCTAAATTGTTGAAGTCGTTTCCTGATCTGGGCGATTTCGACGACTTCAACAATTTAGACGGACTGGTACAGTATCTCACAACTGCGGATGAATCAGGGTATTGCAATAGACGCCCTCATTCATTGGGCGTTATTACAGACCAGGGATATAGGCAGAAGAGTCGGGAGGATGTAATAGCCCTGGCTGTGAATTATCACTTGCGTCGTTATTCTTTGACACATGGTCAATACCCTTAACACTTTGCGTGTTTATGATTCATCCGCAGCTGCAAGATACCGCGGAATTTTTGTGAAAACCATCACGATATTATCTAAAAACTACCTTGTCTCCAGTCTAAGAACTGCTCTGATCTATAAGCAAATAATAAAGTCTATCCAATTCTATGGACATATCCATATTCTGAATAACAACGCCCTCTGGAACACTCAACATACGCGCCGGAGCAAAATTCAGGATGGCTTTTACGCCTGCTGAAGTGAGTCCGTCAATAACTCGCTGTGCTGATTGGGCAGGGACACAAACAATAGCTATATCTGTACCTGTGTCAGCTATTACAGAACTTAGATCCTGCATGTCGTGGATCAGAACATCCTCCACATATTTACCAATCTTTCTTACGTCCCTGTCAAACGCGGCAACGATTTTGAACTGCTGTAACGGAAAACCTCTATAGGATATGAGCGCCAGACCGAGGTTACCCACCCCAACGAGGACAACATTCCTGGGCTCCTTTTTCCCAAATACCCTCACCAGCAGTGCTTCCAGTTTCCCTATTTCATATCCTTTGCCTGGCTCTCCCAGACTTCCATAATAGGTAAGGTCCTTACGAACCTGTGCTGCTGTATGACCGGTAGCTTCCGCTAACTCCTGAGAGGAAACATACTCATTTCTAGTTCTATCCAGACCGAATACGTAGCGGTTGTATAAAGCTAATCTATATATACCAGTGGTTGATAGTTTTCTATCCCTAACCATAGGCACCCCCTCAGAGTCTAATCAAGTGTACTCTCCAACCCAAATTCCCAAAAAGCAATATCTGTGCCATAACCAACTTGATAGCTCAATATTGCATATTTGGACGGAGATTAACATGATATGCTTTTTCCTATCCTTGCCATTCACAGAAAAGCTATGCTACGAGTGCATGATTTCATGCAATCCGCTGCATGAAACCATTCTTGCCTAACATTTAAGAAAACACCAAAAATTGGAAATCGTTATACAACAACGTGATAACGTGGCCAATGGGATACAGAATGTTTTAGAGTCTATATCGAGCCTATCCGTATGAATGCAAACCGGACAGCAGATAGTTCACCCCGAAGAACGTAAACATAACAACGGGAAAACCCACTACAGAAACAATGGCGGAATACGTTCCCTTCCACTTCGCCACCACCCGCATGTGTAGATATGCGGCGTAAACAAACCATGTGATGAGAGACCATGTTTCTTTGGGGTCCCATTGCCAGTACGCTCCCCACGCCCCGTTAGCCCACATTGCCCCGGATATAATGCCCAGGGTCAGAAATGGAAACCCCACGCTTATAGCCTTGTATCCTATCATATCCAGTTTATCTGTTCGCTTGATCAGATATGCTATACCCACGATAAAGGACACGGCAAAACACGCGTACCCGATGAAGCACGTGGCTATGTGGAACTCCAGCCAATGGCTCTGTAGCGCTGGCATCAGCGGCCTGGTCGCTTTATAGCCTTCTGGCAAGAGCGACGCAGAAGCAATAGCCAAAAACGCCAGCGGCGTTACCAGAGCGCCCAATATCCTTATACGAAACTTGAACTGGAGAATGAGATATATCAGAGCGATAAGCCATCCCCAGAATGCTAACGCTTCATAAGTTGTTACGAAAGGAGCATGTTTTACTTCCACTGTTCTGAATACAAGCGCAACAGTATTTGCCAATATGCCAACAACGAGAAGCCAGGTAGCCACCTTGCCAATCTGCTCTTTCTTGAGAGCGGCGTACAATATGTAGAGGGCCATAGTAAAGCCATAGACGATAAGACTAATAGTGAAAAACAAAACACTGCCAAAGTTTGAATCCATTATGCTATCCTTATAGGCAATTCTCAAAAGAGATTACAAAATCTTGATGAGCATGTTAAGAACTAAGTTGCCGGCTTACTATTCAAGCGCAGCTTTCAATCGCTTATACTCCTTTTCAAAACCAGTTCTATCCTTATACGACCGACCACCTATCTCCACATTACCATCCAATACCCGAATCCAGAGCCGCTTAAAGGACATATAGAAGGAGAGGAACATGCCAGCGACCATAATCAAACACCCCGCCCAGATAATAGAGAGGCCTGGGTGATAGGCTATCTGAAGGCCTGTGTAATATTTTGGCCCTGTAGTATGTCCGTCCTGGCCTATAGAGACGAATTTCATAACGTAATCTGACTCCCCGGCGCCGTGGAAATCCGGATGATTCAGAAAACTCCACACTTCGTCTATCTTCTCATCGCCTTCGTATAATCTGAGGAGTGCAGCAGGATTTTTCGGCGTATTCGATCTGGTACCCACATTACCCTCTCCATCTCTGACGAAATCAGGAACCATGTTTGCTATCTCTATCTTCAGTTGCGAATCAGGTACCTGAAATGTATCGCCCTTATGAATCTCATATTTTCCCAAAACCTCAGTCTTGACCTCAGTTTCGGATTCGCCTGATACTTTCTTTGACAATTCGACCTCGATTATATGTCCCATCCCGCCGCCAGCATTCAGCTGACCATAGCTTGATTGATAGAATTTTACCCCCTTGTACTTCAGCGGGGTATTAACTTCTATGGTTTTGGTAAGCTTTTCAACTCCATTCTCAATTACGGTCAGCACACTTGTAAACTCTTTGGGCGTGTGATCCGGATAGAACTCGACGCTGAAGTCATCAGCCCTGAGTTGAAAATTTGTATGTGGAATATCTATGGTGTCGCCCACAGTAATATTTCTATAATCCTTGAAACCAAACAGGGCTACAACAATTCCACCTAACAGTATGATTATTACACTTGCATGCGTTATCAAAGGCCCCAGTCTTCCCAGCTTTCCCCGCTCGAAATAGTAAACCCCGCTTTCCGCATCGGTGTATTTGACTCTATAGAGGCGGCGCGAGAGGGTATCCTTTATTTTCTGAATAACTTTGTCTGATTCAGTACCCTCGCTGCTCAACTTGATCTTCTCATAGAACGGTAAATCGGGTATCGTCACGCGTCCGGCTGTGGAACTCGACCGACCCAAGCTCTTTACCAGCGGACCGAAGCCCTGTATAGAGCATACGCACAGGTTGACACAGACCGCCGCTAACAAGGCTGAGTACCAATAGGAGTGGTAAACATCAAGCAACTGCAGGCTCCTCATAACCTGGTAGCGCCCGTCACCATACTTATCCTTGTATTGTTGCTCCGTCCAGGTCTGTGGAATAAGAGTGCCAATAATGGAAGCGGTAGCGAGTATGATGAATAGAACTATAGCCAACTTCACTGAGCCGAGGGTCTTGAACATCATTTATCCTCACACACAAGTTAGAAAAACAAGGGCAAAAAGTCAGACATGAGAACACTTGGCTATTACAACTGCCAGATCATGTGAATTTTATCACAAAACGCGGAAAAAAGCAACTCAAATAAAATGAATAGAAATAATAGAAATACCTGAAAATACAAAACACATATTTCCCGCACACATGATAAATTCAAGGGATACGCTACTGCCAGACTACTACTTTGACAGAGCATTTTTTACCAGTTCTCTTATCTCATCCACCACAAATGGTTTTTCTATGTATTCGCAGGCACCCAGCTTCATGGCTCTTCGCATACTTAGCTCTTCGCTGTAAGCAGTAAGCACTACTACCTTCGTCTCAGGGTTTAGCTTTTTCAATTGCTCAAGCAGTTCTGCGCCATTCATACCTGGCATCTTGAAATCAGTGATGACCAGATCAAAATTCTCCTCTTTCGCCTTTTCGATGGCTTCTTCGCCGCTTTGGGCACAGAACACCTCATGGTGGTCTCTTTCCAGGCCACTGCTTATAGACCATCTTACTAATTTCTCGTCATCAACTACCATTATTCTTGCCATTGACTGCCTGCTGTTAGAATTGTGTCCGATATTGCATATTTACGCGATCTCATAAACATCCAGAGGAAAAATAGGCAATAAAATAGATCGCAGGAATTACAGAATGCAAATGTTGAGAGGCAATATCCATGCCATGATTGATAGGATGGCTTAGTTATTGCTGATAAGGAGTCGTGATTAAATGACTTACCCATTTGAGATAAGATACTAAGGGCCAGGGAGCAAACCGTAGATTCCCCCTTAAAAAAAGGGGTTAGGGGGTTGTATAAAAACGTATTAGATAGATTATGGTGTAACTGACGATTCATAGGAGACAACCCCATAACGGCCTTTTTTAAGGGGGAATCCGGCCAAATGGGAAAGTTATTTAATCACGAGTCTAACAGTTTTGGGCGGGATAATCAGTGATCAACAGGTTGGCATCATTTTCTGTGATTGCATGAGATCATGCAATCATGTGCATGATCTCATTTCAGAAACCCGTATTTCTTCATTCTGTATTGCAGAGCGCCGCGACCCAATCCGAGAAGCCGGGCGGCGTTACTCTGGTTCCACCTCGTCATATCCAGGGCTTGTTTGATCAGCCGTTTCTCCACTTCTTCCAATACTATTCCTTCTTCAGGTATTTTGTATATTACATCGGTGAGATCCTGCTCTGGCATCTCCAGGGACAAAAGAGCAGGGCTGATCATGCCCGCATTTCCCAGGATAACTGCTCGCTCAACCATGTTTTTCAACTCCCTCACATTGCCGGGCCAATCGTGGTTCATCATGTGATCCGCCGCGTCTTCGGAAAAGCCCTCGATCTCTTTTCCGAAATCCCTATTAAACTGTTCCAGGAAGAAATAGGCCAGTAGCATTATATCTTCCTTTCGTTCTCGTAATGGCGGAACAAAAATGGGGAAAACGTGCAGGCGATAGTACAAGTCCTCTCTGAAAGTCCCTTTATCCACCTCTGCTCTCAGATCTCCATTCGTGGCAGCGATAATTCTGACATCGACACTGATCTCCTCTTTACCACCCACTCTTCTAAACGCCTTATGCTCTATAACTGATAGGAGCTTGGCCTGCAACGCTGCTTCCATGTGCCCGATCTCGTTGAGGAAGACTGTTCCACCATCCGCAAGTTCCAACAACCCCTCTTTTTTCGTCTTAGCGTCTGTAAAAGCGCCTTTTTCATGGCCGAATAACTCACTCTCAAGCAAGGTCACAGGAAGCGCCGTGCAGATGATCTCCATGAAGGACTTGTCTCTGCGGGCGCTTTCGTAATGGATAGCCCTTGCCAGCAGATCCTTTCCCGCTCCAGTTTCGCCTTGTATCAATATGGTGGTAGTATCACTTCCAGCTATCTTGTCAGCCATGGATATAACGTCCCGAATCGCCGGACTTTTACCAATTATACGATCAAAGCTATACATGCTCCCTTGTTCTGCCCGGACGCGCGCCAGTTCCTTCTTGTAGCTTGTGGTCTCCAGGGCCTTCTCTATCTTTATCATCATTACCCCGAAATT
>SDBU01010240.1_pt1 | contig 10424 bp, 8 predicted proteins | sample 2277071 | NCBI WGS metagenome assembly SDBU01 (sample SAMN10397929, study PRJNA504765) | marine sediment metagenome | isolation source: marine sediment core GS08_GC12, 126 cmbsf | place: Arctic Ocean: Gakkel Ridge, Loki's castle | collected 2008
GGCAAAAGCACGGCCCAGGCCCTAAGTGAAAAGCTGCGGCAGCGTGAAATACCCATCGTGGGGCGGGTCGGTGGTAATATGCTGCTCCTTGACCCGCGCTCCGTCCTTCCTGAGGAGGACAAAATTGTGCTTCAAGCTCTTCACGATGTGACCGCCAGCTTGGGACACTCCTGACAGCATTTGGGGAGGGTTAGCTATGTTTGTGCTCGGTACTGCGGGGCATATAGACCACGGTAAGTCGGTGCTGGTGCATGCTCTATCCGGAATAGACCCCGACCGGTTACGCGAGGAAAAGGAGAGGGGCATGACTATCGACCTTGGCTTCGCCTGGCTCGAGCTGCCCAGCGGGCGCGAGGTAGGAATCGTTGATGTCCCCGGACACGAGCGGTTCATCAAGAACATGCTGGCTGGAGTGGGTGGCATTGACCTTGCCCTGCTTGTCGTCGCTGCCAATGAAGGGGTGATGCCGCAGACAAGAGAGCACCTCGCCATTCTTGACTTGCTCCGCGTACAAAGAGTAGTCGTAGCCATTACCAAAAAGGACCTGGTGGACGATGAGCTGCTGAGTCTGGTCAGGATGGAGATAGAGGAGTTAATTGCCCCGACCAACCTGTCCCAGGCGCAAGTTATTGCCGTCTCGGCACTAACGGGGGAAGGCCTACCCAACCTGGTCTCAGCTATTGATAACCTGCTGAGCTCTATTGAGCCCAAAAAGGACCTGGGGCGACCAAGGCTTCCCATTGACCGCGTTTTCACCATAGCCGGTGCCGGCACTATAGTTACCGGCACATTAATCGATGGCTCACTTACCGTTGGACAGGAGGTAGAGGTCGTACCCGCAGCTCTGAGGTCACGCCTGCGGGGATTGCAGACGCACAAATCCCCGGTCAATGTTGCCAGCCCTGGCAGCAGGGTTGCTGCAAATCTGGTTGGCGTTGCCACTTCAAAGCTACAGCGTGGCGATGTGCTCACCAAGCCGGAGTGGTTAGTGCCCACCATGATGCTGAATGCCAAGCTCCGCCTGCTTCCATATCTGCGCCGCCCGCTGCGACATAACGCCACCGTGAGCCTTCATACCGGAGCAACCGAGGCAATGGCTAAAGTCCGCCTGCTAGAAAAAGGAGAGCTTCAGCCCGGGGAGGCCACCTGGGCTCAGTTACTACTCAGTAAGCCAATCGCGGTAATCGATGGCGACCACCTTATTATCCGTTCCCCCATGGAGACTCTGGGGGGGGGCGACATTGTTGATTCCCACGCCAAGCGACTCCGCCGGTTCCGCCCGGCCATTATTCACAACCTGAGAGTTAGAGAAGAGGGCACTGCCGAAGAGATTATCACTGCATTATTAGAAACAAAGCAGCCTGTGGAGCTAGTTCACCTCCTCGCCCAATGCAACCTTCCCAGCAGCGACGTTGCATCGGGCATAGAAACCCTTATCCAGCAAGGAAAAGCAGTAGGAATAGGGCAGGACGAACGCCGTCTTTTGTGGACCAGGCAGGGCTGGCAGCGGCTGGCCGAGAAGGCAGCCACCATAGTCCATGACTATCACCAGAGATTTCCGGCTCGTCCTGGCATACCCAAGGTGGAACTGAGCAGCCGGCTCAAGCTGGGGGCGTACTCCTCGGCAGTTCTACAGCGACTCTTCGACGAGGGTATTCTAATTGAACAGGGGGCAACCGTTCGCCTTCCCTCACACCAGATCCAGCTTACCCCAGCTCAGCAGGCGAAGATAGACGCCTTCTTGCGCTCCCTAGCCCAAAACCCCTACGCTCCGCCCAGCGATCTCATACCTGAGCCTGATTTACTCAATCTGCTTGTTGCACAGCACAAGGTAGTGAAGGTGAGCGACAGCGTAGTCTTCTCCGCTTCAGTCTACAGCGAGATGGTAGAAAGGGTTACCTCCCACACAAAGGCCCGCGGGACAGTGACCCTTGCTGAAGTACGGGATCTGTTTAACACTACTCGAAAATATGCTCAGGCTCTCCTTGAACACCTCGACAAAAGAAAGATAACCCGCCGCATCGGTGATGAGCGGGTCCTCTACTAAGAAACTTTACCTCGATATTGGCTGGAGTGTTCACACTTAGAGGCACTCGTAAGTTTTACTCTCCTATTCCCATGCAGTTGATATAATGCTTAACCAGTTCAAGGAGAGTATGCCGTTCGAATCCAACCCCCGCTACCTAGAAACGCAAAGAGAGGCAGGTTGACTTCTAGAGTTATATTGCCTATGCTAGAATAGATAAAAATGTAGAAGCTCGGGTAATCATGATATTGCTACCTTGGGGGGGTATATAATCATGCCTCAATTCGCGTCACGCTCTCCTCTTCTGGAAGCGGTGTGGGCTGGTGGAATATTAATTGCCTTCGTTTTGGTGGCGTGGTTAGTTCTGTTGAGCATGGGATACGTAAGGCGCAGGTTGGAGAAGCGTCCTAAAGCCATCCTCATCACACAGCTTTTACAATGCCTCTCCAGGCCCATTTTCCTTCTGGTAGTATCCCAGGGACTTCTCCTGGCGCTGAGTTCTTTGTCCTATCTAGCGCCGTGGCGCTCCTACCTGGGAAAAGCCGCTATAGCCTTTGTGATTATTCTTGTTACCTATGGATTGGCACGAAGTGGACGCCTACTGCTGGGCTGGTATCTGCACAGGGTAAAAGTACGCCAAAGCCTCGTCCGTCTCGCAGAACGGACTACGGTACTACTTGTATGTTTAGGTGGTTTACTCGTGCTGCTGGACTACCTGGGTATTTCTATCAGCCCGATGATAGCCGGATTGGGACTTGGTGGTCTGGCGATAGCGTTGGCGCTTCAACCCACTCTCGGTAACTTTTTTGCGGGTGCCCAGATCGTGTCCGACAAATCAGTACGCGTGGGAGACTATATAGAACTGGACAGCGGCGAAAGAGGATACGTTGTTGATGTGGGCTGGCGCAGTACGCGGGTTCGCACAACTTACAATAATATGATGATCATCCCTAACTCCCGGCTACTCACCAGCATAATTACGAACTATAACAGCCCTAACATAGAAATGGCCGTCATTGTGGAGTCAGGGGTCAGCTATAGCAGTGACCTGGCTCATGTGGAAGATGTAGCCCTGGCGGTGGCACGGGAAATAATTGAAGAGCTGCCCGAGGCTGTAAAGACGCTTGAACCGTGGTTCGCATATGACGCGTTCGGAGACTCGAACATCAACTTCTGGGTTTGGCTTTATGCAAAGGACAGAATTGGTTCATTCCGAGTAAAAAGTGAGATTATTAAGCGCCTCCATGCCCGCTTTGCCCAGGAGGGAATCACCATCAACTATCCTGTCCGATTGCTCACGTACGAGGATTCTAAAGGTAAGAAGCCTCTCATCCATCGAGATGTCCCTGGTATCGAGGGTCCCACTGAAAATCGCTGAGGCCGCGAACTTATGCTGTAACAGGTATATCCACTGCTTCCGGACACTGTGCATCGGATTCTTTGCCGTAGTGTTCAATATGCATGCCCGACGTGCAGAACCAGGATGTTCGGAATACAATCCCACCTGTATCTTGAAAAGTAATCGACCCAGTATATCTTTGCACCTTTTCAAGCGATTCCCACCTGCCCGGGTCGTCTCATGCCCGCAATTTGTCATTTTCAAAATAAATGGGACTCACAAAAACTTGACTCAAAACGATGAATGCGATACCTTAATTATTCGGTCACTGAGAATAGCGAGGTTTATATAGATGGCTGAGCAAGGTATATTGGCTTCCATAGAATTTCAGATGAGTTTGTTATTGTTTGTAGCTTTAGCAGGCTATCTCATTGCATATAGAATAAATCAATCTGCCGTCGTAGGGATAATTCTAGCGGGTATAATCGTGGGACCAAGTTTCTTGGGATTAGTCACTTATACCGAATTCGTTTCGAGCCTAGGACATCTGGGTGCTGTCGTCCTACTTTTTACTATAGGTCTACATTTTAAGATTAGAGAGATAGCTAAAATAAAATATTTCATTATTGCCCTCTTTGGACTCATTGTTCCCTGGATTGCGGGTTATTATTTGGCATTATCTTTTGGTTTCGGGTTTGGAGGCTCCATTTTTATTGGAACCGCTCTGACAGCAACAAGCATAGCAATTACTGCTAATGTGCTGAAAGAGATGAATAAGTTACAGACTGAGGCAGCCAAGGCAATAATTGGTGCTGCCATAATAGATGATATTCTCAGTTTACTAGCACTTTCCATTTCTGAAGGAATTGTAACAGGCATGCTGTCATTACCCGTAATCCTCCTCACCATTACAAAAGCAATAGTTTTCCTATCATTAGGTATTTTTCTTGGACGTATCGTTATAAGCAAGATTATGATAAAGATAGATAGCACTAGATTTTGCGGTAAATATCCTGAATCTATCTTTATTTTTGCTATTATGGTTTCTTTTCTTTATGCCATGGTAGCAGAGCTCATAGGGCTATCAGCAATAATAGGGTCATTCTTAGCAGGTGTATCTCTTTCACAAGTAAATCTAAAACATAGCAAGAGTTTCAAAGATGGGGCAGAACATCTGCAAATAATCTTTGCGTCCATATTTTTCATCTCTCTGGGCGTACTACTGGACTTCCATGTAATTACGTTTGATCTGGTATGGTTTATTTTTATTTTGACGATTGTCGCACTCTTAACCAAGTTCATAGGTTGTGGAGTTCCTGCGAAGTTACAGGGCATAAATACCAGAGACTCCACTATTATTGGTATTGGCATGGTACCTAGAGGGGAAATCGCTATGATTATAGCCCTGATCGGGCTTAATGGAAATCTAATAATGCCGGATATATACGCTGCCCTGGTCCTAATGAGCCTTCTAACAACGATTATCCCTCCACTAATATTGAGGAATTGGTTATTCAAGCAGAAAAGAAAAAAGAAAAAGGGGAAAACGTATCAAGATAGGGGTGCCTTATAAAACTTCAGACTATCCTGAAAATCGACACACTCGTCGGAGAGCAGACAATTAGTACACATTAGGTATGCAGCAGCAGAGAGGGGGGAGATAACCCAGTTACTGCATATGGTAGGGCGTTCAGCAGAACCATCACTGCTGCTTAACACTTCAGGTGTGAGCAACGTATTAGTAGCCCCCTTGCTTTTATTTGAGCACCGCCGTATCCTATTATTTGAAACGTTCCTCCGTAAGGAAGGATACTGAAATGGGTAAGGAACTAACTTCTATAGATGACCTGTTCGCACAAGCACCATTTTCTGAGCCATTAAAGGCTTTCAAGGAAAACATAGATGCAGTGAATAATCTGGTCGGTACGAGTGCAAAAGCTATCAAACTCAAGAGGGAAGAAATTGGGGGATGGCTACGTGAATATCAGGAAAAACGTAATCAATGGATTGCTGTCAAAGCTAGAGTCAATGAAGATTTGCAAAAGTTCAGGGAGCAGAGGGTAATCCATGGTCATGGTGATATGGGCAAGTTTGCAGAAGACAACGAGAGCATGGCTGTTGAAAAAGAGAGACTGATTGATGAAATAGAGAGACTGATTGATGAAATCACAAGAGTTATGTCGGCGACCGACGAACAAGATAAAATACTTTGGGGTTTGTATGATGAGTTACAGGAACGCTCTAGGTCGTCTCTGTTGGAATTACAAATACTTATGCCAATGTCTTTCATCTTTGTTGTTACGGTATGGGATGCGTTTATTCTTGATACTGCAAGGAAAATCCTCAGCATACACCCACAGTTAATATCAAAGTCAGAGGACAAAATTGACTTGACCAAATCGGATTTGTGGGTTCTTTACAATCGTGATGAACTTCATGACGCCTTAATAGAATCGGAAATTAGGAAGTTGGATGGTGATAGACCGAAACTTGTAGAAACCTTTAAGGTTTATTGGGGTATTGACTGGACACGGTCTACTGTACCGTTGGACATGATAGTTGAAATTAGAGCACGCCGTGACCTCTGGGTTCACAATCAAGGGCGGGTTAATAAGCAATACGTTAAGATGGTAAAGGCACATACTCCGCTTAACCTCGGTCAGGTCGCTGAGATTACGGACGACTATTTCGCCGAGTCCTTGTTCCACTTGACTGCAATGGCAGTCTACAACCATAGGATTGCAGACGAAAAGCACTATTCAAAATCAAGTTAACTTTCATTTGCCATTTGGGATGAGTCTCCTATATGCTACATCAAAATAGCAGAATACAGCTTCAGCCTATCCTGAAAGGTAACTGACCTAATGTAGCGTTCCCCTATGGCAACATCCTACAAGACGTTGACAAATTCGCGTACAGGTATTATACTCGGTTCCTAACAAATGAGACTATATTAGAAGTAAGGAGGTTAAGATGGAAAAGACAAAAAAACCTACGGTTGCAGGAATCTTTAATATCATTACTGGGGCTCTGGGCATACTTGGGGCTGTTAGCACCTTTGTTGGTTTTGGTGTTGTCACTGGCGCCCTTGGTATTCCAACTGGGCCTATTCCTGGGTTTGTGCCAGGCATTGTCTTAGGAACTGGTATTTTCACCCTTATCATCGCAGTATTAGCTCTGATAGGCGGGATATTTGCTGTGCAGAGGAAACGATGGGGGTGGGCACTGGCTGGTTCAATCGCTGCTATCTTTGTATTCTTCTTTCTGGGAGTACCTGCTGTCATACTTGCAGCCATATCCAAGAATGAGTTTGCATAGTCGAATTTCACGATAACGGCGCCTTATAGAACTTCAGCCTATCCTGAAAGGTAAATGAGACCTGCCTCTCTTTTGCAGAGAGATAATCTCAGCACTCCTGGGATCTTAGGTACGCTATCGCTCTATTTTAGCGTGCGCACCTAGGCCTATGGCCAGAAGACCCTTTACCCTGTTTAATAGCAAGTCCTTCTCTCACTTCAGTAGACCGTAGCTGCCTGGTTGATAGATGCTAGTAATGTAGTTTGTCAAGGACCGACAGAGTCAAGGATCGGTAGAGCCAGGATATCAGTAGGAGCATGGTCGTCAGTTAGTAAAATTGGTTCATCCATAGCGAGATACCTCTCAAGGCTAGTTTCATCTAATACGCTTCCCCTGGCTATTCTTCCATCTCTCCAAATGAAGTCATTGTAATCAACAAGGTCTATTTGCCGGTCGGTGGCGACTAATACGTATTCCCCAACACCAGCATCGTCCCAGTCTCCTCTGGCATATTCCCAGGGTCCCAACGAGGCAATAAGATATACATGGGTGAAGACATGTTTAAGTGTGTATATCATGGCTGGCATGTATTCTCCATGTGAATAGTCGCCAATAATGTTAATCAAGTAGACTCCATTTTCATTCATATTCGCTTTTACTAGCTTGTTGAATTCTAATGTAGTGAGATGATACGGCGTCGAAAGCCCATTGAAGACGTCGCCGATGACAAAATCATACTTCTTCATCGGATTATTCTGCATCAAAAAAAGACGGGCATCTTGATTGTATGTTCTAATGCTTGTATCGGGTGGCAATCCGAGTTCTTCATAAGCTACCTCTGTTACTGCCGGGTCTATCTCTACAACCTCGTTTACGCTTGAAGGGTATACAACTTGCATATACTGGGGGAAAGTATAGCCACCGCCCCCTAAATACAGCACCTTCGGTGCCAGGTTGTCTCTTGTAGTATAACTTACTACCTCGTCAAAGATTTTGAGATAAGTGTATATTAGATGTGTTGGTTTCCCTGGGATATTGTAGCTATGAATCAATCGGTCGAGGATTAAGGCTTTTGTATTATCCGCAAGATCTTCGACTCTAATTGTATAGTAATTGGACTCCTTCGTATAATCTTCTTGCCAGGATCCCCTAAACTGAAATAGAACGGCGAAGGCTACTATTACTCCTATGATAGAGGCCCAGGTTATCATGTGTCGCCAGGAAGGCTGCCATCTCTTAGGCGTAGTCCAGCAGAGCCACGAGCTTATCCCTGTCAGTGTCAACACTGCAGCTACGAGCCAAACAATCATTCTCGTGCCAAACCAGAGGATCAAATAGAAACCGGTCATGAAAGTGCCAAGAATGGCGCCTGCGGTAGAACAAGCATATATAGTCCCGACCACACCGCCGGTTTTACCCAGATCCGCCAGGGTTAGTTTGATAACCATAGGCGATACCATGCTGAGTATTATCGCAGGGACAAAGAAGATGCAGGTCGTTTTCATAACGAAATTTGCCATCAAGGGGAAGTTACTGAACCAGTCTGCAGAAGCAAACAACTTGGTAGCCGGGAGGATAGCTATTGTTGCCAGACTTCCTGCGAATAAAATAGTCATCAGTACTAAGGGTGAGGCATATTTGTCAGCTATTTTGCCACCAAGATAATTACCAAGCGCGATGCCTGTGAGAATGATGCCAATGACACTAGTCCAAGTATAGAGCGAAACTCCGATATAGGGAGCAAGGATTCTCGCAGCAATAAGTTCTATCACCATCACGCAGAAACTGCTGACGAAAGCAATAAGGTTTGCTTTCCACAATGCCGAAATCGGATGCATAATGACCCCCCACAAATTTATTAGCAACATTTTACTATTGAGCTAATCTTTCAGCAATTAATGCCTTAGCTTGAAGTTTTGTTTTGTTGGATTCCAATCAGTAAGTTAATTGCACAATCTGGCAGATTGTATTGTGCCGTTACTACAAAACTACAACAACTTTAATATACTATTAAGCATATTATGAAAAGAGACTGTATATAGCCGTAACCGTTGGACATACAGGTCGCTGTTGCAGGGAAGTGCCATCACAAACCAGCAAGTTCGGCAGCTCTTATCCCTTCTGTTGCTTTCTTAAACTCACGAAACCACGTATCAAATGTGCCAAAATCCTCTCTTGCAGAAGTCCAGTAAAACGGGGCTTTCCCCAAGGTCTGAAGTACGAGTTCCTGGTATTCAGCCAATCGTTCCTTGCTTATATCATTTTCCTTGACCGCAGACGCAGCAATCTTGCCAGCAAATTGTCCCTGTATCATTCCGTGAATATTTCCGGCACCACCTGACGCATCACCTATAAAAATCATATTATCCTTGACCATGTTCTGAAAATATTCTCCATATTTTCCTGAAGATGCTCTCGCGTATCCGCTAATCTCCAACGGGTATGCCTTTTTGGCTTTACGAGAAACAACATTATCTTGTCTTCCCTGCAATTCATGAAGCGGAGTAGACGCTGGAAGGCTGAAGTAACACAAGCCCTTACGGTGAGTCCAGAAACTCCTGTAGTTCAAAAGAGAATCAGAAGACAGGAAATGTTCTATTACTCCCTCAGTTACGTCTGCGTTTGCGAGAATGTAGCTTATACCTGGTCGTAATTCTCCTGGTTGGCAAAGTCCCTCGCCAGTAGCGAACCCATTGCTCGAAGACCTAATACCGTCTGCACAGATGAGAACTTTGCATTCAGCCCTTGGAATAATGCTGGAGTTAGTTTCAGTCGCTACCACCTTGCCTTCTCTCTTCACAAGCTTCACCACTTTAGTCTTGAGATATACGTTAGCACCAGCTAGTATAGCGAGTGCCGCTATCTCTTTCTCCAGCAGGTCTCTCCTGACAAGATATCCACCCATCGTGCTGGTTTCTATTAGTTCGCCAGATTCTGCATCACATACCCTGAAATCTCGGACTAAGGTAGGAAAGACTGCCTTACCTACAGCACCAATTACGGAATCTGAAAAGTCCGACTTCATAAGCCATCCAGGGTCATGCCTGGGCCACCCTATTGCCCCATGTTCTTCAAAAAGAGCTACTCTACATCCCATTTTTATAGCTGTCAAAGCGGCATATGAGCCAGCCGGGCCTCCGCCTATTACTATGATATCGAAATCATTCATTCTCATCTCCTTTTCCCGAGACATCCGTTTGTTGTCACTATGATATCATCAGTGGATGCTGGTCACAAACCAATGTAGAAGTCTTGTGTAGATATCAAACCGACTAGAATGCATGTGACTGCTCTGCCACGGAAATTCAATTTGAGTTCAATGGTGATACGCTTATATTGCGCCACGACGGGCATACCTTCATACGACCTGAATCGCCCGTAATCTAGGCCAGTAATTTGTTATCCATCACCCCTTGTTAGTACCTTTAAATGTTATTAGTGTATTGTTATTTTTGATGCCCTGCTGCACTCATGAAATGGTAAACATGCCCAAGAATGTGCAGTGGTAGGTACCATCAAGCCGAGGCCGGTATCTGTATTATAAACGGAATATCATAGGTACCCTTGTTTCCAAAACTCCAAACTATCTTGAAAGGTAACTGAACGTGTATATCTTTGCGCCATTTCCAGGGATTCCCATCTGCCCAAGTCCTTGATGGTCATAGTATCAACAGGATATATTTTTTTTCCTTTGCGCTAAGTGCCGGGAAAGCAAACATAAGGACTTGGTAAATCAGGTAGGGCATGGCCAGGATAAAGCCA
>SDBU01010241.1_pt1 | contig 10424 bp, 6 predicted proteins | sample 2277071 | NCBI WGS metagenome assembly SDBU01 (sample SAMN10397929, study PRJNA504765) | marine sediment metagenome | isolation source: marine sediment core GS08_GC12, 126 cmbsf | place: Arctic Ocean: Gakkel Ridge, Loki's castle | collected 2008
ATATTAGCCAGAAAACTTGTTCTGCACGATGATATTTCCAGCCGCCTGTATGCTGAGATTAGCTAACAAACCATTTTTGCCAATTGCCAAATCAGAAATCCGAAGGCTCCGTTGCGAGGAACGAAGCAATCACGAGGAACGAAGCAATCAGGCTACAATCAAAACGAGGGGGTGTGGAATATAGCATCAATTATGACAAAAAACTATTTCCGGAAAATGTATGGCTGGGCGGAGATTGAGCCGACGAATGCTGTTGTCGCGGGCGCGATGGGGACATGGCGGCTGACGTATCATGTGGGAACTTATGGAATTGACGATGGCGGCACGATTAAAATCGCGATGCGGTTTGCCAGCGATTGGGGCCAGCCGCAGTGGGATAACCCTACAGCACCGAATTATCTCACGGTATCAACCACAGGCGCGGCGCGGTTAAGAATACGATATGATAAAAAAGGCTACATCCGCCCATGGCAGAAGTGTCTGGTCATTGACGTATATGAAACGGCTTTAGCACCTGGCGATACAGTGATTGTTACGTATGGCGATACTTCGAGTGGCTCTCCCGGCACGATGGCGCAGACGTTCTGTGAAAAGACGTTTGAATTCAAAGTCGCGGTCGATTCCTTCGGCACGGGGCAGTTTGTAGAATTAGATTCGCCGCCTATTTTAGAAATCATCAGCGGGGCGGCGGTGAAGTTAGTGGCGGTGCTTCCGTCGCAAGTCACAGTAGATGAACCCTTTGCACTTTCGGTCAAGGCTGAAGATGCTTGGGGCAACCCAGCCGCATCATACGCAGGCACGGTGAAATGCGAATTTTTACCGTTGGTAGACGACAATACCGACGCCAACCGCAAACGATTGCCAAATATCACTTACACATTTTCCCCATCAGATAGGGGCATACACCGTTTTGAGAATCTACGCTGTGATGCTCCGGGCGTCTATTTCGTTAAAGTAGTCGATGCCACAAATAACCTCGAAGTGGAAAGCAACCCCATGCTCTGTCGCGGCGAAGAAATCGAATATCATCCCTACTGGGGCGACCTGCACGGGCAGAGCGAAGAAACCGTCGGTACCAACACAGTGGATGATTATTTCCGATATGCTCGCGACATGAGCTTTCTGGATTTTTCTTCACATCAGGGCAATGATTTTCAAGTGACAAAAGAAACATGGGCAGAAATCCAGCGTCGAGTCCGCGAATACCATGAACCACACCGATTTATCACATTCCTTGGATACGAATATTCGAGTACCTCACCCGCAGGCGGTGACCGCAATGTGTATTACCTGCGCGACGACGAACCCATCCACCGCACTAGCCACTGGCAAATTGCCGATAAATCGGACGCTGATACCGACCAGTATCCTATCACCGAATTGTTTGAAATGCTCCGCGGTAAGGACGCTTTGACCATCCCCCACGTCGGAGGCAGACCGGCGAATCTAGAATTCCACGACCCAAACTGTGAGCCGTTAGTCGAAATTTATTCCGCTTGGGGGGAATTTGAATGGCTGATGCGCGAGGCGTTGGAACGCGGATACAAGGTAGGATTTGTCGCCGGTAGTGATGACCACAAAGGCAGGCCCGGCGCGAGCTATCCGGGCAGTTCGACGTTCGGTGTCTATGGCGGATTGGTCTGCGTCTATGCGCGTGAACTTACTCGCGAAGCCGTTTGGGAAGCGCTCAAAAACCGCCGATGCTATGCCACAACTGGACAGCGTATCATTTTACAGGTATTTGCCGATGGACATTGGATGGGCGAGGAATATCGGGCGGAAAAGCCTCCGACGATTGCTGTCAACGCTATTGGCACTAATTTAATCGAAAAAATTGAACTGTTCCGCGGACTTCAATGTATTCACACCTACCCGCCAACCGACAACAGAAGCACTGACCATGTTCGCATTGTCTGGAGCGGCGCGCGGATAAAAGGCCGCGGCCGTATCGCGCGCTGGGACGGCGCGTTGGAAATCGATGGTGGGAAAATTCTCGACGCTACGGGATACGCCTTTGATTCTCCGGTTGAAGGTATTACATCGGTCAGCGAAAATAGCGTCAGTTGGAAATCCGCTACTGCTGGCGACGCCGATGGCATCATCCTGAAACTTGACGCATCCAAAAGTGCAAAGCTCCATTTCCAAACTGACATAGCGGCTTTTATCGCCAATTTGGACGACATTCTCGCTCAACCTTTCACTTTCGACGCCGGCGGTTTGGAACTAAAAGTCATCTGCGAAATGCTGCCATTGGGCAGCAACCAACAACATTTATCCTTTGAATATACCGATGACTTTCTCCCCACAGGCTGCACACCCTACTATGTCCGCCTCACCCAAAGAGACGGCGCAAAGGCGTGGAGTAGTCCGATATATGTTATTAGCTAACATGGGAAAAACCGGGTTTTCGTGATGCATGAAACGTGATACGTGATGCGTGATACGTGATACGTGATACGTGAAATGTGAAGGATACAGGAGCATGGCAAGAGGGGCTTTTTTGAGGGGGCTCAATGGGTAAGTGGGTGAAAATCAGTAAAGCCCTCTAGCCCCTTTGCCATTTTGCCTCCCCGTTCTGCGGGATGGCTTCGCACACTTGCCCTACGCCATTTTTCGCTTCACGTTTCACGTTTTACGTTTCACTAAAGGCTATTCATGCCGCAAAGCTTCAATAGGCGGTAATTTAGCGGCTTTACTCGCAGGGTAATATCCGAAAAAAATACCTATTGCGGCTCCGGAGAATACAGCTAAAACGATGGTTTGGATTGATACGACAGAGGGCCAATCAATTTCTTTGATGACAAATTTCGTTACTGCCAGGGCGAAAGCCCAACCCATGAGCGCGCCTACCAAAATGCCAATGGCACTGCCGATGAGACACAACACTACAGATTCCATAAGAAATTGAAAGCGGATATCGCGACTTTTGGCGCCTACGGCTTTACGAATGCCAATCTCGCGGATGCGCTCGGTTACAGATACCAGCATGATATTTAAAATCCCTATCCCACCTACGACGAGGGCGACGGCAGCGATAATGCCTAAAATGATTTTGATGTAGAGACTGATCTTGTCTGCCATTTCCATCCCTTCTTTGATTGACCACATCTTAAAAAATTCCTCGCTGTCATGATAGCGCATCAGTGTGAGTTTTACCTCTTCCATAGCTCGGTCTACGGATTCATAATCTTTTGCCTTGAGCATGATGTGTGGGATACGGTCATTGCCGGTAAACCGCGCTTGCGCTGTGGTTACGGGGATAAAAATCTTTTTATCATCGCTACTGTTTGGGTCTAAGCCGCTGCCTTTGGATTCCATCACACCGACGACGGTGAACCATTCATTGTTGACCCGGATATCTTTGCCGATGGGATTCAACCCGCTGAAAAAATCTTGCCAAATTTCGCTCCCGATAACACAGATTTTATCAAAAGTGTTGACATCTTCCATTGTTAGGAATCTGCCAATATCGCTATACCATTGTTGAATATGCTGAAGGTCTCCCGTCGTGGCACGCATTTGCGAGCGTTCTTCCTTATCACCGACAGCGAGATTAACGCCCCAGTTAATGTCAGGAGCAGCGAACAAAACTGAAGGACATTCCGCTTGGATTCTTTGGACATCTGGCATCTCCAGATTATGCCTACTGGGATTTAATACCCAGTTTTTCCCTTGCTTAATTTTCCAGGGGCGATAAACGCCGAACATATTGGTACCGCCGACCCGTTCGACTTCCCACATAATGAGCCTTTTGGCACCATCGCCGAAGGACATCATAGCGATAACACCCGCGATGCCGATGACAATACCTAACATCGTTAAAATTGACCGCAATTTACTTGTCCATATAACAGTAAACCCCCTCATTATACCTTCCAGAAATTTCATAATTACTATCGGCTAATGCTTTACAACGTTACGAAACATTAACCATTCTCTCCTTTTGGGATTGATAGATGCGCCTGAACATTTCAATTGACGAAGTTCTCTGCTTGCGGGTTTATAGATAGCTGAGCCATTTTTCCTAATTACCACCTACCTAATTGCCGCTTTTCCACTTTTCCAAATTACCCAATAGTTCTTGACATTTACCAGTGTGACTCGTATAATATACCCAAATGGAGGCAATGTCAATGGAGAAAAATCAGCATGGGATACCCTGAATACATTATTTTATATTTTTGTGCTTTAATGATAGGTATTACAAAAGCGGGATTTGGTGGAGGCACAGGTCTTATTATAACTCCGCTGTTAGCATCCATTATGCCGGCCAAAGAAGCCGTAGGCATGATGCTGCCGTTATTGCTTGCGACAGACATTTTTGCGATGTTCCACTATTTCGGCAAGTGGGATAAGCGGAATGTACTTCAGTTGCTGCCCGGAGCCATTGTCGGAATTTTGGTAGGCACGTTCGTTTTATACTTTTTAGTCGTCTCTGATGTCTATTTCAAGCGGACTATCGGGGTAATTGCCTTTACATTTTTTATCGTACAAATTCTGCGCTCCCGACTGGTCAGTGCGGAGACAGGTGTCCAATTCAAATACTGGCATGGAATAGTAGCGGGCACGGCAACCGGTTTCGTCTCGACCTTAGCGCATATCGGCGGCGTTATCACCTCGATGTTTTTGCTGCCACAGAAACTCTCCAATCAATCTTATGTTGGCACAACAACCGCGACCTATTTTCTTATTAATGCCGCTAAAATCACGCCATACATCTTTCTGAAGTTATTTACCCGCTCAAACCTATTTTATGACGCTATACTCATTCCCGTAATTCCTTTAGGTGTGCTGTTGGGTATATTCCTAAACAAGCGTGTATCCAGCGCGTTTTTTTCTAAAATTATTTTGGCTATAGTATTTGTGACAAGTTTGAAATTGTTAGGAGTTCACACATTTCTATGGCATATCTGTCAGTGGGTAATAGAATTACTTTGAATTCTAACTTGTCTTTCGCATAATCGAAATGGACTTTCACGAATTAATCCAATGCACCGGTTTAAAAACTAATGCTAAAGCAACGGTGTTGGTCTTTTGTATATTTAGCTATAACCAACACCGCGACTTTAGTCCTTGTCTTTAGACCGGTGACTTGCATCTCGCCCCATTGTGACGCCAACTGACAGTTTTCGTTACGCTATTAAGCCGAAATTAACTTTTTGTATAGTGGGCTTATGCGAAAAGCAAGCCTAAACTTACTTTTACGCTTTACGAAGGGGACTACTGAAAAAATTCGAAAATCAAAACGAGGAGTGAAAAATACAGGATGAAATATTTATATAGTATAATTTTCATGCTTCTGATACTGTTTACGCATTCAAGCTGGACCCAAGCTGATGAATTCAGAGGACACACCATTACCGACACGTTTGACGGGGTTAAATCGGTCTATGCGGCGGATATTGATGGCGATGGAGATGTCGATATTCTCGGCGCGGCAGAAAAAGCGGGCGCTATCGCATGGTGGGAGAATGACGGTAATCAGATATTCACGAAGCATACTATTATCGAAAACGTGGAGACTTTTGGCGGCGCGATATCGGTCTATGCGGCGGATGTGGATAGCGATGGGGATGTCGATATTCTCGGCGCGGCAAAAGACGCGGATGTTATTGCATGGTGGGAGAATAACGGCAATCAACAATTTACCAAGCATATTATTGATGATGCGTTCAATGGCGCATGGGCTGTATTGACAATAGATATGGATGACGATGGAGATGTTGATATTTTGGGTGCTGCATATTATGCCGATGATATTGCGTGGTGGAAAAATGATGGAAGTCAAAATTTCACCAAGCACATTATCGCTAGCAATTTTGATGGCGCTCGCGGAGTATATGCTGTAGACATCGATAGAGATGGCGATATCGATGTCCTTGGCGCGGGATTCACCGCGGATATTATCGCGTGGTGGGAAAATGATGGGAGTGAATCTTTTGCTGAACATGTCCTCACATTCAATTTCGATGGGGCTATTGCGGTATACGCGACGGATATAGATGGCGATAAAGATATTGACATTCTCGGCGCAGCATCCAACGCGGATGTTATCGCGTGGTGGGAGAATGATGGGCATCAAAATTTCACTGAACATATCCTCGTGGAAGAATTTAATGGCGCGAAATCAGTATATGCCACGGATATCGATAACGATGGCGATGTTGATATTCTCGGCGCGGCATCGAATGCCGATGATATCCGATGGTGGGAAAATGATGGTAGTCAAAATTTTACTGAACATACATTAATCGATGATTTTGATGGCGCGTGGGCTGTGTACCTAATGGACATAGATAGCGATAGTGATGTTGATATTCTTGGCGCAGCGGCTAATGACGATAGTATAATATGGTGGGAACACATACGGACCCCGATACCAGGTGATGTCAGCGGTGATTGGACGCTTTCTGAGTATGACGCAGCATTGATTTTACAATATGTCGTCGGTTTAATTGACACTTTTCCTGTAGAATCAATAGATTCACCAAGTAGCGGTGCGCCGCGCGATTATGAATTGCGTTTGCCTAATCTGACGCAGGCGACTACAGAAAAAATTTACGTGCCTATTACTATTAATGACACAACAGGACTTGTCGCCGGCAGCATCTGCTTACAATATAATCCCGCTATCCTGAAAGCTGTCGATGTTTTACCCACAATAAAGCTCAAGGGTTCTTACTGGGATGCCAACACAGAACGTCCGGGTGAAGTGCGTTTCGCCTTCGCTACTGCGGAGCCGACAGGCGGTGGTGGCAATCTGTTGATAATCGAATTTGAGGTATTGCCAAACACCGAGGGACACGTCAGTCCCCTAACGCTTGCAGATGTCAATCTGTCCAATAGTATGGCTATCACAACAATTCACGGTTCTCTCACAGTATTACCGCTGCGAACCGCGTTGCTGCAAAATTATCCCAATCCGTTTAACCCGGAAACATGGTTGCCCTACCAACTCGCCGAACCTGTGTTTGTTGTGATAAAGATTTACAACGCTTATGGACAGATTGTCCGCGCATTCCGCGTGGGACATCAAGAGGCGGGCAGCTACATCACACCAGACCAAGCCGCATATTGGGACGGACGGGATAACTATGGTGAAATTGTCGCCAGTGGCATATACCTCTACGCTTTGCACGCGGGGAATTTCACGACTGTGAGACGAATGATTCTTGTAAAATAGAGGGGCAAGAAGGCAAGAGGGCAAGGGGGCAAGAGGGCTAGAGGGCAAGGGGGCAAAAGGGCTAGAGGGCTAGAGGGTCAAGAATGATGGTTACCATTGTGTAGCGTGCAATCGCACGCGCCCCTCTTTTGCCATATTCCTTTACTTTAATTCGTAATTCGTAACTCGTAATTCGTAATTCGTTTTAAGGAGAGCACAATGCAAAATTCAAAACTTAATTTTCTAACATTCATCTGTATTTTTCTGTTTTTCGTCGGCGTGACAATAAATGCACAAGTAAACAACACTAATCGGCAAGCTCAGGTTGAAGTTACGGCCGCAGAAAAATTATATTACGATGGGAAATATGCGGAAGCGGCAAAAGCATATAAAGCTATCCTCGATAAGTACGCGGAATTTAGTTCGAAGGATGCTGTGCGGACGCATTTGGGGCGGTCTTATGAAAAATTAGGCGATGATAATTTAGCCATTCAGATTTATCAGGATGTTATCGCCGATAATCCAGATGGTTCTTATGCTTCATCGGCTGTGTCGATGATGGGCAACTTGCATGTTCAGCGATATCAATACAAGCAAGCGACTGCCGCCTTACAGCAAATTGCGGCGAAGTACCCGAACACTCGCGCGGCGGCGATGGCGCGATATCTCATCCCGATGTATTGGTATTCTCAGGGGATGGCAGACAAAGCCATTGAAGGCTATAAGAGCTTTCTGCAAGACTTTCCGCAATCGACATATCGGAGAAGCGCGTTGTCCACTCTCATATCGCTCTATCTAAAGCACAACCGCTTTGATGAGGCAGAGCAGGCATTGATGGAGAGTATGGGGGGAAATCCTCAAGACGTGGATATGATGCGACGACTTGCCTCTGTATACCAAAAAAAGGGACAATATGACGAAGCGCTCAAACTCTATCAAGCGGCATTAGCTAAAAATCCCAATGATACTAGCCTATTGGAGCAATTAGGGAAGTTTTACCTTGAACAGGGCGAGAAGGATAAAGCACTGGCGGAATGGTCGAAGCTCTTGAAAACCAGTAGTGGCTCGCCGGCGGCAAACTCCTATTACCAGTACCAACGTTTGGGGAATATCTTAAAAGAACATGGCTTCTACGCCGAGGCTATTGCGCAATATGAAGAGGCGATTAAATTGCAGCCGAATGTTTCGTATCTCTACACGCAATTAGCGGATGTATATAAAATTCAGGGAAAGATGGATGGAGCTATATCAACATATCTGCGCGCATTGTCAAAATTAGGTGTAGGATATAGAGCGCGGGATAGCATCATCTCCAAGATGTCGGAATTATATGCTGATGAGCGACAACATCAACTTTTCGAAAAAGCCATCGCGCAATTGAAAACACAATTGGCGCGACAACCTCAAGATGCCAACGTAATACTTTCCCTGGCGGAAATATATTTTCATCAAGGAGATTTTAACGCATCGCTCACACAATTTACACAGCTAGCGCGGCAATACAACGACCAGGGGCGTTTGTTGAACCAGTATGCGCAAATTTTAGAGCGGGACAATAATTATGCTGCGGCGTTGGAGTTTTATGCCGCGATTTTTAGATTGTTTTCCCGAAGTCAATATGGCTTGCCCGCGCGATTAAGAAGTGGTCAATTGCATTATCAACTGAAGCAGTGGGACAACGCGCTAGAAGAACTCCGAGCATTAATTCAGCAAGACGTCAACAAACAATTTACGACCGATGCCTATCTTTTAATCGGCGATATCCAACTGCGCGGGCAGCGCGATGTGCGCGCGGCAGCATCCACATACACGACGCTTGAACGGATGAATGGGGGAAGGTATTCCCCCAAACCCCCTTCTAAGCGGATGCCATACGCAGTATCTCAAAAAAAACAAATCCAGTTGCGAGTAGCCGTATGCAACACCTTATTGGGCAATTATGCTGACGCCGAGTCGACACTACGGTCAATTACAGACCAACCTGGCGAATATAACATCGAAGCGCGTAAATTATTGGGCGATTGTTATTTCTTTCAGGGAAAATTTACAGATGCGACTGCAGAATATCAGCAAGTCGTTGATGCCTCATCAAATAACGTTTGGAATAACGACGCGCTGGCGATGATTGCACTGATAAAAGAAAATACCGATTACTTCCAGCAGCCGCTGTCGATATATGCGGAAGCGTTGCGCCTTGGACTGAAAGGCGATTATGACGCCGCGCTTTTAAACTATAATTTAATCTTAGAACAATTTCCTAAGAGCCAGATAAGCGATGATGCGATTCTAGCCATCGGCAACCTATATCGACGACAGAAACAAATCCAACAAGCGATAGCTAGTTATGAACAGTTGGCGGAACTGGACAGCCCGCTTGCTCCAGAAGCACATGTAAAAATCGGCGATGTCTACCGACAGGAATTGCATGAGACAGCGCGAGCCATTGACGCGTATTCCAATTTGATCCAAAAATACCCCGATAGTGTTCTGAGTACGTATGCGCGAAGTCAGATCCGAGAAATGAATGAAGAATGAGGGCGACACGCATGTTGGCGAATTTATACCGGTTTAGGTTGAATGGCACTGACTTAAACCACGAAAGAAAGCTTAACGAAGTATCGAAGCTATTTCGAGATTACGTGATAGTCTTAACGGCTGGAAAAAAGTTATATTTCTGAGACCAGTTTACCCGGTAACGGGGACGTTAAGGTTATGACGCAGGAAGTCGCATGGATTGTGCATCTATATTTCTACATAAATACATATATTTCCATGTGGAAAGGAACGGTTATTACCCTTATATACGAGGAAAACTATGTTATCTGTAAAAGGCATTTTTAACGGCAAAACGGTAGAACTATTAGAAGATGTTCCGTATCAGAAAGAAGTCCCGGTCATTGTGACTTTTGGGGAAGATAAGCCTTCGCTTGAGCAGGCTAAAGAGCGCGCGCTTATGCGTGAACACTATTTACGCCATCGGATTGTGGAAGGAGCGACCAACGAGGAATTACAAAAACTGATTGTAGAAATGGATAGAATCGACCGCGAGTTTGAAATTGACCCAAGCAGACGTAGAAGAGAAGCGAAGCAATATGCTGACCAAAAACTGAAGGAATGGTGCGAGAAACGCGGTGTGGAATACAACCCTACAGATGATTTAGTAATTTCGGATTTTATCAATGACGCTATAAAACAGGTTCGTGAAGAAAACAGGCAAAAAAGAGAGAGCAAATGAACCAAGAGAACAGTGGGCGTCCCAGTA
>SDBU01010242.1_pt1 | contig 10424 bp, 11 predicted proteins | sample 2277071 | NCBI WGS metagenome assembly SDBU01 (sample SAMN10397929, study PRJNA504765) | marine sediment metagenome | isolation source: marine sediment core GS08_GC12, 126 cmbsf | place: Arctic Ocean: Gakkel Ridge, Loki's castle | collected 2008
CACATTGTCCCTGGTTATCACCTCTTGAGGTTCTAGCACCGTGGTCACGATACGAAGGCTAATCTTGGTCAAGCGGTCAACGAAGGGAATGATGACGTTAAAGCCAGGGTTCCTCATGCCGACCAATCGCCCGAAACGAAGCAGTACCCCCCGCTCATACTGCTTCACAATCTTGATAGTGAAAGCAAATAGCACCAGTACTACCACAACGATAAGAAAAGTAATCCAGCCAGTCATGTTCTGTTTCCCCCTTTGCGCCTAACGATTTCCTGGACTCATAGCTTAACGACCGCCCTCCACATAGCCGTCGTACGACCTGCAGACCAGCCATTGACTGGTAATCTCAAGACTGACAACTCCGGCTCGCCCGCCCGAGTAGGTCTCGCATCTCAAAGGTTTTCTGAATGCAGTCATCCGATCTGACTTGCTCTGTTGAAGGTGGGGCCGCAGGGTTCAGCGTGACCTCAATCGTCAGCGCGTCACCCCAGTCTTCAACTAATCGCTCCTTTAGTGATTTGAATGTTATGCCCGATTCTACTCCTGGAATTGACGCCACCGACTCGGTCAGATGAGATTTCTCGCTAAGTATCCACTCTCTTAGGATGGTAGCGATTCCGACTGCCTTTGTATGGTTGGAGAGGGAAGCACTGGGTACACCTTTACCTTCAATCACTATGCGTCCACTTTTCAGTTGAGCGTAGTTGGCTTCACCCAGAATGTCTAGCCTCTCTTTTCCCCTTCGTATGTTGGCTCAAGAATCCCTACCTCTTTCTTTGCACTCATATTTGCCAAAGAATACCACATTGTGGTATTCTCGTCAATAGGCATTTCAGTCACAGTTGGCTAGTTTGATCTCCTTCACCACGTTATCGGCTTCTCACTATATACTCTCCTTTGGCCCGAGTAACGCGGTATCTGTCCACAGTACGATAGAAGAGACAGATGGCTAGTTAGGCGTAATAGTTCTTTTCAAAATAAAGGAATTGGGTCCTAGTAGGTGTGGCACAGAGATTAGACTCTACGACGATACTCCGGCTGGTACGCATTTCTGCAGAGCTAGTATCGTGCGCACTGTAGCCACCAGAGTATGATATTGGCTGTAATCTTCTACCTTGCCCCACATTGTAGTATTATTGGGGAAAATGCATGGAGATTCCGGAATGGAAAGTAAGGAATTTTCTCAGATTCGGCACTATTTGGGCAAAACTCAAAACCAATTAGCCCGACTATTATGTGTTTCTCCTAAAGCTATACAGAGCTTTGAACAAGGATGGAGGAACATTGCAGCAAGTGCGGAACGACAATTGCTGTTCCTCCTATCCCTCAAGAGGTCATTGGATGAGAGCACCAGGCCCTGTTGGGAGATACGAAACTGCCCTACCGAATGGAGAGAAAACTGTACTGCGTGGGAATTCAAAGCTGGGCATTTTTGCTGGTTTATCAATGGGACCTTTTGTCAGGGCAGGGTGCAGGAAAACTGGAAGAAGAAGATAGGACTATGCCGACAATGTGAAGTATTTCGATCGATGATGCCTCCCAGTTGAAGCCCCAAGTCTGTTGAAGATTTGGAAATGGAGTTCGTTAACAGGTGATTTTGAATCTATACTCGCAAATCAGACAAAATCAGTAGGATGTCGTGTTGGGCAACAAGGCAAGCTTTGCGAACTTGACTGAACAGAATGCAAGAATGTCTCCACGCATCTGTACTGCTCGTTTGTTGACTTCAGTGATGGGACCATTCAGATCGGTAACCGCTATTCCATCCATAGCAAACTGAAACGTGAGACGTAGTTTTTCCTGTGATGCCCGCGATGCTTTCTGTGATTGCGTCGCCTCTTCGTAGAGTCGCGCGTTCTCCAATACCATGGCCATCTGACTTGCTATGGTGGAAAACAACTGCCTATCCTCGGTTGAATAGGCCTGTTGTTATTCAAAAAGGGGGGCATTATTACCTATCAAGAATAGGTAATAATACTGTTGATATTCTATACTTTGTCGATTATAATAGTCAAGAAAGGTCGAATCAATGAAGCTTTCTACCAGAGGACAATATGGAACCAGAGCACTGTTGGACTTAGCTCTTCGCAGCGGGGAGCGACCAGTTCCCCTGAAGGATATCGCCCGGAGGCAGCAGATTTCACTACGGTATCTGGAGCACTTGATGACCCCTCTCATAGCTGGAGGCATGGTACGGAGCACCCGGGGCCCAAAAGGTGGAGTTTTATTAGCCAGACCTCCAGAGGAGATAGAGTTGAGCGAAGTAATTCGCCTTCTTGAGGGTTCAATTGCTCTGGTGGAGTGCATTAACAATCCAGAGGTGTGTGACCGCTTTGAATTCTGTGTTACTCGGGATCTCTGGGCAGAACTGGGAAAGGCAATGAACGGGATATTGGAGTCCACAAACTTACAGGATTTGGTCGAGCGGCAAAAAAGAAAAGAGCGACCTGAAACGGCAATGTACTACATATAAGTCTGGCAGGTGGACAAGTGTGATGGGAACGTAATGTATAGAAAAAAGGGAAACGTCGCCGATGACTGACAGGTATTCAAGGCAGACCCTTTTTGAGGGCGTAGGTGAAGAGGGGCAAAGGAGGTTAGGCAATAGCCGGGTTGTCATTATTGGCTGCGGGGCCCTGGGAACGATTATCGCCACTTCTTTGGTGCGCGCCGGCGTAGGCCAGGTTAGGATTATAGATAGAGATTTCATAGAGTACCATAACCTACAGCGGCAAGTCCTGTTTGACGAAGATGACATCAGAGACCAGCTTCCGAAGGCGATAGCTGCGGAGCGGCATCTGAAGAAGGTAAACTCTTCGGTTGAAGTTGAAGGGATAGTCGCCGACGTGAACTACACTAATATCGAAAGGTTCACCCGCGACGCTGATTTAATTATGGACGGACTAGACAATCTTGAAACTCGATTTCTGATAAATGATGTCTCACTTAAGCATAGAATCCCGTGGGTCTATGGCGGGGCCATCTCTTCTTCTGGAATGACAATGAACATAATCCCAGGTGAAACCCCCTGCTTCCGGTGCTTGTCCTCTGGCGTACCTAATCCGGAAGTAGTCCTTACCTGCGATACAGCAGGGGTAATCAGTCCTGCCCCCTGGATTATCGGCTCTCTGCAAACTGCCGAGGCAATGAAGATATTGGTTGGAGCCAGGGAAATCAATCGGAATCTGATAATCATTGATGTGTGGAAAGGAACCTTTCATCGACTCAAGCTCGCTCCTAGTGAACACTGCCCAGCCTGTGAGGGCAAGTACGGGTTTCTGGATGGAAGGTTTGGTATAAGAACCACTTCACTCTGTGGTCAGAATGCGGTTCAGGTGTTAAGCCCTGAGACAAAACACCTCTCCTTAGAGGAGCTGGCGATACGCCTCAAGCCTGTAGCAAGGGTTAGCCACAGCGAGTTTATGCTGCGTTTCACGGTGGATAATCACGAAATGATTGTCTTTCCTGACGGTCGGGCTATTCTTAGGGACACAACTGACGAGTCTCTGGCTAGGGGACTTTATGCAAAATACATTGGCACATGATGAAATCACATTTAGAGGAATGATAGCATGACATCAAAAAAGGAAATGAATGTTGGTGAGCTAAGAAGCCGCGGTATAGTCAGGCTAAAAGACGCCGATATGTTCGCCATATGGGTAAAAACTGCCTGTTGCAATCTGACTTCGAGGCAACTGAGAAAACTCGCTGACTTAACGGAGAAATACGCCAAGGGCTATATCCTGTTTACCACCAGGCAGATACCTATGATCCCATTCATACACCTGAAAGACCTGGAGAGAGTACAGGAAGAGCTCAGTACCGTCTACCTTGCGCTGGATCGGTGTGGCCCAACAGTAAGAAATATAAACGTGTGCTATGATGACAAGATTTGTCCTGAAGCAGTTACTGATTGCTTATCTTTGGGTGAGAAATTGGACAACTTCTTCTATGTTCCCATGACACACAAGGTAAAGATTGGCGTAGCCGGCTGCCGGAAAGACTGCATTGCCTCCCGTGTCTTAACTGATATTGGTTTTGTGGGCATAGAAAGGAATGGTAGAAAAGGGTACGAAGCATATGTTGGAGGAAGACTGGGGCTTAATCCCTTTGTTGGGGTGAAGATGGCCAACGCTCTTTCCGAAGGAGAGTGCGAGAGGTTTGTGCAGAACTACTTTGATTTTCTCACCAAAGAAGGTAAGAAGGAAGAGAGAGGCGCTGATTTGATGGATAGGCTCGGCGCGGAAAGGGTCAAGCAGGAACTCAACAAGAATTTGGCGGGAAGCTCCACCCTGAAGCCGATTGAATGTGAGACCAAGCTGACCGAGAAAGAGACTGATAATAAGATGATACTGAGAATACGGGCTACCTGTGGTGAGGTTACGGCTGACCAGCTGAGAAGAATAGCTGATATTGCCGAAAAATATGGAATGGGCTTTATCCATTTTGCCGTTCGCGGTTCTCCTGAAATTCCCTGTATAGATAAAAGCCAACTGGAGAGCATTAGAAAAGAGCTACGCGAAGTAGACATGCAAGTACTAGACAGAGGGATTGATAATTTCCAGAGTTGCTACGGTAACTACTGCACCGAGAGTAACGCAGACCCTCAATCTTTGCTACGGAGGATTGATAAACTGGTTCAAGAACTGGGTCTGAATAACCTGAATATAAGAATCTCGGCTGGTGGTTGTCCCAATTCCTGTGCAATCGTCCATCTCAATGACATTGGTTTTTACGGTGTTGTTGAACCGGAAGTTGATACAGCTAACTGTAATGGTTGTGAGCTCTGTGTTCCGGTTTGCAAGAGGAAAGCAATAGAGGTGGCCGATGGCGTAGCCGTAATCGACAGGGAGAGATGCAAGAATTGTGGTCAATGTATTGTAGTGTGCCCGTTTGATGCCATAGTGGAACAAAGACGAGGTTTTGCCGTACTTGTTGGCGGCAGAGAGGGTGAGGATACCCGTTTGGGACAGACCATTGCCGAGTTTCTTTCTGAAAAAGAAGCTCTGGAAATTACTGAGAGATGCCTAAGAATCCTGATGGAAAAGAATTCTGATGTGGCTGCGATATTGGATGAAGTTGGTATAGAGGAATTCAAGCAGCGACTAGTTCCAAGCACAAAATAGTTAGTGCTGTACCTAACGACTAAAGTAAAGGGGATGGAGATGGAAGAAAAAGTAAAGCACGCTCAAGAGTTAATCGCTGAGTCAATAAGAAAGTATTCCCAGATAGCGGTAGCCTGCTCCTTTGGGAAAGACAGCATGGTTGCAGTGCACATCGCTAGGGAGGTAGACCCAGACATAAAGATTTTCTCAGTGATGACGCAATTCAAACCGAGGGAGACCTTCGAGTACCTCAAACTTATGAATGAAAAAATGAACCTCAGAACCACTGTCTACATGGTGGCTGATAGTGTTCCGGAGATTCTTCAGGATGACTCCCTAGAAGTGATACTATTACCTACTGAAGAATTTGATGAAAAAGCATCTCAAATTGAAAATGGAACCAAGTTAAGAGTTTACGAAATACATCCAGATGAATGCTGCCGTCTGCTCAAAGTAGAACCTACCAAATTAGCGGTTAGTAATCTAGATGCCTGGATAACCGGCCTGAGGAATACCGAAGGGAGAACGAGGGTTGACTATCAGGAAGTAGAAGAGAAGGGCGGACTCATTAAGATAAACCCCATATTAACCTTTACTGAAACGGATGTCTGGAAATATATGGCAACACGGGGTATTGAACCCCATCCCTGGTACAAAATGGATTACCGCTCTATCGGCTGTGCCCCGTGCTCAAATCCAGGAGGAGAACTTGAGAGAGATGGCCGGTGGCAAGATACCAGTAAGTGTGGTGGCGAGTGTGGCATCCACACTCAGATACTGAAATAAGAAACGCTTGAGGAAGAGCAGGGTTATCAAAACAGGAGAAGACGAACTAAATAGGCCGGGCACGAAGTGAAGCGGAGTGGATAGTCACTGGAGAAGTATTGTAAAATCAATAACATGGCGGCTAATTGCCGTCACCGTTACAATATTGATTTCCTTCATTTGGTTACGCGAATGGGGCAGCTCGATTGCCTTGTCGTTGGTGGCTAATGGTATTAAGGCAATTCTTTACTATTTACACGAGCGGGGATGGAATAGAATAAACTTCGGCAGGAAAAAAGAGATTCGAGAGGATTATCAGATATGACGGGGGGAACTATGGAATATAGCGCACAGGAATCAGACCATCGGTTAAGGGTTTATTCCAGCATCACGCAGTTAATAGCCAGCCCGGAAAACCCGACGCCGCTGGTCAGATTGAATAGAATCGACTCGAGTGAGGACTTCAGTCTTTATCTGAAGCTGGAAAGATACAATCCATTCGGTTCAGTCAAAGATAGAATTGCTTATGAAATGCTGAAGGCACTGGATATAGGGGACAGGACAGTAGTTGAGCCATCGTCGGGTAATACCGGGATTGCGCTAGCCAGTATTGCCAATATTATGGGAGTGCCGGTGGAGATAGCGGTTCCGCAAGGGATTCCCGAGGAAGAGAAGATGATATTGAAAGTACTGGGCGCTAAGCTCTGGGAAGCTGATGACGCCCTCTGTCCGCGGTTTCCTTCCGAAGGAGCCAGGGGGTTGGTTGATGCTCTGCTGAAAAGTCCGGCGACTAGGGATAGTTACGTTAGCCCCAACCAGTATGAGAATGAGTTAAACGTTCAAGTTCATTACCAAACGACTGGACCAGAGATATGGAAACAGACGCAAGGTAAGATTACCCATTTTTTTGCTGGGTTCGGCACCTGCGGCACGATAACTGGAGTTGGCAGGTATCTTAAAGAGCAAAATCCTGAAGTGCGAATCATTGCCGTAGAGCCCTCTTCCCCGGACCATAAACTGCCCGGTATGAAGAGAATCACCGGACTGGATGAAGAGTTTATTCCCAAAATCCTGGATTACTCGGTAATAGATGATACTGTGGAAGTGACTGATGAAAATGCGTTTAGAACCGCTATTCAGTTAGCCAGGAAGGACGGAATTCTCGTTGGTCCAACAACAGGAGCTATTGTCCATGTCGCCCTCCGTTATGCGGAATCAAATTCCGGCCTAGCCGTTGTCATATCACCTGACGACGCTTTCAAATATACGAGTTTCTATAAAGAGGTCCTCGATGCAGGATATGGGGAAATTGGTGAAGAAGAAAAAGAATATGACTTGTGTGATTTCGTTTGCCCTTTGTCAAGGGTAAAAGCTGCAGAATTAATAGACAATTTGGATAGTGGAGAAACGATAAGAATAATACTGAGTGATAGCGAATCTCTTAAGAGCGTGTCACAAGAATTAAAGGTCAGAGGTATAAAACCGCGTTTTGGGCAAGAAGGTGAAAGCAGGTTTACGTTGACGATTACCAAGTAATGGGATTGTAAGAATTGGGTATCATCAAAGAGTAACGCATCTCCTCCGTCCATGGAGTGAAGCTTGAGGCTAAGATAACCCAGGTACACCATAGAGAGGTGCAAATGAAGCATATTGGAGTAGACTGCCACAAGCAATATGACCGTGCAACGGTGATTGACATTGATACAGGAGAAATAAAGGTAACAAGGCTGGCTTATATCAAGGAGGAAATATTCACCACCAATGATATGATACAGGAAATGTACAAGAAAGCCAGAGATGCCTAGCTACTTACCACACTATTCCGGGCATAGGGAGACATTCGAGATGCTTATTGGTGCTGAGATAGACGGCATCCAGCGCCTTGGCTCTACCTCCAGGCTGTATTCTTATGCAAGATTGGCAACCTTCACCTACTCATCTGAAGGAAAGACGCAGCATGGAAGGATTACATCAGAATGGTGTCACTGGGTAACTTAACCCTACGAAAAAGAATTAGCCTGCTTGTCCTTGCTGGACTGGTGGTAGGCCTCGGTTTGTTCAGTTGGGTGGGACTACAATCTTCAAAGGAGAGTACCGAGAGGATACTTGACGAACGGCTGACGATAGCGCGTGTCCTGGCAAGTCATTTAGACGAAACGCTGGCATATATTCAACTGCAACTGGACTGGCATACACCTGAACCTTCTGGTTACCTCAAGCCCGCTCACCTTGGGGAGCTGGATGTCTATTATAATGAGGTCCGGTTTGTCCCATATGAGAGTCCGTTCTGTAACATTAAAGGCAGAAGAGCTTGAAAAGTGCAATATCAAGGTATGATTTCACCTGTAGGGGCTTCCAGAGAGTTCCTAGTTTAGCGCTTTGCTTCGAGGCGTCTTCGCTTCATGATGTCCCGACTAATATATTCACCAGCCAACCTACGATATATCTCCGCCATCCTCGACCAACCTAGATTTTAGCCATCACGCATGCACAAGATCACAGACAGCGCAGTATTGACTTTTGCTAGGACTTAAATTAGAATAATACTAGTATGCGTAGAAATCCTTTCAAGTCAATCTGGATAGCGGTTATTATTGCTATCGCTCTGATGTTGGTTACATCACCGAGCACTGCAGCTGCGTGCATGGAGATAACAGCTGATAGCTTTGATTTCGACCCCTTTCAAAAGGAAACTGCCGTCCCACCATGTTGTTTAACGGCAGACTACCTGCTTTCTCATCACATCTTAACAAACGCAGTTGACAACGAGGTTCTGCTTCCTAATCGCTCTACCTCGAAAGAAAATGTCTATCCGGTCTGGTCTGCAACAAGTGTGACCACTGAGACTTCCCTTGACCCCCAAGAGCCTCTCCAACGGGATCCCACTCAAGAATTACTTACATACCTTTATACCGAATACCACTGTCGTAACTGTCTGGATTCTGAAGAACCACCTCAAGTCTAAAAGCCTGATAGCCGCCCCCACCAAATCATCCTATTGGTTATAGTACCCGTTTGTCCATTTGTCTTTTTCATGTGAATCAAATTGGGTGGGTGGCTTGCTATTCCATGATATCAAACCTCATAAGGTATCCCACATATTAGATCAGGAGGAGCTGGAGTGAAACTATACCATTTGGTATTTAAAGATATCCTACGAAGAAAAAAACGGGTGCTTTATGCTGCGCTCGGTATAGTGATTGCTGTAATGACTGTCGTCGGCATATTGACTATAGCTACGGCCGGACAAGCGAAAATATACAGCCAGTTAGAAAAATATGGAGCCAACCTGAGCGTTATACCCGCAATAAGTAATGTTGACATGACTTTGGGCGACCTCAGCCTAGGAGCATTGACGGTGGGTGAAAACTACATTCCCGAGGAGAAATTACCCGAAATCAGGCAAATAGCTGACGGTATGATAAGGGAAGCGCTAGGTATCAAGGATGATGGTTACATAGCCACGATTGCACCGAAACTCTATGTTAACGCCAAGGTGAAAGGAACGTCTCTATTAGTAGTTGGCGTGGAGCCCAAAGAAGAGAGGAAAATCAAAACGTGGTGGAAAATCCAGGAAGGCAAATACCTTGAGGAAAGAGACGAGGCCCTGCTCGGCGCACAGACGGCTCGGCTACTCAAGCTGAACATAGGCGACAAGATTTCATTTAACGGGAGCGATATAACTGTCGCCGGTATTCTGGAGGAGACAGGCTCAAGTGATGACTATCAGATTTTTGTTCCAATACAAACGCTGCAGACGGCCTTCGGTAAGGAAGGAGTAGTCTCCTCAATAGATATTCGTGCGCTGTGCAATGCCTGTCCCGTAGAAATCATCGCCGACAGCATAAACCAAAATATTACTGGTGTGCGGGCGTTGGCGGTAAAACAGGTAGCTGAGACTGAAATGGGTATGATGGATAAGATGAACAAGTTTATGCTGGCTCTAGCTGGAATCACTCTGGTTATCGGTGCTTTCGGGGTGGTCAATACTATGATGACATCAGTCCACGAGAGAATAAAGGACATCGGAATAATGAGGGCGGTAGGCGCCTCCCGTAGGCAGATAATCAAAGCCTTTATCTATGAAGCTGTGATTATTGGCATCGTGGGGGGAATCTTTGGTTATCTGGCCGGAACACTGGTGGCATACGGGGTCGGACCGCTGGTTTTCGAAGGAGCGGCTATAAACTATATACCACAGTACTTACCGTTGTCGCTTCTTCTGGCTATCTTTGTTGCCGTTGTATCGGCGGCATACCCGGCGTTCCGTGCCACAACGATTAAAGTTTCCGATTCCTTTCGGTCTTTGTGAGGTGAATTGAATGTTAGAAGTAAAAAACGCATCAAAAGTTTACGGTGATGGAGACGCCAAGGTAATTGCCCTAAATAATGTTTCTCTGCAGGTAAATAAGGGTGATTTCATAGCTATTATGGGTCCCTCGGGAAGTGGAAAGTCAACTCTCTTAAACGTGATTGGTGGCTTAGACCTTCTCTCAAGCGGCGAAGTTATACTGAATGGGCAGCGTATTGATAATCTGGACGAAAATGCCCTTGTTG
>SDBU01010243.1_pt1 | contig 10422 bp, 7 predicted proteins | sample 2277071 | NCBI WGS metagenome assembly SDBU01 (sample SAMN10397929, study PRJNA504765) | marine sediment metagenome | isolation source: marine sediment core GS08_GC12, 126 cmbsf | place: Arctic Ocean: Gakkel Ridge, Loki's castle | collected 2008
GAAATTGTTGAGTACAATAATCTGATCGCATTTTAGACCTGTTGATTTATCGACAGCTTGAGAATAAAGGCGTTTGAAATTAAAATTGGTTTTTGCACGGGTCATAAAAAAAGCAGCAGCCTTTTTACAAGATGCTGTGTTTGAATCCCAAATATATCCTTTCTCGCATTGGCATCTGCTGCTGCCATCAATTCTAATTCGGGGACACAATACTAATTATTGACAACATACTCAAAAAATCATACATCTTTCTACGCCACGATTGGCAGGAGTTGTCGCACCCGGATATCCTCATTTTTTAAAATTCAACTATATTTGTAAATAATTGAAACATAGATTGAAGATAAACAACCCACTCAATCCCCCTTTGATAAGGGGGAATTACTAAAATCATAAATCCTCTTCCCCGCGCCTACGTGGTTATTTCTTCATTCGTCATTTGTAAATCGTACTTCCTCTCAGCACCCTCTGTGCTCTCTGTGGTTTCTTATTCTATCGTAGAAATTTGACATTACCGAATCGATTATCTGTTCAAGGACTCCGGATCCATAGCAAACTGTCTCTTTAATTCATCTTTCAATTCAGCCAGTTTTGCTGAATTTTCATTAGCAAGATCTTTTGTTTCAAGCGGATCCTGTGCTATATTGAACAGTTCATCAGTCCCCTCATCCATTGAACGTCCCGTATGAACAATTTTCCAATCACCTTTACGTGCAGCAATTTGGCTTCCTGTACGCCAGTACAGGACACGTTCTTTTGGTATGGAACCGCCTTTAAAGGTGGGAAAAACATTTATTCCTTCAATCTTCATATCATCCGTAACCTGAGCACCTGCCAGGTAAGCCATTGTCGGCATAATATCGCTGACGCGTATAACTTCACTGACCTTGCGGGCTTCCAGATGTCCCTGCCAGACCATTGCTGCCGGCACACGGATACCTCCTTCATAAAGCTGACCTTTCCAACCGCGCAGGGGCCTGTTATCTCCAAGAACATCATTAGGTTCAAACTTTCCCTTATATTGGTCTTCAGGAGAATCCCAACTTTCCTGACCTCCATTATCACTCATGAAAATTACAATTGTCTCTTCTTCCAATTGCTCTTCTTTGAGTGATGATAAAATTCTGCCGATGCCATCATCCATATGCGTCATAGAAGCTGCAAACAACTTTCGGGATTTATTATCTATAATCCCGTCATATAAACCCGTCCATTTTTCCTCTTCATCTAATGGATAATGAGGAACACCATAGGCGACGTAAAGGAAAAAAGGTTTTGCCTTATCCCGACTGTCTTTAATGAACCGTACAGCCTCATCTGTAATCAGGTCGGTAGCGTGACCTTCTTCATCGATGAATTCTTCATTGCGATGCCAGGTTCTGTCACCGAATTTATAGTCATGAACATAAGGGTCAATCTGTCCATGCAAATATCCGTATGAGTGGGTGAAACCATATTTCCCAGGACCTACTTCCGGTCTCAAACCAAGGTGCCATTTACCCGAGATTGAAGTCTCGTATCCATTTCTCCTGAGTAATTCGGCAAGTGTAACAGTTCCATCGAGAAGAGTTTTTGTACTTTTTCCTGCAATAGGTCCTAAAATACCATGCCTGCTTGGCGGTTTTCCTGTTAAAAGTGAAGCACGTGTAGGAGAACAAACCGGATGAACATAAAAATTATCAAACTGTACTCCCTCTTTTGCCATTTTATCAATTACAGGAGTTTTAATTTCAGAACCGTTGTAACCGACATCGTTCCAACCGGTATCATCGGAAATAATAATTATAATGTTAGGTTTACTCCCGGCATCCGTTTTCTTTCCTTTCGGACTGCAGGAAAATATCTGCGGGCACACAGTCCCGACTGCCGCACAAGCTAAACCAAATGCAGAATCCTCTAAAAATTCCCGTCTGTTGTAAGTTTTATTTTTTGACAGCATTTTTGATTTACTCATAATTTTAAACCTCCAAATTTTATATAAAAATAGATGTTACTTTCTTTTGAAAAAGAAAGTAACCAAAGAAAACTTTGACATATTTCATCCCGCTACAGCGGGATGAAATGTTTAAACTTGTTATTTGTTGATGTGTCACCAAATAAATATTAGCAAATTTGGGGAAAAAAAATCAAAATTTCAAGTAGAATTTAAAATATTTTAAGAATATGTCTTCAGAAACGTTATAATGCAGAAAATGTAACAAGAGACGCAGCGGAAAAAGTATATAATGCTGCAGGAGAATTCTTTTTTTGATAAATTATTCAAATTTTAAAATTTACATTTCAGCAATCTGAACATTCAGAGAATTGTAATATATAAAAGTGGTTTCTTCATAACTCATTAATGATGCAACGGCAAAAAGTCTAAAAATCTAATATTTTGAACAGAGAAGAATTTGATAAATCAAATTCAATAGTATTGATATGATATTTTAAAAAAATTACTTTTTGCCGTTGCATCATTAATTAGAGTAATATTAAAAATAAATTTTGTCAAAATTATGTTATATCAGTCCACTTAATTTTTATTACAGCCTACATAATCGGTTCCACAATTTTTCCAATAAAAAGAATAGTGTTTGATATATTCTCTCTTATTAAAAATATAAAGGGTCTGTCAACGCGCATAAAAATTCCTTTAGGTTCTGCTGATTTAAATCCCATTTCAACCGAGGTTGCAGCCGCAGCTTCAGTTCCTTCTTCATTTACTTCTACAAATGTTTTATGCAGCACTTCTCTTATGAAGAGATAACTTTTTTTATCCATTTTTGTGAAATTTGCTTCATTACTGAAAGCAATTCCCATACCTAATGCCTTCAATACATCATTAAGATTTATTTTATATTCCATTTTGAAGCGCGGCATTTCGAGGATTCCACCTTGTTTGGAAAAGCTCAGGAACCATTGATTCAGTTTGTCGGTAGTTAATTCACTTATTAGTTGCCCGATTTCTTTATCAGGATGAGGTAGAATTATTGTCATTCTGTAGCTTCCTTCACCATAAGGAAGTTCAACAGCCTGAAAATCAGCATCTGCAAAGTATTCAAAGTCATTCTCCTGCTTCATCATCTTACATTTGATTTTTGAGCCATTTGGCAGAGTAAATAAATCATCCTTCGTTTCATTCTCATCAAATTTATACTTCCATGTTCCTTTGAAATAAATTGCATTGATAAGAAACATTGCTGAAATAGGGTCAATCCTTTCAACTATTTCTTTAATTTTTCCGCTTGTTTTCGTATTAACCCATTCATTGATAATATTCTTTGCATTCGGATCGTCAAAATCCAGTCCCTGCACTTCGGAATTAAAATATTCTTCACAAATATCGAAAAATTCTTTTTCAAAATCATACGTGTTTCTGTACCAGATTGAATTTGCAATCTGAAATTTGACATTATAATCGAGACCTGCTAACAATTCTATCACTTTTTTATATGATTCATTCACATCCTGAATCGACAGACCGTTCAGTTCAAGTGTATTCTGCATTGCCTCTTGTGTACTTCCATCGGCACCATTGTAAGTCATTCCCAACGCCATTGAAACACTTAGTGGTGAGATAAAAATATTTTTACTTTCTTCTTTTGCAATTTTTTTGAAAAGTTTTATTCCAAAGCTGCCATCCGATTCAATCACTTTTTTGTCAAGAGAAGTTATTTCATTTAATAATTTATCGGTTGGTGAAAGAGGATTTTTTGAGCACTGCATCATCCCAACGCAGACAAAAAGCATAACAGTAAAATTCAATATCTTAGACATAATGAATCTCCAAACATTAAATTGTAATACTTTACTTTTCAATACAGTGAAGAATATTTAATAATTCCAATTTAAATAATATTTACATTATTAAGTAAATTTATTAGTACATCGATATAATCTTTACAAAAAATTTGCCATTAGCTATTTGTAGTAAATCATACTTTGTATTTTACTTTTTAGCTAACGCCTTATAGTAATACCAACAAGAGCAAGATGGTCAAAATAATCGTAGTATGGGTCGTTAGATGCATTATCCCTGATTAAAAATCTGAAAAAGCCGTCAACTGCCCCCGGAAAACTCCACCCTGTCTTGAAAGTTTTTGAGATTAAGAAATAATAATCAGCCCTTGTATCTTTCCTGTAATCCCCAAAAACTTCTCCCAACATCGATAAGGCAGGTGTTCCCTTATAATCCTTCTTTTGATATTCTGCGCCAATTTTCCCTAAAAAGCCCACAGCAAACTGCCTTGTAAAATTTAGATTTGCAAAGTAGTTTTGATAACCGTAAGGGTCATCATACAGGTCATTCTCCGTATAATAATAAATTCCGTCATTGGTTAATATCTCTATAGGTTCACCGAGAAAAAACTGCCCGCCAAATCCAAAATTCATACCTGTTTTATTTGTTAAAGATTTTCCCAAGTTAACATTTGCAGAAAAAAGCGTAGCTCTGATAGGTTCTTCGAAAAATCTCATAATCCCGAAGTAATTCAGTTTCGTCTGGTTCACATATTTTTTATTTCCAAGCCCAATCTCACCGGTAAAACTTAATCTGTTTTGAAAAAAATGCTGATATCGTCCAAAAATCCGGTACTCATTATTATTAATGTCCGAAAATTCTTTAAAGTTGTTTTTAGCCAGTACTACCCCCCCTGTGAAAATTCTCGAGTAGTCCGGTTCATAACGAATATTCGCATAAAAATTATATGAATCTACATTGTAATATATATACTGTGCATTATTTCGCCGGAGGCGGCCATACGCTCCGATGGTCGTTAATACCTTATCACCTATCAATCTGTTCATTGCCGTACCGATTTTGTGAGAACTGTTCCGCCGGTCTTTATAATTTGAAAACGTAGAATAATCGCCGTTATAATATATCCGGAAAGAGGAATTATCGATTGAAAATGTCCGTCCCGTATTAAGTGATAAAGTATTAATCAACTCATCGTATAGGTTCCTGTTTTTAAATGCATTGTCATCCCTGATAAGATACCAGGTAAGAGAAAAATCCATCTGTGCATAAACAGGAATACTAAAAAACAAAAAAACTAAGAAAATTATCAAACTCTTCACTGTGTATTTACAATGATATCTCATTATCCCTCTGAATATTTCAAATTTTCACTTTTATTATCTAATGCTTTATTAAGAGTTATTTCTTATCCGGATTATTATCACTTTTACTATCGCCTTTTCGCCTATTCATACCCGGACCTTCCGGAAAATCAGGGAATCCATCACCATCCTCATCTATAGAAGGTGCAAATCCGCCTTCTATCTTCTGCTGCATTTGCTGGCGCCATTGATAAATCTCTTGCATATGCTGGCGGATTTCTTCCGGAGTTCCTATATCAGGCTTACCATCACCGTCACGGTCAAAAGTCCCAAAGCGTTGATGCATAAGTTCACGGAGAGTAACATCATTATCATTAATCACTCCATCACCATTGCTATCCACAAGTTCATCCAGCTTCTCCTGCATAAATTCACGCATGGACTTATCTCCTTTACCGTCAGGATTTAAACCTTCCTTAATTTCCTGTCTCATTTTATGACGTTGTAAAAATCTCAATCCCCAACCGTACTGTAAACCATCATTGATACCATCACCATTCCTGTCTATAAACGGAATATTCTCCGGAACTTCCACTTTCGGGTCCTTATCCTCGTTTCCCTGCGCAAAAATATCACTATTGACCCAGATAAGACCGATAATTATAAGACTGATGGTGAAAACTATCAGATAAAGTTTATTTTTCATTTTTTTCACCTCTTGTTTTACTTTAAGTTTAAATTAATTTTAATTTGATTAATTCTATAAAATCTATTTGCAAAAGTTGTGCCAAAATACTTTCGTATTTTATAATTCTTATAATATCAATATATTATAATATCCATATTATTGCCGGATTAGTAATGTTTTGGTTTTAGTCTTCGACATTTCCGTCGAACATTCGACGAAAATGTCGAATTCAATAATATGTTAAACATATTCTGTATAATCCCGTAAATTCTAAAAATCTCATTATATAAATTTTTTAATCGCCTTTATTGCTCTCTGTTGAAGTTATCACCAACAGAGAAAATCTGTAATTATCAAGATTAAATCGTTTTAGAAATTTTGTATCGATAAATTTTCAGTCAATGTGATAATAAACATCCCATCCGAGGTATTTATCGACAGCTTCAAAAACCGGTCGTGATACTGAATTTTGACTTAATGCTACGTGATGCTCAAAACCTAATTCACATATATACTGCATTAAAACCTGCATATTATTAATTTTTGCCACACCATATCCGCCAAATGTTTCGAGTGGGTCGTCGGTTATTTCACCCTCGCCGAGATACCCGCTTATGATACCGTTAACGTCGTCAGTAGTCAATCTGAAATATGTCATCGGTGAGGGAGTCATTCTTCCATGACACGCACCGTAAGCATTTTCCTTCCCGACAAACTCAGCTATTATAGTCTGTTCTTTCACAATTGCATCTTTCATAAAATGTTTTGGGAAGTTACTGCAGTGAAACAGAACTACTTTATCAGGGTCAGTATTATAGCTGTTATTCCAGTCCGCAATTGCACTCGGTGTATCAGACGCAAGCTGAAGTATATACATCGAGAGAGCACCTGTTATATCGACCTCACATGCAGCAGGGACAAGTGAGTTTGAAGATAAACTCATTACACTGCAGGGAACTATTCCAAAATAATCTTCAATGGCAGTCCAGCATTGGAAAGCATAAGCATTTAAATCGTATTCCTCGATAAATCTGTCGATAACAACGGAGAGTTTTGACATCTTAAGTAATGCAGTATCGGAAACTCCGGGCGCCGGGCAATAATCTTTAATATCTTTTAATTTATTCTGAACCTTTACATCATCATCTTTTAGATTTCCAATCTGTCCGAATACATCGGATAAATCAAGAGTCTCAACCGAAATACCTTCAATTTCCAAAATCTTTTCGCTGTATCTAACTGTATTAAAAGCACCGGTTCTCGCCCCAATCGCTCCAAGTCTGACATTACGCAAACCCTTTATTATGTTACACGTTTTTATGAACGATTCAAAATCACCGTGAAAAGATTTATCGGAAAGCTCGACAGTATGTGATGTTGTAATGGAAAAAGGGATGCCATACTGATTCAAATTGTTGCAAACAGAAATTTTTCCACAAAAAGAATCCCTGCGGTCTGCAACAGACATCAAGTTGGCATAATCCGGGAAAGCATGAATAAGAACAGGAACATCTAATCCCGACCATCTGATTGAATTAGCAACACCTTTTTCGTCTCCAAAGTTTGGAAGAGTCACCAAAATTCCGTCTATACAGTCATTATGGTCTTTAAATAATTTTGCACATTTTTTTGCGTCATTGAGCGTTTCAACCGAACCTAACTTTGTATCTTCAGGGGTTAATGTTACAACCTTAATCTTTTTATCTTCAAGAAATTTTAATATTTCTTTCCGCCCTTCTTCAACAAGCTTATCAGGGAAAAAACCCCGGTTTCCAACAATTAATCCTAATGTTATTTCTTTCATTTTTGCTCCTTTGTTAAATATTAATTTCCTTTTTCACCGCAGAGACGCAAAGGCGCAGAGAATTTTAAAATTATTTTTGATACATTAATTTTTTCTAATAAAATATTTTTCTCTGCGTCTCTGCGGTTAATATATTAAAATTAATTAAAATTTAAATGTATGTCAATTGTTTTTTTGTTGAAAAAACAAATTTTAATTCATAATTTAAAACAACTATTTAATGAGTGACACTTATTTAAAACTGGAGACGTAATGAAAATTATAAAAGAACCGAGTATTTATATTGTTGGAAGACAGACGGTAGATTCTGATGAACTTAAAAAATTTTTAGATGATAATAATACTACCTGGCATAACGATACCGAAATCGGGGCGGAAAAACTCTGTGAAATTTCCGGAAGAATATGTTATATGTCTTTTGGGAAGAAACAGGGAAGAAAAACAAATAAGGAATATTTGCAGAATATTTTGAAATCCGGGCACGGCAGCGTTCTTGAACATGCTGTCTGGAATTTTATTATATGCGGTGTATCGCGGTCGTTTACTCATGAACTTGTCAGGCATCGTTCCGGCTGGGGATACAGTCAGCTTTCGCAAAGGTTTGTCGATGAATCGGAAACAGACTTTATTGAGCCGGATTTAATCAGTTCTGATGAAGAACTGCATAAAATTTGGCTCGGGTGTATTGAAAATATAATTGATAATTATAAAATAATGCTTGAGAAATTATCTGAAAACGTAGAGGAAAAATATCCGGATTTGAGTTCAACCTTAAAGAAAAAATTAGTCAGGCAGACCGCAAGAAATATTTTGCCGAATGCCACAGAAACTAAAATATTTGTTACTGCTAATGCAAGAGCAATAAGACATTTTATTGAGCTGCGCGGATATATAGCTGCCGATGTTGAAATAAGAAAGGTGGCTGTAAAAATGTTAAGGCTGATGCAAAAAGAAGCACCGAATATTTTTAGTGATTACAAAATTGTAAAAGCTGAAGACGGCACCGAAGCAGTCGAAACCGAATATAGAAAAGTCTAATTTTCTTATTCTGACTTCTGACTTCTGACTTCTGGCTTCTGACTTCTGACTTCTGACTTCTTCTTTTTTTATTTTGATTTATCAATCATCTTACTGATTTTTTTTAAAACATAATATTCCCCTCCTTTAATAAGGAAGTTAATAACGGCTTTCAATAGCAAAGGATTTTCCCTGCCGTAGGTCTTGTATATATCCGGAAACCAGTAGAAATTATGCTGCCACGAGGCTAACATCAGCTCCCAGTGGAGTGGTGTAAGTTCTTCTTTTTGAATAGATTTTTCATTCTCTAACTTGGTAGTCTGCATCGCGGTAAATATTATTGGGACTATTATACTCTTGTAAGGTCTTAATGATTTTACAAGGTCTAAAGTTTGCTGAATGTCATTATCGGTTTCTCCCGGAAGACCGAGAATAATTGTCGAACAGGGGATAATATGATTGCTTGTAAATATTTTAAATCCTTCTCTCACTACATCGGGCCAATCTTCTGGCTTAAAAGGATATGCCTTGCCTTTCATATGCATTCCGATTAATTTAGAACTGCCTGTTTCGATACCAACCTGAAATGATTTAGTAGGATGAAGTTCTGTTCCAAGTTCAAGAATTTTTGATATTTTTTCAATAGTCTGTGGTGAACTTACAGCAGATGAAAGTGAGGCATGACTTGCCGAAACCCATTTTACACCAGGAATATTGTAAATTTCTTTAAAAAGATTAATTAAAGCATCGCTATTAACATTGAGACCATCTGACCGGTAAAGTAAAATGTCTTCGCCGTGAAGAATCACGCCTCTTTGTCCGGCATCAAGATTTACCTTTACTTCGTCCTTTAAAACCGAAATAGATGTTGAGCGGACTTTCTTTAAAGATGGGACGCAAAATTTACAGCTTCTTGCACATCCCCGGGTAGCTTCGATAAGCCCCGTAATAGTTGGACCCTTTATACTAAAAAACTTATTTCCGTCAAGAACGATGCCGTCGGCGATTTCCGGAATATCTTCATTATTTAGAGCTTTTTTAAATAAAACGGGTGCAGTTATTTCACCATCTCCCACAACAACACAATCAATCCCAAGACCTTTTCTTCTATCAGGATTTGCCCGTAACTGCCATGCACCGGGCCCACCGAGGAATATCTTCGGTTTGTGCTTTTTTATGGAAGGAGACTGAAGGAGTTCCCTTAATTTCACAGCCATACGTCCCTCGCCGCCAAACAATTTAGTAAAAGTAGATGTGGCGGGACCAATACCAAGAGGGTCGTTTGAAGATATCGATAAAACTTTCGTTTCTTCAGAGACAAGTTCGTCTATATAATCCGGATGAGCTAAAATTACATCATTTTTTGTAAAGCCGCTTTCTAATAGTGCAGATTCGACCTTTCTCGTGCCGCAATTTGCAAACTTTAAAGAACCGTCTGAATTTGCAGCACCCTTCGGACAAAAAACGCGGTAAAAAAACCAGTCCGGAAAAGTGCCCTGTGGAAAACACGCACTAAAACCGTAAAATAAACTCCCGTGATAATCACTCGACATCGTCCTGTCAGCAACAAGAACAATTTTGTATCCCATAATGTTATAAATATAGAATTTAATACTAATTTGTCAAGGAGATAATTAATATATGCTTAATAATCACATTTTTTTGAATTATGCCTGCTAAATATGTCTTAAAAAATTCTAATTAGAACCTGAATCAGTGGTACCCGAAAATTGCGATAGAAAATAATAAAAAAAATAAAGCTACTAATACTAAAAATTGTCAAAGTTTTTCATATTTTCACAGTTACGGATTTTTTTTGCAATTTAACGATTGAAATTTTTCAAAAGAAAGCTAAAATAAATGACATTTC
>SDBU01010244.1_pt1 | contig 10418 bp, 22 predicted proteins | sample 2277071 | NCBI WGS metagenome assembly SDBU01 (sample SAMN10397929, study PRJNA504765) | marine sediment metagenome | isolation source: marine sediment core GS08_GC12, 126 cmbsf | place: Arctic Ocean: Gakkel Ridge, Loki's castle | collected 2008
TTTTTTGCTTACCATTCGAGGACCCTTCTGGGCTCTTGATTATTCTTTGTTGGCTGTCCGCCCTTGTTCATTTTTTATGCTCCTTGCTTAACTGCCATTACCTTGCATTGCTTGCATTGTGCTGTAAGGAGATAATTAAGCCTTCGTTGTGCGTTTTTGTAGGACTTTGAGCCTATTTTGCTTATTCTTTTCATTCTATCTCCTTGCTTGACTGATAGCGGTCTCATTTGTCCGGGCTGTTACCCTTCCTGAAACTCTCCTGACGTTTCCTCTCTTCCTCTATTTGTAACCGTTTAAAATCTTCTAACTGACTACATTTTACCCAACCCATATCATCCTCTGCTATTGGCTTTGATTGCTGTCCATGAGTCTCCTTCTGGATTGTCAACCAGCCATTGTCTACTAACACTTGGTAAATGTTTTCCGCAAGGCCTTGGATTACGGAATGTTGTAGATTATATTGATGTTTTACGTTTATGCACTCTATTATTTCGTGAATCAGGGTAACATAAGACGATTGCAGGCTCAGGTCCGGATCGTTGGCTATCCTGATCCGGTCTCTCCAATTACTCCAGCTGCCTGTCTCCCCCTCCATGTCCGAGGACAGCATCCTCTCGATAGTTATATTTCTTCCACCGATTTTAATCGTCCGGGGTATTTTCATTCTTGATCTCCCTCATCTTATCACTCAGGGGCTGCAGGTCATAGAGGACCATTTTGCCGTCTCTATCCCTGGCCCATATGAAGCCCTGGGCAGAGTTAAGGAAGAGGGGCTCGTATCCCTGGGTCTGGAGGTCTTTGACGGCTGCTTTGAGTATAATTGCGATTTCTTGCGATTGGAGCCTATCTGATGGGGTTTGTTGGATTGGATTGGATTGGATTGTTGGTTGATTGGTTGTTACGCAGCCTGCTAGCAATACGATCATAATCACACTTAGATATGTTTTCATTTAGCACCTCGTAATTGAAGGGTGGCCGGCGCCGCGACAATGGCTGAGTTAACGCCGACCTAAAGGAGGTATATGAATTTTTTATTAGAAACCCCTTATTTGATTAAGTCAAGCTATTTCTGACAATTTACGGAGTTAGCGCTATCAACGGTCTTGAGAGCTAAACGGTGAAGACCCTTACTGCTCTATGGACGAAATTTGTCACTTTTATGACAATAATTGTCACTTTTGAGGGTTTTGGGCTTGTTGATAGTGTATCTATCTTGCTTATATTTAATGCTTAACGATTTATTGATAGTGTTATCAAATACTTACCACTTATTTTGATAATTATTAATATTATGGTACGTACATTGCAATGTAAAAAGGGTAAATCGACACAAATAAAAAGGGAGGGAATGAAAATGTGTGATCAATGTGAAGTATTAAATATCAACGGTACCAACTGCCATGAACAAGGATGTCCCGAAGCATGGAAAGACTACACAAGAGAATGTTACGAGTGTGGCTGCGATTTCACCCCCACAGAACAATATGAACAAGTATGTCCTGAATGTGTGTCAGAATATGAGGACTATCACAGTTAGTCTTTCCCGGTGCTCACGTCCTGAGACCTGGGCACTAAGAAGGACTAAATCAAAAAGGGAGGGAAACATGAAAATTGAAACAATTAGAGGAATGAAAGCAGCGGGATATTTTTGGGTCTTGGGTGATGGCCATGCCACGCTCAAGCGAGGAGAAAAACCAATAATCCGTAGAAAAATAAGTGATAAATTCTTTAAATTCGCTATGTTAACTTCAATAGATTTTCTTTGCTTTTCGATTTTTGGGGTTAATGGGCGTGACCGGGCAGCAGCAAAAAGGCTGGAAGAAATCTAATCATCAACCCAAGGACCTCGGTCCCCACGAAAGGAGAAAGAAAATGAAAAAGGTCATCAGAGATACACAAAACTACCCTCTTGGTTGGACCGACACGAGGGATAAAAAAGGAACCTTCAACCAATTCACCGGAACAAACGGGTTTACATGTGATGGTTGGATCTCCGAAACCTTGCAATCCTTGGAGTATGATGAAAGAAGTTCAATTATAGAGAAAGGGGAACTAACCATCTAACCTGGACCTCGGTCCCCAGAAAGGAGAAGACTATGGAAAATCATCTTCAAAGAAATCTAAGACTCTCGATTATACGAAGCAAAAAAGACGCTAAAGACTTTGCCAATACCTGTGATAATGGAGACTGGGCTCATACCTACGGTATGGATCAAAATAACCAGAATATGTCAGTAGCTTGGAGATTCAGAAAAAGAATTAATGACATTATCCGCGAAATAAGAAAATCAGCTTAGCCCTTCCCCCTGCCCATCTCATCAGGTGGGTAGTGATGAAGGAGTTAAAGTGCAGTAAAACACTTAAAAATGGAGGTATGGAATTATGAACTTACCACTTACAAGAAATAAAACCATGAACACCGTCACCGGCCATGTCAAAACCCGGCCCAGGGAGATCCGGTTTTTCGATCCCCGCCGGGAATTAAATCAGTGCATTGTTAGAGTTGACAACCTAAATACTGATGAACTGGATGATTTATTTGAAATCCAGAAAACCCTTAACCGTACAGGAATAGAGTTTTTATAGACGGGTGAATAGCCCGGAAGCCCCTCTCATCCGTGGGAGGAGCTTTTATATTCTCTCTAGTCATCTACCGGTTCGCCGTTTATCTCTGTTTTAAAACAAAAAGTACCTATACAGTACATGCCACCACATGAATCAGTTACAGTATCTTTCTCGCCCTCCGTAGGTTCGTGATCAAATGATGCCACAGAGATTGTATCACAATCAGCACAAGACCTACTCACAACAACCCATACGTCCATTATAAACTCCTCCATATAACGATTAGCTCACCGGCTCGTCCGGTGCAGCGGGTCTTTGATAACGACAATTGAGGTACGCAATAAAAAATCTTATCGCAGAATCCTCCTGGGCCGTAAATACCATCGGCCCTAATGAACCGCTCTTGTTTTTAATATGGTCAATAAATTCGTTGTAATCTTGATCGAAATTCATCCGACTATTTCTTTAAAATCTTTCCAGGTCCTGGGTTTATGCCATTCACCTATTAAATTTAATATTTTCCTTCCCATGGACACCTGACCTGGGCGTGTTACCCCTTTTTTGGTCTTGATCTCTAAGAGAATTACGCGGCCACGGCGTCCGCAATGGACACACCTCTCTCTGAACAGGATTATGGTTTGGTCCGGCCAGTCTTTGAAATACCTTGCTATCTTCGGGTAGCTTGTTACTTTTTGAGGGATTGATAGACAGGGGATCTCCCTATCATCGCACCACCTCTTAATACGGTTCTGGAGGACCGATTCTTTATCATCAGGTGCCTTTCCCTGGGCTTCGATGCCTCGTTTTAGGGATAGGTCCATCACTCCCCTTTTACCTTCCTATTAAATTCATAACAAAGCTCGCCTTTAGCCACAGAATAAACATCACTCAATACACAGGCCCTATCCAGATGAGGAAATTTCCAGTATTTACATTTCGCAGTGCATGGGACTGGGGTTTTTCCTGATTGTTTATTTATTGCATCATTTATGGGGTGTGCCACCTCACTCTCCTTTCACCTTTACATATAAATCACATACAAATCCTCCTTTAGGATAAAATGTAAAATCATCATCGTCGGGTTCTAATATACATTCCTCATTACCATTATAATATTCACAGGTTAAACAGGCCCACCAATGCGTAGTTGCTATCAGGTTATCCATATCACTCTCCTTTCGCCTGCCTTAATTGTTTTACCTCTCCCTCTCTATATTCCAATAAATCTAATTCACGGTGTTTATCCAATCCCCTGTAATGCTCGATAAACCTCTTCTCTATCCATTGCAATTCGTCATAGGTCTTCACAGAAAGATGATCCCAACCACCTAATATATGAACACATTGGCTGGTCACTTCACCATTTTTTATCGAAGATCCCTGCTCTAAGACCTTCATAACTTCCTGCCAGGCTGTTAGTGCTTTATCTTTATCGTCACCCCTTAGAATCTCTATAAACTCCGCAGGTTTAGGAAAGAATTTACAAGTTGATATTAATTTCGTAAATGCCATTTCACACTGATTATCAGAGAAGGGACTCAGCACCTTCCAGTAAATGTTCTTTAATGTATCGGTTATTGCTTTCCCGTGTATCTCTCCCAGTCCTGTCATATACTCTTTGAATTTTATTTCATCCTTCATCTGGAGGCTCCCATTTATTGAATGACTCAATATTCTTTTTAGTAACTGCAGATACTATTCCGTCTAATGGATGAGTATTTTTCACCCCAACTTTTTCAGCCACCCATCCTCTTAATACATGATTATGAGATGTGTATTTTTTAAGCCGCTTTTTATCTGCACCAAAATAGTTATCTAATTTTTCAATCATCATCTTTAGATTGTTCTGACCAAAATCTCTTAAAATCCTTTCATATTCTTCTTCTGTTAAAAGGATAAATTCGCCGTATAATGTTTTCTTCTTTTCATTCTTTACATTCTTTACTTCTTTAGTAGGTGTCACTTCTTTGTCACTTCTTTGTCGGGTCTTTGTCACTTCTTTGTCAGTTGCTTTGTCACTTTCGTTAATACTACCTTGATAACTATCCCAATTATTTATATTTATTAACCTTCCTGTCTTTGTCGCTTCGTTTGTTAAAAACTCATACTTTTCAAAAAGTTTTAAAGCCGTTCTTACATTTCTAACGCTGATGCCCTTTCCAGCCTCCTTTACAATCGAATCAAGTGATGTCACTAATTGTCCAGGCTGACATGAAAACTTCTTACCTTTCCATATCCATTGTTTTTCTTCCCAATTAACCATCAATAATAATGTAATCAGGATTGTTTTCTGTTGAGGAGTGCAACATTTCCAAATAGCTTTATGCCTTAACTCCCTATATAGTTTTATCCATCCAGGCATATTAATTAGAAAACCCCCTTGATGGTGCCTGTAGCGTTCCCGGATAAAGATAGGGAAGGCACCTTCAAGAGGGCTTGACCTTTATCCTATTGGCCGCTACAGCCATTATTTTGGCCTATCGGGTGGGCAATCACCCCTCGGCCTTTAACTGGACTCGACAGCATGAAATTGCCCATGTACTCTGTCTCAATGTCCTTTTTAATATTGTCTCCAAATATCATAATACACCCCTCATTCCCGGAAGTCAAGGATTATTTTCCCCACTCAATACTTTCCATGCCAATGCCACACATTGAGGCACCTGGCCGTTGCCTATTGCCTTCAACCGGTTCACCCTATCCTTTATTCCCGTTGCAATTCTAGGGATAGGACCATGACCTTTTGGTAAATTCCCATGTTTGCCCATATTTCCTATACCTTTATAATGATTATTTGGACCTCCTGGTGTGGCATCATAAGCTACAGGTGCAGGGTATTCTTTCGGCACTTCCCCATCCGCAGGGTCAACCGACCAATTGAGCCAGATAAGTTTTTCTATGGGTTCAAGGGAAGTCCAGGATATTGGCCAGCCCATTAACCAACAAGTCCACATAGGATTTAACTGGCCCTTTTCCCCCCTGCGTTGCGTTTCTTCTACTAAATTAACTCCCCTGGGATGATCTTGACGTTTTAGAAATGCTTCTGAATTATCAGCATGTTGATTTCTGTAATCTCTATTTTGTGGGGTAGGCCATTTCTTATTTGCCTCTTCATAACTTGGTCTATCCGGATTGTTTCCAGCGAACCTCGCTTGTTCCATATCACCTACTGTCATCATACTATTTGAGGGGGTCGGCCATGCCCTTCTAGCCATTACACTTTCCAGGTTGTTAAATTTGTCTGTTGATCGATTCGGTATTACTGCTCCTGTCATGTGTTTCCTTGGCGTGGGCCACACACCACCACCTTTTTCTCCTGTGTGGGGCTCCCACATCTGCTGCGGATATAATTCCCCATCTACTATCAAACCCCATTTCGGTAATGTCGGATAATATTCTCCATATATAGGCGTGAGAAAGGAGACCTGGGACATTCTCAATAAAGATGTGTTTGGGTCGAATGATGCGAATGGCATCTCTCGTTTGGGGCCACATATTTCTGGGGTCGTCTTCTCCTGCCTGTTTCCCTGCGACTGAAAAGGGCTGACATGGGAAACCGGCTGTGATGAGGTCCGTAACCCCTCTATATAGCTCGGCAGATCCGTCACTAATGAATGTTTTGATATCCCCGAATATGGGGCATCGTGGGAGGAGTCCGTCTTCTTGTCTTTGTCTGAGGACTTGTTGACAGTATTCATCGTATTCCACCATTCCTATGATATCGTGTCCGAGTAAGTGATGAGTTCCAAGGAGACCTCCGCCGGCACCACTAAATAGGCTTAGTTCTCTCATTTTATTTTTCGTGTCCCTTTAACATTACAAATAGGGCACACATCAAAAGAAATGCTAACCCGCACAGACAAGCTTCTCCCACGGTTCTGAAGGGAGCCAGGTAAAGAACTCTCCAAGGAGACTGATCAATTTTCCCTCCCAAAAATGTGTAAATATCGGCAATGGTTTTGTCGATGTCTTTTTGCTTGATGAATCTGATGGGAGTAACCCTCCCCCGCTTATAGGCCAAGCTAATAGCCCGCTCGAAATCTTCTTTATTTATGTTCATTTCCTAAACCTTCCAGCCCAAAGCTAGTCCGGCCCGGCCTTTGTGATCGAATTGATCGGGTTGCGGCTTGTCAGCGGATTGCGGTTGCCAGTCCCATCACATGTCGGACACCCTTCTTTTTTACTATCACTCCAATTCATATTATCTCCTCAAGCAACAGACAGCAATATCCAACCCAAACACCGTTAATCAATGTCGAACATTCTGTGCAATTTTGGCACCCACACCGGGAACAGATTTTACCCCAATTTTTTCTAAGTGGTGCGCCACAGTCACACGGTATTGGTCCATCTGAATTCATAGCTTTGTTCCGACAACATGAAGATCACCCGCTTTTGTTTTTTACCATTGAATTGAAAATGTTATCCGTGATCTTTCCAGCCACAGAACCATGTGTCATTTCCTTGTCGGGTGAATCTTGTGGTTGCGCCTTGCTTAACCACTCGTGCGCATCATGGATGGTTTTCTCAATGTCATTGCCAGAAATAAAATTTATTGGCATTACCCTGCCCCTTTGATAGACCATACTGATAATCCGCTCAAAATTTTCTTTACTTATTTCCATTATTGCCCTTAAAATGATAACGATTAGCTCACCGGCCTTTTGGTCGGGTGAATCGGCTGGTCAGGTGATACCCATTCTGAATCTCCCCTCCCTCTACGTGTGTCAATTCCATATTTATTATCAAGTTTGTTTGCCATTTTTTCCCATACGTGCCCGGCTGTGCCGTCGTTGTCCCGTAGCCAATTAGACACCCTCACAAAAGCGGCACACGTTGGACACATTGGCATATCGTGTGTTTCCTGGCCGTCCTTAGTCTGCCATATTTCAGATGCTATTTCTCCGCAATACCAACAGTTCATAAATCACCTGACAAGTTGATCACAAGTTCGCTTGCGCGAAAACAGATAAACGGGTCTACCAAAATAAGCAATATACATCCAGAATGGAAAAATGCCACCCGAATAGAGTGAGTTTTTGGAATACTTTTTATTGTATAGGAAGTTCATGGTCCTCCGGGCAATGAGGGTCAGGATGATGAGGAGTTTAGTCACCAAATTTAATTCCAGCCTCCGCAGCTCTGTTTAAAATCTCTGTTTTCGCTGTTTGTGGAAAATCAGGGTGATAACAGATCATTTCGATTATTTGTCTCAGTTTGTCTTCCATAATTTTCTCCTTTCAATCCCGGTCCTGCCTGTGGCTTTGAAAATAGGGGATTGCATTGAGGTTCAGGTTTAAGACCTTTGATAACTCCAAAGCTGTCTCCAGCCTGGGATACCGAATACCGTATTCCCAGGAATTAATTGTTGATGGTGCATAGCCTAATTCTTTGAGATGCTTGCGATTTGCTTTGATTGCTTTCTGGAATTTAGTTTTCATGGGAGAATCGTATATTATTTCTCATACTGTGTCAAGTTATTTTATTGAATATTCTGATTGTATAATGATATTAATCAGTTAGTGCCATGGCTACCATTAGGGCTCAAGGAAATCACAATATGTGAAAATAATCCTTGACATCCTTTTCCGGTTGTGGTTTAATCTCCCCAACAATCAAAACCGTTTCAAGGGGAGAGTGAGAATGAAAGGATTTATCAGAATAATCTGTGGTTTAATTGCAGTTGCCCCATTTGCATGGATTACTTGGGAGAACTATCAGCAAGCCCCAGCACAAAACATCTTTATTTCTCTATTGATTGCTATTGGTTTTATCTTTTGGTTTTTCTGTGTGGCTTTTGCTTTTGGTGGTAACAAGTTTCTCAAAGTGTTTAAAAGAAATTAAGTTTAACCATTCCCATCCAGACCATTCCTTTACCGGATATTGGCAAGCGATGGGGCGGGTTAAGTAAGGATCTTTGAAACCCGACTGGACAATGCGTTAATCCTGGGCCTTTATTGGGTCCCCGCCAAATGGTAGAGGGTAGACGGTTGATTCGGTTGCGGCTGGCGGGGTTCTGTAGAGTACCCGATACGGTCGAGGGAAACCGGGACTCCGCCAGCAACCTTTTAGTTGGGAGGACACTATGTTTAGTTGCAGATATTGTAAATGGAATGATGGATATTCTGGGAATAGGCAAGTATGCGCCTTTGCTCTGCACGGTGGAGAAACCCTGTTTATTGAGAACCATCTTCCAAAAGGCGAATGTCCGAGAGCCTCCCAACCAGCCGTAGCGGATGAGGAACAAGGGCTCGATAAGTTCGATTTTAGCCATGCTGATACCTGCACTTGTTTTGTGTGTCGGAAGCGTCATGGCCGCACCGCTTAACTAAATCGTTAGTGTGCCAGAGCTGGCAAGTGTCCTGGAAACTATCGGACAAAGAAAGAGTCCATCTTTTTCAAGTGGCTCAAAGAACAGGCGAGTGTCTTAGGACATGAGTATCCGGGCTTGCCAGCATCATCATCCTGGGCAGTCCAAATCGGCCTTCATGGGCTGCCTGGGATTTAAAAAGAAAGGAGAATCATGAAACCATTTTGGATATACATTCTATTTGCATTTTTGGTAGTCGGTGTATCTTATCTTGTCTGCAGATTTTTGGATTGGGTTTCGAATGATCCCCTGCAAGCGATTTCCGATGAAGATTTCAGGGCGATAAAAAAACAGGACAAAATACTCGCCCGTGGGTATGTTGATAAAGGGGATTGATATGACAAAAAGACAATACGTTATACGGTTGAAAAGAATGCTTGAGAATGCGAAAGACAATTGTAGGCAGTGTCCAATGACGAAAGGATTCAAAACTGGCCTAGGCGCAGACTTAGTCCTGGCAAACGAAGAATGCGAAGTATGTACTGGATTTGTGGGATTAGAGCCTTATTCACCCATTGGTCGGCGATTATGTCCTTGTGCCCGAGGGAATAAGACTCAAGCCACTACACGAGCTTGGAGAGCTATTAGGGCATACGAAAAAGAGGAAGGAGTGATATTATAATTTAGTAGTGATGCGGGCTTCCTGCGGGACTAGTTCCTCGTATTGAGCCAGGGGAGGGGGCGGGCATGGAGGTGGAAAAATGAACATATTAAAATTAATAGAAAAACACATGGACAGCATGAAAGAGGCTTGGGAAAAATACGACACGGCACACGAAAACTTGATCAAAACCATTGATTCGTTCTGTGAAGAGGGAGAGAGGGAGGATAAGGAATAATGGAAGCAAATACTCAAGTAGCTAAATACGATGTAACCCTGGCTTCAATCGAGAAAATGAGGTCCGAGTTCATGGGCCTTACCATTAAGAATGTTAAGGACAAGAAAGGATTCGAAGAAGTCCATGATGCTAGGATGGAAGTTAAGGGTGCGCGGGTGAAAGTTCAAAATCGGGAGCAAGAGTACAAGGATCAGCTTAACGCCACAAAGAAAGGTATTATGGGCGATGCCAAAGAGATTTATGGTCTCCTGGAGCCCATTGAAACCCACCTACAGGCCGAAGAGGATAAGGTCATTAATGAAAAGAAGCGGATAAAGGATGAGAAGGCCAAAAAGGAACGGGAGAGGGTAGAGGATATCCAGGAGCGGATAAACTCCATCCGGGGTCTGTGCCTTACTAATATAGATGTTAAATCCGATGCCATGAAAGAACGCCTCACAATCCTTAAAGGTGTCAATATCAATGGCTCCTACATGGAGTTTGAGGACCAGGCGAGACAGGCTAAATCTAAAACTATTAAAGCGGTCGAGAAAGCCATCAAGGAACGTATCCAACTTGAAAAACAGGCAGAGGATAGGAAGGCCGAGGGCGAGGTCCTGGAGAAACAGCGAAAAGAACAGGAAGCCAAGCAACGGGAACTTGAC
>SDBU01010245.1_pt1 | contig 10418 bp, 7 predicted proteins | sample 2277071 | NCBI WGS metagenome assembly SDBU01 (sample SAMN10397929, study PRJNA504765) | marine sediment metagenome | isolation source: marine sediment core GS08_GC12, 126 cmbsf | place: Arctic Ocean: Gakkel Ridge, Loki's castle | collected 2008
ATGGAGGAGGTGTGAGATGATAAACACCGCAAGCATCGTGGGGATTGTGAATGTGGCGTTGTGTATTACGATCCTGCTCTTTGGTTATTTCGGTTTTAAGAAAGACAAGAATGTGACGCCCCTCTTTATCGGCATAGCCTTCGGGATCTTCGGCCTCTCGCATATATTAACTCTCCTTGGCTGGGGCATCAGGCTGACGAATTTCCTCGTGACGATCAGGTTGATCGCTTATATACTAGTCGTCTTTACTCTCTATAAAGTAGCAAATGAGTAAGAAGGCCTGTCGCTATATCTACGGGCCCGTACCCTCCTGGAGGCTGGGAAGCTCCCTTGGTATCGATCCCATTTCAAATAAGGAGAAGATCTGCAGTTTTGATTGTCCCTACTGCCAACTGGGCAAGACCAAACACTTAAGCAAAGAGCGAAAGACTTTTGTCCCTACGGATAAGATAATAGAAGAGATAACGCCATTACTCAGTTCTTTAAAGATAGACTATATTACCCTTTCCGGGACAGGGGAACCTACCCTTGCCAGAAACTTGGGCGAGATCATAATGGCGCTTAGAGAGATAACAAAGAAGAAGATAGCCATCCTGACAAATTCCTCTTTAATGGAAGACCCGGACGTGCGAAGCGACCTGGCATTGGCCGATCTTGTCATCGCAAAACTGGACGCGGGCTCGGAAGAGATATTTCTTAAGGTAAGCAGGCCTCTCAGCGGTATAAGATTCAATGCCGTTGCGGGAGCGTTAAAAGAGTTTAGGAGGTCCTATAAAGGGAAGCTTGCACTGCAGATGATGTTCACTGATGAGAATAGGGAAGATGCAGCGCGGATGGCTCGCATTGTAATGGAGATCGGCCCGGATGAAGTCCAGATAAATACGCCGCTTAGGCCATGCGCGGTCAAGCCCTTATCAAAGAAAGATCTGGATGAGATAATGAGTATCTTTGTGCAAGAATGCGGCTCTAAGACAGCTATTGTAAATGTCTATGATATCAAAAAGAAAGACGTTGAGCCGGTAAGCAGAAGGGATACCTTGCGCCGAAGGAGAAAGGTATAGCGAGGGGCCGCGCTTAAAGGAGGCCGTGATGGTAATGGATATAGTCGACCTTTATTATTTTTCAGGGACGGGCAATACATACCGCGTCGCGCGGAAGATGGCGGATATATTTATGCAAAGGGGTGTTAATATAGCCCTGTATAAGATAGAGAAGGCCGACCCCGCCAAGATAAATCCAAATCATACTATCGGCCTTGGGTTCCCGGTCGCTGTTCAATCGACCTATCCTTTCATATGGAAATTTATAATGGGCATGCCGGATGCAAATGGCATCAAGGTCTTTATGGTCGATACGCTGGAGGCCTTCTCCGGAGGCATGGTCGGCCCATTAAAGAGGATATTGGAGCAAAAGGGCTATTCTCCGATAGGAATCGACACAAATTCCTTGTTTGCCATGGGATTTATTATTATTTCAGAGCCGGCTGAGCCAACGGTTGCGGCCGTGGGCTCAGATTCGATCGTAGCACCAGAAAACACACCGTGGACCCAGCCGTACAGCTCGGATACGGGTGCTGGTCTTGTTGAACACCGCCCACCGTAAATGATGCCCTCAAGACTCACCACTTGAGTGGCGTCGTAGTTTTTGAGGCCCTCAAGAGAAACGCAAAAGCGGGCATTGTCATGGGAGACAGGAATCAGCTTCTTGTTGCTATCCCTTCTTCCCTTCCACCAAGCCCCAGAATGGTTAGATCCTCTCAAGGGGATATCAACATCGCCCATGCCCTGCCAGTAAGGCCTGCCCGCGACGTCGAGAACATTTGAGAATATGATTTCTCCGGGGTTTACCAGGATGTCATGGATATACGGGTCATCTTGGGGATTGACGTCCTTGATGACGCCGAACATTCCCTTTTCCACATTGGCAGCATAGGTCTTGCCATCTTTCTTGCGGATATGGGCAAGATCATCTCCAACGACATCAAAGAGCATGGACGTTGATGTCTTACCGCACCAACTCGGAAAAGCACCACCAATGTAAGTTGTCTTGTCTCCTTCATAGCCAGGCACACCAGTAATGAGATAATGCTCGGAAAGCCAGTCTTCCTGTGCAGCCTTCCTTATGGCAAGACGATGAGCCAGCTTCTTTGCAGCAACCGTGTTTCCGGCATATTGTGTATTGACACTGTAGACAGAGTTTTTCTCCAGGTCTATGAACATTCTACGCAGGTCAATGTCGTGGCTGACGCCGTTTTTAAGCCCACCTGCTGAATGCAGAAACGAGAAGAACCGCTCTTTACTCTCTTTGTTTTTGAACAGTTCATAGCCCTGCCGGTATAGTATGTCCTCGCTGTGGGTGACGTAGTATGAATCAGTGATTTGAACGCAAGGTATGGCAAATTCAGTGCCCAGGGGCCCCAGGGAATAGAAACTGACAATCATTTGCCTGCCACGCATGATACCATTCATCACCTGGTCTATTTCGGCAATTCCCTCCTTGCGTTCCATACAATTAAGTGAAGGTCCCAGTGACACCCCGCCTGAGACGAGAAATTTCGTATTTACCGGATCCCTTCCCTGATCTTGATATCCATCATAGTGAATGGTGTGACCACGTAAGATGAGAGGTGTTTCTTCCCCATTTCTTACGGCCTGCACCCGCACACGGTGGAGGTCTTCAGGAGAACCATCGGAGACAAAGACAGAGCTGGGCTGAAACTTTAAGATGGCCTCAGCAATCACTTCTTTTAGGGGGGGATTGTCAAGTGCTGCAAGCTTCCTCAGACTCTCCGGTCCCAATCTGCTTTCAAGTATCCTATCCAGATCCATAGAAACATCCTTTCCCTTCCAACACTTGACGGCTTCGCAAAAAGTCTGAATTAGACGGCAAAGTAAAAAGCTCCATATGCAAGGCGCGCAAATCTTGAGGAATGAGGCGTACTTTTCGTACGCCGCAATGACGAAAGATGAAGCGGAACGCCGCAGATGGACTTTTTACGAAGCCGGGCGCTAAAACCACTTTGAAACCATGGCAAGCTGGACCCTGGCATATCTGCGAAGCTCCGTGCCTTCGACTTCATAGTTAGACTTTTCATCAGAGAGCTGTCCTGTAACATCTAATTGAAACCACTTCAAGCCCAAACCCAGTCCTGCGGTCCAGATATTTCCATCATCGCTTTCCTGGATGTTTTTCATTAGTCCGGCCCTGAGAGACAACCAGTTAAAGGGGTGAAAATTCACGCCGCCGCCGATAAATTGCGAACTATAGTTGAGGATAAACGTGTCGTTATTTGTCAGGTCTGCATCAAGGGCAAAGGTGAGACGGTCACCCATGAGGTCATATGCAAACCCTACCCGAACTTGAGGGTCTACTTTCAGAGTATTTCCCAGTTTTGTATCAAATTCAGGGGTATTGAGGTTCTTGCCAACAAGTCCTACAGAAAGCTTGGGCAGCTTAGATGGCTTAAAGAGAAGGCCAAGGTCAACACCCCAGCTGTCATCTCTATGCTCGATATCCTCCAACTCGGTATCCACGTCGTCTGAGTCGGTGTCTATATCTATTATTTCGTCATAAGTACGGCCAAGCATGATCTTAAACGAACCCCCGTAGTCAAGCTTACCCCAGGCAGTTGAAAATTGACGTCCGTACGCAATAGGAATTTCCGCGTATGCCAGACCGGTAAGTTTCACATAGGTCAGGTTGTTATTTAAGGCATATTCAAAAGAACTGGCTGTGTATTCGTCAAGCGAACTAGGTGTGAATTCGTCAGTGGTTTCATCGTACTTCACGTATTGTGATCCTGTACCAAACTCGGCGGGTGCACCACTGGGAACATCAATCTCAACAATAATATCGAGTCTGTTGGGATCTACCACCGCATGGGCTGTTGCCTCTGATACGCCATAAGCGCCGAACCCGAAGCTGCCTACCTGAACGCCAAGAGAGGCCGTGGGCATGATTTGAAGCCCATTCTTATCAGACAGGGCCCTGAGTTCATTTTTCATCGTGGTGATATTGTTTTTGTCCGTTTCGCTCAAACCAGCTATGACCGCGGTCCCGTCGGCATTGAGATCGGGAGTGTCATTGATCTCACCAACGGACACACCCACTTCAATGTCAGACAGAGTATCAAGGCGGTCCGCTAGGTTGACTTCTCTTATGCCGACACCGCCGGACAGCGAGATCTGCATCCCGTGTCTGTGCTCTGCCAACAGAGCAGGGTTGTAGTAGGGAGCATAACTTCCCTTGGCCGAAGCCACACCGGCTCCGCCCATGGACGCAGCCTCAGAACCGATAGGTTGAAACTCCATAGCCAGGGCAGGCATTGCTAAGAGCATAGCTGCCACAACCACCAAACAACTGACAAAAATCTTATGCATGATGCACCTCCTACAATTATAAATTTAGCGATTTAAGTTGACGGTCTCGTAAAAAATCCTATTGATCGCATATCAAACAGTGACCACATGGTCAAGGAGTAACTTGGCGTTATCCCAAGAAATCCTTGACTTCTGTGTCACAGCTTCCTATGAAAACACCTTCTCCGATTTCCACCATCGGGCTTCGGGGTGGGTGATAATTTCCGAGGAAATATGCAAGAATCAAACCATGATCACTATGATCCTGTAAGAGGATTTTTCTATTCTCTGGGCGGAGCGCTGCTGGTTTCGACCAACTTTGTTACGGCCAAGTATGGCATGCAGGGCTTTAATCCTCAAACATTCTGCCTGGTGTGGACCTCTGCGGCAGCTATATTCGCTTTTCCGATCGCTCTGGTTGGCAAAGCAAGCAGAGACCAGATCCTGCCCGCGCGGCGCAGCATGAAAGCGATGCTTGTCTTGGGGATAGCCACTGCGGTTGGCATGATCTTGGCCTGGGAGGGGCTGGCACGGCTGGATCCATCGTTTGCCTCATTTCTGTGGCGCTTTTTCCCGGTTCTTACGATCATCTCTGGAGTAGTTATCCTAAAAGAACGCCTGTCAGGAATAGAACTCTTTGCCATGGCAATCATGCTCCTTGGCGGTCTCTGGAGCGTGGCGGGCAGGTGGGAAACAGTTGGTTCGGGCGTGATCCTTAGTGTTCTGGCCTGTGTTGCCGGTACCGTTCAGCTTCTGATTGCAAAATCATTGACGCATCAAGTACATCCCAATGTTCTGGTGGCATACCGCGTGGGAATCGGCGCCGTGCTCCTAGCCTTCTGGGTGTTTGTAACCGGTGCGGCCGACTTTGCTGTTGACATGCGCTATTGGTGCGTCACGCTGTTGGGGGCTTTCCTGGGGCCGTGTGCCAGTTTTCTTTTCACCTTTCGTTCCTATCGATATTGGACTCTGTCGCAATCAAGCATAGTACTTACGGCACAACCACTCTTTGTTCTGCCGCTGGCATACGTATTTCTGGGAACTCTGCCGACAACAAGGGAATTAGCAGGAGGGGCTGTCATTCTAACCGGAGCCTTCTGGCTGGCATGGATACACGTGGCCAGAACTATCCGGCAACGCCAAGGACACACCGGATGAAGATCAATGGTCACTCTAATTTTCCTAGGCCTTTCGCCGTGAGCCCTGCGCCACATTCGTACGCCGCAGTGATTCACCCTGTTAAATCGGCTCCGGCGTCTCGCGTAGCGAGAATTTAACAGGGCTGGGATGAAGCGCAATCCGCCTGCGGCGGACAGTTGGACTTTTTACGCAGCCGTCATCCTTAATTCTGTTCATAGGCCCGTATTATTGACGAGGTTGTTTTTTATTGCAATACCCCAACCTTTTTATTATAGAGTCAAGCAGTTGGCATTCTTTTTAAAAAAGCAGGGTGAACTCAATATGAGACCTTTGAAAAACGTCTAGTTTTGTTCAAGGTCAAGAGAGGCGAAGATTTTAACCGCAGGAATACATTGAGTATTTTGAGGATTGAAATCTGAGCCTGACGCAGAGATTGGGCAAAAAAAGGGGTTTTTCAAAGGTCTCAATATATGATGCATGCCTGGAAGCTTTCAGGTATACGGTGAAGTTGCTGAATGGAGGGGAATAATGGTTCATCTCAGACATAATCAAATAGGGCATATAATTCTCCAGGTCTTTGTTTCGCTTCTGGGCAGTGTAATCTTTTCCAGCAGCGTACTACACGCCAGAACTATAACAATAACCCATTCAGTTGATTATAAGCCCTATTTTTTTGTCGATGAAAATGGTGAATCAAAAGGGATGCTTGCTGATTTCTGGAGACTGTGGGCTGAAAGAACAAATGTTGAAATAAGATTTATTCCACTTCCTTTTCAAGAATGTCTCGAATTAGTAAAAGATGGAAAGGCTGATATGGTGGGCGGACTTTTTTACAGTGCGAAACGTGATCAATATCTCGATTTTTCTAAAGGGTTTGCACAAATAGGAACGGACCTGTTTGTGTCAAAAGAACTAAAAATGGAATCTATTCTAACTTTTGCGGACCTTGTCGTAGGTGTTGTAAAAGGAGACTTTGCTGATGATTATTTGCCCGAAGCATTTCCCTTTCTCAAATACAAAAGATTTGACAGCAATGAAGAAGTTGTCAAAGGTGCCCTGGCCGGAGATATCCAGGCATTTGCTTTAGATTATCAAGTTGGAATGCACTTTTTAACGCAATATAAGGCCTTCGACAGAATCAAGCACCGTAAGACATTATTTGTTGGAGACCTAAAAGGGGGCGTTAAAGAGGGCAATACAGAAATGATTGACCTTATTGATGAGGGTATCGCTAAAATGTCCAAAAAAGAGATTAATAGAATTTTTGGAACTTTCAAGTTATACGACGCCGTTTTTGCAGGAAGATCCAAATCTTTGTTATTATATATCAGCTTTTCTTTTCTGTTTGCCATTATGATCGTTTACATCTTCTTTCTCAAGAAGCAGATCAGGCAGATGAAGATCAAGTTGCAGGACAGCACCGGCGATTAGCAGAGCCTTCAGCCGGGCTTGTTGTGGCTAGCCCATTTAGTTCGCCTTAAAACTACAACTAATCGGGAGATGATCCTGAATCTGTTTCGTCGCAGGGCAGAAGTAAAATGACGCAAGCCCTAGGTTCTTCACTCTTCTGGTGCAACCCGCTTTTCTTGGCCTGAGGGAAGCACTGGCTGAATGACATCAATCGGAAGCTTGATAGTCCGTTTCAGAATTCCCAATAAGCTGGATCCAACCGCCGAAGGAGAAAGTGGTATGACCTTTGGATCTGTCAGGTCGCCCACTACTTTAACTGGTATGGACACGAGCGTGCCACCCATGATGATGTTCACCAGCGGGATCTTGCTTATGATAGCATCTACGGTTTTTAAAGGCGACACAAGAACCGTGAGATCCAACTTCTTGTTGACCAGATCTATATGACCCTGAGTGGCAATGTGCATGGAAGAGCCATCAATGACCACTTCGTCGAGCATAAGCTTCCCGTCCTTCATACGGCCTTCAATTTTGATGGACTTGTATCCAAATCCTTCCTTACTCAGGTCAGGGGCTTGTCCTCTGAAAACCTCGGTGACATTTAGAAAGCGGAAAACCTTTGCCAAAAGGAGCATTCGGTGAATGCGCCCGTCTTTTGCTAAGAATTGCACATTTCCCTCAAGGGATTTGGCCAGTTCTTCGCCCTTTCCTTGCATCATTATTTTGCCATTGAGGTCAAAGCTCCCTGTCATGTCCGCACGCTCGCTCCACAGGCAGGAAACGGTGCGTCCTACTTCCTGATTTCTGGAAACTGCATCAATATCCAGCGACAAGAACTGAGGGGTCACTTTCAAAACCCCCAGCGTTGAAATCCCACACAGATCAGCCTCTGTGACTGTAACCTCCGCCCTGTCATTGCTAAAGGATACGTTAGCATGAAAGGGACTCCATGCGACTTCGCCATATTTCAAGCGACCTGTCCTGACCCTCAGAACCCCCTGCACCGGCAGGGAAGACAAAGCGTTTTTTTGTGTATCATCCTTTTCCTTGTCAGTCACCTCAAGGGTTTTTTCTACATTGCCCCAGTCGAATTCGTTAACGATGACGTCCATATCCAGTTTTACTCCCTCGGCTGAAAAATCCACCTTCCCTTGGAGTTGAAGGCGGCTGTCACTCCAAGTAATATCGGCTGATGCTACCTTGAGCATGTTCTTCTGGCAATCCAGATCAAAGCTGTTTATTCTTTCAAACCCCTTCCATTTCCGCGGAAAGACAAGGCCTTTGCCCTGGATCTGTCCTTGTACCATGGAATTCACGGGGTAATTCATGTCGACGTGACTCTGGAAATCTCCTTTTATCCATCCGTCAAGGATCTGGTTCTTTGTCATGACCTTATCGAGAGTTGTTTTATGCAAATTTCCGGTAAAGGAAAGATCCAACTTATTTTTGTTCAATTTCAGCTTCACGGATGCGCGAGATTCTTGGTCCTGGATAGATAGTCTGCTGATCGTCAGCTCGTCGGGCTTAAACACAATGTCTGCAGAAATTTGAGGGCCGTTTTGCACAGCCAAATCTCCCGAAAGAGACGTTTCGCCATCGCTTTCCCAGCTCACATGTGCCTGTGAAATAGACAGGGCAGACCCCAGGGTGAATTCGGGTGGCACGTCAACATAGCTCGAGAGCCAGTGCATTGATTCTGACTTCAGATCCCCCTGAAAAGTTATGTCTACCCTGTTGAGACCTCCCATATAGTTATCCAAGACACCTGAGGCTTGTAACGAGGCATCCAGCATGCGTATTTCAGCGCCTTTTATGGACAGCTTTTTCTCAGTTGCGTCAACGTTTCCTGTCCTTATTTCCACGGGGCCTGGAAATAGGGTTGTAGTCACAGCCAGGCCCTTTACTTCACCTGTGGTTTTGAAATGCCAATTTTCCGGTTCTAAGAGTGGCCCCTTAAAACTCAGTTCAGATATAGTGAAAAAACCCTCCACTGTCTTGAGATCTTTAAGCGTGCCGCTCAGGCCTTCCAATGATGAAACCCAAGCATAGACTTCGTTAAGAGAAACACCGGCTTTCCCTGACAGGACTTGGATGTGAGGTTCTTTTTTCCAGTCTAACCGTGCAGAAAGCTGAGAAAAGTATGACCCTTTCAGCTTACCGCTCAGATCCTTCACCGCAATTTTTGTTCCGTCGTAGAGGACATGTCCCCCGTTAATTTCTAGTGGATAGGGAACTGATTCAATATTGGCAGATAGATTCAAGTCAGCTAGAGCGACCGTTGTCTTATCGCCATTCACTTCCAAGGCGCCCTTTAGGTTTTTACCACTCAATACAATTTCTTGGTTTCCGCGATACAGCGTAAGAACGGGAACGTCACCTCCTATCGCTGCCTCGAATGTCTTTAGGCCCGCGGTTTTGTATCTGATGTTCAGGTCCAGTTGCGAGTCAGAAAGCCTAAAATCTGCGTGGGGAAAAAGATGGCCCGTGAGGATCTGAGGTCTGAAGTGAGTCAGATCAACGTGTCCCTCGCCCTTGAAATCCTTTGCATCCAACGAGCCCTTCAAGGCAATGCCTTCCCAAAGGTTGGACTCGCACGTAACGTCAAATTTGAGCCTGTTTGGAGTAAGATCAATGTAGGCATGAATATCGCTGAATCGAAAAACGGACTTATTCTTCTCGATGAGATCCAGCTCGCCTTTTTCTACTTCAACAACAAGGCCGGCCATTTTCCATTCTGAAACAGAGAGAGCAGAAGCCAGTTGTTCCTTAACACCTGCCAAAGACAAGGCCGCCTTATGCTCGCTGCCATTCCCTGACCTCTTCGGGAGCTTCAATGTGACGTCAGGCCCTTCAACCTTAAGCATAGCGATTCGCACTCTGCCAGCGAGCAGAGGCAAAACTTTAGGGTAAATCGTAAGGGTCTCAACATGAAAAGCAAGTTTTCCGGGGATTGACAGACTTCCCTGATGAACGAGCACACCAGGACGAGGGAAAAAGGAAAAATCAATCCTTTGAAATTCCACTGCGCCTCCCACTACCTGGGAAATACTCGCCTGGATTTCTTCCCTCAGCGGTTCCAAATTGATTAGCCTGGGTAAAAGAAGCAGAAAGGCCAGGAGGAGCAACAAAAGAGTTCCTAAAACGCCCACGGCCCACAGATGTGTCTTTTTGAGCTTCCTCATTGAAGACCTGGATCCCCGTCTTCGGCTGTTTGTTGCCGCAGATTACGCTGTCATGCTACCTCTTGAGTTCACCGAGTATTTGATTAAATGCCTGTAACACTTCATCGCTCTTAAGTATGCTTACATGATCCTCGTTGAACCCATAGCTCTTGACAGCTTCTTCTTGTGCTTGAAAATACAATGCACTCTCCAAGGTAACAGAACCATCGCTATTAGATATAAGTGGAATTCCCTTTCCCCTCCCCTGGCGGGAGGGGAGTAAGGGGAGGGGGAAATGATAACCAACTGAATCTGCCTCTATTTTTTCACCCCCACCTTTATCCTCCCC
>SDBU01010247.1_pt1 | contig 10415 bp, 8 predicted proteins | sample 2277071 | NCBI WGS metagenome assembly SDBU01 (sample SAMN10397929, study PRJNA504765) | marine sediment metagenome | isolation source: marine sediment core GS08_GC12, 126 cmbsf | place: Arctic Ocean: Gakkel Ridge, Loki's castle | collected 2008
GTCAAGTTTTTTGATGAAGATGTGGTGACCATGGCCGCTGAGACCGAATTCAGTGTGGATAGCTTTGAAGATCAGAGAAAGGCGGGTAAAAAGAGATCCGTTTTCAGCATGGTCAAGGGGAAGGCGATGTTTTACGCCATGCGGCTTTTCCGCTACAAGGAGACAAGATTCAGACTAAAGACCCCCACAGTCACCGTTGGTGTCAGGGGGACCAAGTTTGGAGCGCATGTTTACTGGGTGGATAAGGAGAAGAGTGCTGATGCAGTGGGGATTAGAGGTGGCTGACAAAGGTGATGATATAGGGGTGTATCTGGCTGCCATAGATCCTGGAGCAGGAACGAGTTTTACGGACTGCCATTCCGAAGACGGTTTAGTGGAAATAGAGCTCGATCCCAATAAAAAGACTACAGCAGAAGGGAAATCTGTTGTCGAAGCCAACACCGAAACTATAGGGCAAGAGACGGGGACGGAGACAGGAGATGCATCCATTGCCCAGGGCAAGACAGCCGGAAGGGTGAGCGGCATTGCAACACTCATTGTCGATGGCGCCGGACAGGCCTATGAATCACTTGGTCTGAAGAGCCCCATATACAGCTACGGTCCGAATAAACTTACAGGAGGAGCCGAAACGCACATCACCTATGAAGGTATGCACCCGAATGATGACGATTATAAAATGACAATACAGGAGCAATCTTATCCCAGTATGGACATGAAGGTCACGCAATTCGGTTGGGGCCCCGGCACAAATGCCACTGCGAGCCTGCACTATTTTAAATGGAACCAAGGAGGGTCTTATACGGATGAAAACGGCCATGAATATCTGGAGTGGGGCTGGTGGGAAGATACATCAGGAACCGATCCTGGTCAAATAGCAACTGGATCTGACTATCGTGTCGCCACAAACAAGATATGGGAGATTGAAGGATTACGGACTCATACCGATTACATATCCTATCTCCGTCAACAGGGTGCAAGCTATACATATTCCGGTGAGGCAAAGGGGGTGATTGCACACAGTGACAGCGGTGCGGGAGACTTCTTCGTTCCTCAAGAATTATCGGGGTCTTTTTCCTGCCATATCAATTTTGGGAACAAACAGGTGTCCGATTTCGATATCAATGCGACCGGAGGTGCGCATTCGGTTCACATAACCGGCAGCGGGAATTTGGAGAGCGATGGGGGATTTAAATTAGGAGGGTTCACCGGCACAATTGACGGAAATAGTGTTGCTGACCCCGGGGCTGCGGGAGCCGGAGGTTCCTTATTCGGTGGGAAGGCAGAAGGTATGGCTGGAGATTGGGCAGCTAACGACGGAGCTGATTACTGGGCCACAGGGGAATTCCACGGAAAAAGGTAAGTGATTAAGCATCACGAAATTTCTAGGATTTATTGAAATTATGACTATTTATTGAGGGCTGGTGATTTTGCCTCACACATGGAATAATGGAATATTGGAATGTTGATTTCAAAGGAATTTTCTATTCTATTAACATTCTTTTCCCTGAATGGATTGGGGGAGTTAAATCATCAAAGGCTTTTGATGCGATGGAGACCAATACTGGGTAAAGAGGTATAAATATGGATTTTGATCCTCAAAGTAACTTTGGTGCCCTGAACGAGATCAGGGATAGGGTCCTTATGCTGAGCTTGGGAAATGCATATCTCTGTGAAGAACCATTTTTAAAAAAGATCGGCCATGTCATTAATTTAAACCTGTTGAAACTCAAAGAAGATATCACCTCCCTTAAAAAGAGGTTTCCGGGCAAATTTACCGATGAGGTGGAGACCGATGAAATTCTGAACGGCATCAACCGTATTGCCCAACATCTTCAGAATCCCGATAAAGAGATCAATGAAAAATGTACTGTTGGAGCGCTTGGCCGAGAACTGGAGGAGAGCGTCAACAAATTGACCGAGGCTATCAACGCCGTGAGGATTCAGGTTGAAGGGGAATCCCCGGTTTATACCAAGGCTGATTCCATCTTAGGCCTCTTTGGCTGGCTTAGACCTGTTGGTAATCTAATGGCGACCCTGTCCGGCTTTATAGGCAAATTGTTTATTTTTCTGATTATTGCCTCTATTCTTATCTTTTCATACCTGTTTCTGACCATGGAAAAAGAGGGAGACATTTTGAAAGAGATAGCGAAAAGTGAAGCCTATATCCAATCACAGCAGGAGATCCTTTCACAACTGGATTATGAAAAAGATCAAATCTCCCGACAAATAGCATCGATAGAAAAAAGAGATCTAAACCGGCAGGACAAAATAGAGATAATGGATTTTGAGATGGGGATTAATAAGCTTGATAATAAGCGCCACAAGATTGAGGCTGAAATGAGCATGTATGATAATGAATTAAAGGATAATCAAAGAAAGATTGAAGAGATAAAAAAGAAATCTTTTATCAAAAGGCTTTTAAGACGGTAAGGTTTTCCCAACCCGGATAAACCGGAAAAGTGCCTAAAGTGATCTAAAGTGTCTAAAGTTGAGGATTTTTACTATGTTATAAAACAGATGGAGCGAAGCGACACCTTAACTTTAGGCACTTCACACTTTAGTTCACTTTAGGCACTTCACTATATCATATAGCGTCTGAGATCATCTTTATTGCGGCCTTTTGCCCTCACTATCCTATCCATCCCTTTTCCAATCAAACTAACCTCCGTAACCTCATCATCCCCCGCATCACTGTATGAAACCGTCATGGAGGCTGCCAGTTCCTCAAACTCAGACGAAAGATCGCCCAAAACCAGAACCGTGGGACCTGGAATATCCACAGTTCTCAGCAGGAGATCTTTGTCTTTTGACAAAGAGTGAATAGCCTGATTTTCCCTTTTGTTTCTGCCCACAACCAACTTTGTATTTGAACCTATTCGAAAGTGCCTCCCCAATTTCAGAATTTCAATCTCATACAGATCGGGGTTGGGCGATGAGGACAATAAATCTTTCAATCGCCGTGAAAAACCCTTATCCGTCAAAAGACAACCGCCGGCCGGAGACGGATACCCCGTAATATTGAATCTGCTTGCCAGTTCTATTTGGGGCTTGCGAGAGCGGCCCGAAAAACCCATCAGGTCTTCTCTTTTTACCCATCCCTTTTCTTCCGGTATGGTTAGGGGAAGCCTCTTTGCCGATAAAGGCCGTAGGACAAGACCCTGAAATCCGCTTTCAGAGACTACCACCGATAGGGCATGCCTGTTTTGGGACATAGGCCTTTGACCAAGCACTTCACCGGTAAAAATAAAGCTTGCCCTGGGACTGGTTTTGCTACTGAGCCTGCTCAGTTCAAAGTTCTTTATAAGTCCAGCAGTTGCCAGCCCGGACGAGATTAAATGGTCTGGGGTTAATATTCCTACTGAGGGCAAACTAGGTAGTTGGGTGCTGGCTAATGGCTCAGATATCCAGCACCTGACGATGGCTATCGATGGTACTCTTTACTGTTATGCCAATCCTTCAGCAACAAGCTACACCCTATATAAATCTATTGATAGTGGCTATAGTTGGTCATACGCCGGTCAAGTTGAGGATACCATAGTTGATATAGCCACCACTCCCAATGATGCTGCCGCTATCTACTACGCCACGGCATCTAATATCTATAAATCCGCTGATGCCGGTGAGAGTTTTACCAGCCTACCACCAAACCCGGGTGGGGCTGGCAGCGATAAGATTGAAATCACCTCCGTTGCCGTTGTCAAGATGGGGGACCATAACATTATTGCTGTCGGCACTAGCGATACTGATGACTTACAATTTGGTGGTGTCTATATCCTTGATGAAGGTGAGGCGCCTCTCAGTTGGTTGGATACTAGCATAGGCAACTACGATGTCTACGATGTAGCCTTCTCACCTGACTTGGCTACTGACCAGCAGTTGGTGGCGGTGGTTACCAATGAGGCTAACACAGTTGTTACCAGCAGGATAGGCTCCGAGTGGAGTAAAGTTATCGGTGATGCCACCATAGCAATTAGCGACCTTACTGGAGCTGATATCGCCTTCCCCGATGACTACGATGCCACTTCTGAAGGCAGTGTGCTGTTTGTAGCTGTTGATACCGACAGCGATAGTGGCGATGTCTATATGATTAACGGTGTGGCAGCACCGGACAGTTCATTAGCTACTGACCTTGATATTGGTGCTGCCTACGGCTGTAGTAATGTTGATGTGGCTACACTGGCTGTTACCGGCAATGCCACTGCTGCCAGTCTACTGACTGGTGCGGCTAATAGTGCTCAGGTTTACTTCAGCACTGATGACGGCACAAGTTGGACAAGGAGTTCCAAACCACCAACAGGAGAGATGGAAACCGGTGTGGTTATGGCGGCTGACTTCAGTAGCAGTGGTAAGGCGTATGCCACTACCGTTGGCACCGAGAGTGCCTTTTCCTGTACTGCCGATGGTGGGGTTACCTGGAACCAAATTAGCTTGATTGATACTAAGATTACTAGCATTAGTGACCTGGCGCCATCCCCTAGTTATAGCCATGATGATACCCTGTTTTTGCTCACCTGGGGTGGAGAGCATAGCCTGTGGCGCAGCCTGAATGGTGGTGCCAGATGGGAAAGGATACTTACTGGCACCTTAGCTAATGCAGGTAGCATTGACCTGGTAAAGCTTTCCCCCAATTATTATGATAGTCAGGTAATATTTATCGCTGGAAACAGTAGTGGCGACCCAGCAATATGGAAGTCAACTGATAAAGGGCAAACTTTTGCCCAATCCAAGCTAACCCCGTTCCCCATTGACATATGGGTAGTGGTTAATGACACCATTCTCTTCATTGGCAGCTTTGATGGTGGCGAAGGGCTGGTTTACCGCACTGCTGATAGTGGCTCAAGTTATCTTACCCCAACAGTGGTTGGCAGCGAAGCGTTGGACTCTATAGCCCTGTCACCCGACTACGAAGATGATGAAACTATTCTGGTGGGGAACACCAGTGGTTGGGTCTATTGGTCTAATGATAATGGCATCTCATTTGAGCCACTACCGCTGGATGCTACCTCGGCACCCCTCACTGGTAATATAACCGTTGCCTTTGATTCCCAATTCGGCGACAATAATATCGTTTATGCTGCTAGCGATACCGAGAATAGAGGTATCTTCCGTTTCACTATTGGTACCAGCGCTACTTGGGAAAGCATAGATGGTACTCTGCCCGATGGCGCCATAATTGACCAGATAGCATTATCAACTGATGGGGTATTATATGCCACTAACTTTCAACCGGTAGATGCGGCAAATGGGCATGGTGGCATAGAGCGCTGCCTTAACCCGACATATTCACCGGAGCCGACTTTTGAAACAGTAACCCGCGGGCTTAATGATAATGACAAGCTAACTGGATTATGGCTGTCAGGCAACCAGCTATGGTCGGTTGATGCCGTTAATACCGGGCTGATGACCTTTACCGATAGCCTGGCGGCGCCGGTTAATTTGACCTCACCGTCTGACCAGGAACCGGGCATCGGTAGCATTAGTGATTCCACTATTAAAAGGGTTAGTCTTGACTGGGAGCCATTGAGCGGGGCTACCAACTATACCTGGCAACTTGACTATGCTGATGATTTTCCCACTGTTCCCGTTCCGTATGATGGAGATACTGGAGCAACCTCAGTTCGTCTCACGTCACTTGACCAGGCTACTACATACTACTGGCGGGTGAGAGCTACTGAGCCAGTGTTAAGCCCGTGGTCAACTGAATGGTCATTTACTACCAGTCTTGGCACTCCTAGCCTTAAAAGTCCCGGGTCGGCAGCTAAGAGAATTGAGCTAAGACCTGTATTTCAATGGAGTGCCGTAGCTGGGGTAGAGGACTATGAGCTAATGGTTTCTACTAATGCCTCCTTTAACAAACCTGTAATCAGGAAAAGAGGTGTCTACGCTCTACCTGCCACTGCCTGGCAATGTGATATAGACTTGAATCCTGATACTACCTACTACTGGAAAGTTAGGGCTACCGGCTCTGACAGCTACAGTGTTTGGAGCGCTGTTAGCGCTTTCACTACCAAGTCAACATCAGAGCCATCTGTATCCAGTCTAAGCGCTCCTGACCTCTATAGTTCTGATGATACCGTGGGATTGGGGTTAAAGCCTGTATTTCAATGGAGCGCTGTAGCTGGGGCAGAGAGCTATGAGCTATTGGTATCTACCAGTGCCTCCTTTAGCAATTCTATAATTGATAAGACAGCCACTCATGCCCTATCCACAACCACTTGGCAATGTGATATAGACCTGAATCTCGATACTACCTACTATTGGAAAGTGAGAGCTGTTACCTCCGATAGCTACAGTGGCTGGAGTGCCGTTAGTTCCTTAACTACCAGGTCAACCTCGGTAATCGTTCCCAACATCTATAGCCCTGAAGCTGGTGGCAGAGAAGTAGAGTTAAAACCTGTATTCCAGTGGAGCGCTATAGCCGGGGCTGAAAGCTATGAACTGTTGGTATCTACCGATATTTCCTTTGCTAATCCTGTTATCGTAAAGGTTGGTGACTATGCCCTACCTACCACTGCTTGGCAATGTGATATAAACCTGAATCCCGATACTACCTACTATTGGAAAGTGAGAGCTGTTACCTCTGATAGCTACAATGGCTGGAGTGCCGTTAGCGCCTTCATCACTGAATCTTCGGCAGTTCAGCAAGCAACTCCAAGCTGGGTAAGATGGCTAATATACATTGGTGGTGCCTTGCTCCTGACTCTGCTAGCCATATTAACTATAATGATTATGTTAACCGTGAAGGTATTCAGGCTCTAGGTTAATTCTGAAGGTCAATCAACTACTAGTTACGTTTGTAGCTAGCCTCTACTCGTACTGAATCTGAGATACGGAATGCAGTTACGACTTTGGTGAGAAAGGTGCTGCTTGATTTGATGCTATGCGCTTTCAGGCTCAGCAAGCTTCAACTTAACTGCACACGGACGACCATCACGTCCCTGACCCATCTCAAATTCCACTTCCTGCCCTTCGCGAAGGCTATGAAATTCCACTCCTTCAAGCTCGTTACGATGGAAGAAGAGGTCTCCTTCCTGCTCTGTTGTCTCGATAAACCCAAAACCACGGTCCATGAGCCGTTTGATTGTGCCCTTAGCCATTATGATACTCCTTTTTAGACTTGAGTCTAATCCTCTCTTGAGGGTTTGTCAATATCCTTGTTGCTCACTTGTCTTTTATTTGCTTTGGGGAACTAAAAAGGTTAGGTCTTTTTCTTGAATGAAATATGGAGGCTCTTCACTTCTTTAACTCCCTTTAAGGTAGATACCATAGCTACCATGATTCTAGCCAGCAGTTCCTTAATAAATAGGTTTATTGGAATAAAGCTTTCGTTAATGAATAATTCAACATCGTCTTGCCCGAGCTGAGTTGACAGCCAGTTCTCAATTAAGTCAGTTAGCTTTGGAATCTCATCCGGCGAGAATTGTGGGACATCTACATCCAGTGGCTCATCAGTAATAATAGCCAATAATTGCTTAGGCGAGCACAATAGCTCTTTGCCCTGTTCCTTACGATGAACCTCAACTTTAGGTGTGTTACTTTGCTTAAATCCTTCGGTTAGGATAATGTCATAATCCTCCCCAATAAAACGGGATAACTCTTGTGGGCTAAGGTCATGCTCTACCTTCTTAATAACAGCAAACTTACGAGGCGAGCTAATAGCCACCGCTCCATCTGTAGCCTGGCTAAATCGCCAGCTATCCTTGCTCGTCTTATCAAGCTCAAAATCATTGGCAGCGTGCTTGATAACTGCTATTTTATATCCTCGTTGTTTAAGCCCAGTAATTAAGCCTTCAAGTAAGGTTGTCTTTCCAGACTTCGATTTTCCCACGATAGAAACGATGGGTCGCATTCTAAACCTCCTGTCTGATATTTTTGAATTGCACCATTTCCTCATTCCAGTCTAGCATTATCACCTGAACTACATCTCCTGCCTCTACTCCTGCCTTATCCTCGGGAACAATCACCAGCCCATTAGCCAAACTCATAGAGGTGAGAATTCCTGAACCCTGGGCGCCGGTTAGCCGAGCAAAGTATTGACCACCACGCTGTTCAACTATAGCCCGAGCAAAAATACGACGTCCATCCCTATTCATAATGGCATTTTCTATCACTGCTTCTATAGTGGGCTTAGCTAGATTTTTCTTCCCCATCATCTTAAAGATAGCTGGACGAGCAAATAGCTCAAAAGAAACCATAGAGCTAACTGGGTTACCAGGGAAACCGAGGTGAGGTATATCTCTAGCTGTACCAGTCTTGCTAGTCCCTTTGATAGTGCCAAAAGCTAAAGGTTTCCCAGGCTTCATCCGAACTGTCCAGAAGGCAATTTTACCCTCTTTAGCCAGAACATCTTTTACCACATCGTAGTTGCCCATAGAGACACCGCCAATGGTTATCAGCATGTCAGCATCTAATCCTTGGCGGAGCCCAGCTACTACTGAACCCTCATTGTCTAAAGCTATTCCCAATATTTTGGGGATGGCGCCATAGCGCAAAACTAGGGCAGCCACACTATAAGTATTGCTATTATATATCTTGCCTTCAGGTAGTGGCTGATTAACATCCACCAGTTCGTCTCCAGTGGCTAGAATAGCCACCACCGGGCGGCGGATGACCCTCGCTCTGCTGTGTCCCAATGAAGCTAAAACACCAATCTCCGCAGGTCTGATTACTGTACCTTTGCTTAATATTTTTGCTCCCTTGGTAATATCTTCACCCGCCCGCCGAATGTTTGTGCTAGCCTTTAATTCAGCTGAAATACCTATTTCAGTAGAAGCCTTCTCACGTAGGGTCTCATCTGTGTCCTCAAATCTCACTATGCAGTCAGCTCCCTTAGGCACTGGTGCCCCGGTCATAATACGGATGGCGGTGCCTAGTTCTACCTCGTATCTGGAGATATAACCAGCAGCGACGGTATCAATAACCCGCAGAAACCGGGGAGACTGCCGACTAGCTCCTTGGGTATCTGTTGATTGAACTGCATAGCCATCCATAGCCGAGTTGTCTAGGGGAGGCACATTAATGCTAGAATAAGTATCTTCAGCCAGAACCTGTCCCAGACAATCTAGAATAGGAACCTCTTTCTCTTCCAGAACGTCTACATGGCTAAGAATCTGCTCTAGAGCCTGTTCAACACTTATCATGAGATAATATTTGCCCCTTTTACTAATCCCCTGCTGTTTCTAGCCGTACCTTGGCACTATTTTATCACATTACACAACTATTTCTAAAGGTGAACGACCTCATTCAGATAGGTGGTTCTCTTATACTGGAGGAATTCTATGGGGTGATATGTCACTAATGTATCAATGGATACGTGATTGTTTGTCTTTGCGCCCAGCCGTGGGCTATAATTTGCAAGTGCTGGCTCCGGTTGTTGTGGAGGTAAAAAAGTGCCTTGGTTCTATTATGTTAGCATATTTTTAGCACGAATGCTATTTTTTCTCTTGACTCGGTGCCAAGTAAGAGGGAGAGAGAATGTCCCTAATGAAGGAGCGGTGCTGATTGTAGCTAATCATATGAACTTGTCTGACGTCCCTCTACTTGGCACTAGCCTTGGCAGGAGTGTGATATTTATGGCTAAAGAGGAACTGTTTCATTCTCGCCTCTCAAGTTACTTTTATCGTAGACTTGGTTCCTTTCCTGTACATAGAGGGAAACTGGATAGGAAAGCACTGCGTCAGTCAATACAAGTGCTGGCTGGTGGCTCATCTTTAGTTATGTTTCCTGAGGGAATGAGGAGTAAAAATAATCAGCTTCAGCCTGGCTTTTCGGGCTCAGCGCTGATAGCTCAGCATAGTGGTGTGCCTATTCTTCCAGTGGGCATTACTGGCACAGAGAAAATTAAAGGTCGGTTCTGGGTACTGTATCATCCTCGGATAACGGTAAATATTGGACGCCCCTTCCATTTGCCACCGACTAATGGTAGGCTAACTAAAGTGAAGCTGGCTGAGCTTACCAATTTTATTATGCAGCACATAGCTGAGCTCCTTCCTCCAGAATACCGGGGTAATTATGCTGAAAAAGAGATCGGCAGACATGAGAATTGAAAAGGCAAATGAAACAGGGCTTTGTTTTGGAGTTAGGCGAGCTATTGATATCGTGGAAAGGGTTGCCCGTGAACGTGGTGGGGTGGAAACATTGGGAGCTCTGGTGCATAACCAACAGGTGCTACAAAGACTGGCTGGGATTGGAGTCAGGGTGGTTAATGGGTTGGATGACATACAGAGTGACACCGTGGTTATTAGTGCTCATGGAGCTAACCCCCAGCTTGAGGAAGAGCTTCGCTCCCGGTGTACCAATGTAATTGATATCACTTGTCCCTTTGTTCGCCGAGCCCAGGTTGTAGCTCGGCGATTGGCTGAATCCGGTTTTTTTGTCATTATATATGGTGATGCTGAGCATAGTGAGGTTAAGGG
>SDBU01010248.1_pt1 | contig 10414 bp, 10 predicted proteins | sample 2277071 | NCBI WGS metagenome assembly SDBU01 (sample SAMN10397929, study PRJNA504765) | marine sediment metagenome | isolation source: marine sediment core GS08_GC12, 126 cmbsf | place: Arctic Ocean: Gakkel Ridge, Loki's castle | collected 2008
GCACTGGACTATATGACACCACTAAAATTTCTGGAGCAGCGGAAAGATTACAAAAGGAAGGAGGGCATGTGTCACTAATCATATGAACGAGTACAAAATGTTGACAAGTAAGCGATATTAGGTTATAATTATACATCTATTTTTAGCAGAATAAGATAAAGGCTGTGAACAAGACTAGTAGGCTTTGAGCGAGGCACAGAGAGTCGGGTTAGGTGTGAGCCGATGCTGACGCAGAAGCTGAATGGGCTTGGGAGCCACAAACCGAAAGTTGCCAATTTGGTAAATGAGTAGGCTTTGTCGCCAGGGAAGCGTTATCAAATCCCAGGGTATCGAGGTAAGTATCCTCCGTACCTGATAGAGATGGTCGGCTAATGGCCGACTAAGTAGGGTGGCACCGCGAAAGATAGCCTCTCGCCCCTTAAAAGGGCGGGAGGCTTTGTTAATTAAGGAGAATGATGTGTATTATCCAACTCTAGGCGAGGTTCGCCAGCTAAGGAAATATGGTAATATAGTGCCAGTTTACCATGAGATTATGGCTGACCTGGAAACGCCTGTATCGGCTTATCTCAAGGTGGCTCGTGGTAGCTACTCCTTCCTCCTAGAGAGTGTTGAGGGTGGGGAGCGACTAGCTCGCTATAGTTTCATCGGTACTGAGCCTTCCCTTGTCCTCAGTGCGGGGGAGGAGGATGCTGTTGACCCCTTGCTCCTGGTAGAGAAGGAATTTAGCCGGCACCAGCCGGTGCGTATTGCTGGCTTGCCCAGGTTTCATGGTGGAATGGTTGGCTACCTGAGCTACGAGATTGCCCGCTACTTTGAAAGATTACCCTCTCCTGCCCTTAATTCTCTCGGTCTTCCTGAGTTCGTACTGATGCTGGCTGATACTCTTCTTATTTTCGACCACCTAACTCACAAAATCAAGATTGTCGCTCATGTTCACCTTGATGGTGATATTGATGAAGCATATCTTCAAGCAACTCGCAAGATTGATAGTTTAGAGGACAGGTTAGGGCAGCCAGTTCCTCCTGAGGCTTCGCCGATGGTTCTGTCCCGTGGGTCTCCCGTATCGTCAAACCTTTCCCAGGCAGAGTTTGAGTCCAGGGTATCTCGAGCCAAAGACTATATCTATGCTGGTGATATAATTCAGGTTGTCTTATCGCAGCGGCTGGCTAAACCTACAGGTGCCAGCCCATTTGCCATATATCGGGCATTGCGTTCTGTCAACCCCTCTCCCTATATGTACTATCTCCACTTAGGCAATTTCCATATTGTGGGAGCCTCTCCTGAGCTTCTGGTGCGGGTAGAGGATAGGGTAGTATCCAACCACCCCATCGCTGGTACCCGACCCCGGGGAAAGGATGCTGCCCAAGACTTGGCTCTAGAAGAGGAGCTTAGGCTCGATGAGAAGGAGTGTGCTGAACACATCATGCTTGTTGACTTGGGGCGTAATGATATTGGAAGAATCAGCGAGCCAGGCACAGTCGAGGTAACCCAGCTTATGGATGTGGAACGCTACTCCCATGTTATGCACTTGGTATCCCATGTCCAGGGCAGGCTGAGAGACGAGCTTTCCCAGTTTGATGCCCTGCGCGCTTGTTTTCCTGCCGGCACGGTTTCCGGAGCTCCCAAGATTCGGGCTATGGAGATTATCGCTGAGCTAGAGCCAGATAAGAGGGGACCCTATGCGGGAGCAGTGGGCTATTTCGACTTCTCGGGAAACCTGGATACCGCTATCGCCATCCGCACCATTGTTATCAAGGATGGTGTTGCCTATATCCAGGCGGGGGGCGGAATTGTTGCCGATAGTATCCCCGAGCGTGAATATCAGGAAAGCTTGAGTAAAGCTCAGGCATTGCTCACCGCTATTGAGCAGGCGGAGGCTAGCTAACCATGCTCCTGCTAATAGATAACTACGACAGCTTTGTCTACAACCTCTTCCAGTACCTGAGCGAGTTGGGAGAAGAGGTGTGGGTGGTTCGTAACGACCGGGTAAGCCTGGATGAAATTGAGGCAAGGTCGCCCCAGCGCATTGTCATCTCACCGGGTCCAGGCACCCCGAAGCAAGCTGGCATCTCCAATGATGTCATTCGCCACTTCGGGAGTCGGCTGCCTATTCTGGGGGTCTGCCTTGGTCACCAGTGCATCGGCTATAGTTATGGAGCCAGGGTTGACCGCGCCAGTGAAATCAAGCATGGCAAGTCATCGCTCATCCACCATGATGGCAAGAGCCTCTTTACCGGACTCCCTAATCCCTTCCCTGCCATCCGCTATCATTCCCTGGTGGTAATGCCTGACGATTTGCCTGATTGCCTTGAGGTTAGTGCCTGGACATCAGATGGTATAATTATGGGACTGCGCCACCGTCAGTTTCCGGTAGAAGGGGTTCAGTTTCACCCCGAGTCCATCATGACCGAGGTGGGGAAAGACTTACTCAAAAATTTCCTAAAATTGTCTTATACGAAAAGCAATAGCTCGGAGGTGAGGAAATGACGCCTAGCGAATGGGTTCAAATCGTTTTAATGGGGTTGCTTGTTGTAATCACTGGTATCTATGCTTGGCGAACTTTCGCCATAAGTAATGCCACTAAGAAGCAGGCAGACGCCAGCGTGAAAATGGCAAGGGAAACGAAAGAGCAAAGATACTCTGAATCCTTACCTCTGTTAGTACCCGATATAACTCGCAGGGGTGTCATTGAACAAAATCTTGAGCCTAACGAGGTTTACTATCAAACATTACAAACTGGAGTAGGAATAGAAGTTATATGGCACAATCTAGGTAAGGGCGTAGCTATTAACTCACGATTCTCCTTCTGGTCCGCACCTCTGGACAGTCCCCCTGGTAAAGTACTCTATTTTCCTCCTTCTAAGTCGACGTTCTTAGAGATTGGGGGACGGAAGGATATTACGATTGATAAGACGTGGGTTGGACAATTGTGTGGCATACCCGAGGGATACTTTCCACTGCTGGGGGCCGAATATCAGGATATCTATGAAAGGAAGATTGTCACTGTTCAGGAATTTCGCATCGACGAGCAGAATAAAAAGGCATTCTTAGGAGACCTCTACTTTAAGGTTAATGATAAACGATTAGGTGAGGAGGAATGCAAGAACCATGATTAAAGAAGCAATCCAAACACTAATATCGGGAAATTCGCTGACTATGGACGGGGCAGCCTCAGTTATGGAGGAGATAATGAGCGGCGAGGCAACCCAGGCTCAGTTTGGCGCTTTTGTTGCTGCACTGCGAATTAAAGGGGAAACAATAGATGAGATTGCCGGGCTGGCAAGCGTCATGCGGGCTAAGGCGGTTCCAGTGGTGGTAACCCCGCCGGTGGTTGATACCTGCGGTACCGGTGGTGATAACTCCTCCACTTTTAATATCTCTACTGTGGCAGCCTTTGTTGCGGCTGGTGCTGGACTTAAGGTAGCTAAGCACGGCAACCGGGCGATGAGCAGCCATTGTGGCAGTGCCGATGTCCTTGAGGCACTAGGGATAAAAATTGACCTTGGGGCTGAGGCGGTAGCTGAGTGTCTAGAGACAGTGGGTATTGGCTTTATGTTTGCTCCCATCTTCCATCCAGCGATGAAGTATGCTACTGCCCCCCGCCGTGAGATTGGAATACGCACCGTATTTAATATACTCGGACCTCTGACCAATCCCGCCCGGGCTCAATTTCAGGTAATTGGTGTGCCCAGTAAGGAACTGGGAGAGAAGATTGCCCTTGTCCTGCACCGTCTGGGCACCAAGCATGCCCTAGTGGTACACGGCGCAGACGGTATGGATGAAATCTCAATTACGGGGAGGTCACTGGTGTGGGAGGTTAATGAACATGGGGTATTGCCGCCCTTTGAGGTTTCTCCCCAGCACTTTGGCTTCGAGAGTGCCAGCTTGGCAGAAATTAAGGGTGGAACACCTCAAGAGAATGCTGAGATGTTGCGCTGCATACTGAGTGGGGAGAGAGGACCCAGGCGAGATGTAGTAGCTATGAATGCTGCCGCAGCGCTAGTCGCTGGAAACCGAGTGTCAGACCTCAAGCAGGGGGTTCACATTGTCGAGGAGGCGATTGATAGCGGCCGAGCTCTAGAAAAACTTGACGGGCTGGTCAGGCTAAGTCAAAGCCTTATTTAGACTCACGGGAAGGATATGCTGAATAGAATTATCGCTCAAAAGAGGGAAGAGGTTAAGCGGAGGAAGAAGAGCATGCCTCTATCCTCACTGGAAGAACGCATTGCTCAGCGCCAGGCTCCGCTTGATTTTGCCCGTGCCCTTGATGGCGACCGCACCCGGTTGATTGCCGAGGTAAAGCAGGCATCCCCATCACGAGGGGTTCTCTGTTCCGATTTTAACCCGGTTGAGCTGGCGAAAACCTATGCTCAAGGTGGTGCTGCTGCTATCTCAGTACTAACCGAGTCGAACTATTTTGGCGGCAGCATTGACCATCTGGCAGCCATTAGAAAAGAGGTTGAGCTTCCGCTACTGAGGAAAGATTTTATATTTGACACATATCAGGTGTATGAGTCCCGTGCCTATGACGCTGATGCCCTGCTGCTAATAGTGGCTATCCTGAGTCAGGAGCATCTTGAGGAGCTCCTCTCACTGAGCCACAGCCTTGGTCTAAGGTGTCTGGTTGAGGTTCACAGCGAAGGCGAAATAGAAAGGGCACTCCTTAGCCAGGCTGAAATTATTGGCATCAATAATCGAGACCTCAACACCTTTACCGTTGACATTAATGTAACTCGCCGATTGCTGCCTCTCATTCCACGACAACGAATTGTGGTTAGCGAGAGTGGCATCAGGAGCCGGAGTGATGTGGAAAAGCTGAAGGGGTGGGGAGTTAATGCCATACTTGTAGGTGAGGCGCTAGTTACTGCTAATGATACCTTGACCAAGATGAGAGAGCTAATACTATGACCCAGGTCAAGATTTGTGGGATTAGGGAGAAGGCTCATGCCTTAGCCGCAGTTGAAGCAGGGAGCAACTTTATTGGGCTAGTCTTTGCACCCAGTCAGCGGCAGGTAATCCCTGCTCAAGCTGTTGAGATAGTTAGTGCTGTCAAGAAACATGGTGAGGCTACAGCAGTGGTTGGGGTTTTTGTCAATATGCCAGTCGCTGAGGTAAATGGGATTGCCGATTCCTGCAATCTGGACTGGGTTCAGCTAAGTGGCGATGAGTCCTGGGAGTATTGCCACCAGATTACTAAGCCGCTAATCAAGGTAGTTCGGATAAGGCATGGGCAGCGTCCTCGGCAAATCTGTGCCGATTTGGCTACCGAAGCAAGAGAACTCTCTACCCAAAGGCATATTTACCTCCTTGACTCCCAGGTTAAAGGTAAGTATGGTGGAACAGGAATGACCTTTGACTGGAGATTGGCTCGGAAGGCAGCAGAACGGTTCCCAGTGATTATAGCTGGTGGTCTTACCCCGGAAAATGTAACTCAGGCAATCGAGATGGTGGCTCCGTGGGGGGTGGATGTATCCTCAGGTGTGGAAACAGGAGGAGTTAAGGATATAGCTAAAATCAGGACTTTCATTGAAGAGGTAAGGAGGGCTGATGACAACAAAAGATAGGCAGTTACCCGACTCACATGGCTACTTCGGGCAGTTTGGTGGCAAGTTTGTGCCTGAGACACTAATGTCAGCCCTTAATGAGCTAGAATTAGCTTACGCTGAAGCCCGTGCTGATTCAGGTTTCCAGCAGCAATTTCACCAGTTGTGCCGAGACTATATCGGTCGCCCTACGCCCCTATATCCTGCTCAACAGCTCTCATCGAAAATAGGTGGAGCTAATATCCTGTTGAAGCGTGAAGACCTGGCTCATACTGGGGCTCACAAGATTAATAATGCCTTAGGACAGGGGTTACTGGCCAAGCGCATGGGCAGAACACGAATTATTGCTGAGACTGGTGCCGGCCAACACGGGGTAGCCGTGGCTACCGTGTGTGCCATGCTGGGTCTCGAATGCATCATATATATGGGAGAGGAAGATATTAAACGCCAGTCACCTAACGTTCTCCGAATTAAACTACTAGGTGCTGAGGTACGTCCCGTATCCTCGGGCAGTCGCACCCTGAAAGATGCCATCAACGAAACTATCCGTGACTGGGTAACCAATGTCCATAATACCTATTACCTTCTTGGTTCGGTCGTGGGTCCACACCCCTATCCAATGATTGTGCGCGACTTTCAATCAATAATTGGGCAGGAAACAAAGGAGCAGGTCATGGCTATGTACCATCGCTTGCCTGATTACCTGGTTGCCTGTGTGGGCGGCGGCAGCAATGCTATAGGTCTGTTTCACCCCTTCTTTAACGAAAAAGGTGTCAAATTCATTGGTGTCGAAGCAGCCGGGCAAGGTCTGGAGACCAATCACCACGCAGCATCACTACGAGAAGGCAAGGTTGGTGTATTACACGGAACTAAGTCACATCTGCTACAAGATAAGCATGGTCAGGTGATGGAAACCCATAGCATTGCCCCAGGGCTAGACTATCCCGGGGTAGGACCCGAGCATAGCTACTACAAAGATATAGGTCGTGCCACATATGTAGCTGTCACTGATGCCCAGGCACTGGAGGGCTTCAATCTCCTGTGCGATACCGAGGGTATACTCCCGGCGCTCGAACCAGCCCATGCCATCTACTATGCTGCCAAATTATCAGCCGATTTGCCGCAGAATCAACTTATAGTTATCAATCTTTCCGGTCGCGGTGATAAGGACTTAGACATTGCTCGTCAAGCATTAGGGATAGAGTTATGAGCCGTATTACATCTGTATTTAGCACCCCGGGTTATAAAGCGCTGATTGCCTATCTTACCGTGGGCTACCCCGATATAGAAACAACACTTGGGGTAGCGTCCATTCTATCAAATAACGGGTGTGATATCATTGAGTTGGGTATTCCCTTCTCAGACCCCCTAGCTGATGGCGCTACCATCCAAAAGGCAAGCTATCAGGCACTTCAGCAGGGTATCACTCCACAGGTATGCTTAGAGGTAGCCTTAGGTTTACACCAAAGGATTTCTACCCCTCTAGTATTTATGAGCTACTATAACCCTATACTCAGTTTTGGACTTGAGGACTTTTGCCAGGCTTCGGCTAAGGCAGGAATCAGCGGGTTAATAATCCCCGACTTACCACCAGAGGAAGGGGCAGAGTTGGAAGCCATAACCCAGAAACACAACCTTGACCTTATATATCTCCTAGCTCCCACCAGCACTGATAAACGCATCTCCATAGTAGCCAAAAGGTCTCAAGGGTTTATTTATCTGGTTTCCCTCACCGGTGTTACCGGAGCCAGAGAGGCCTTACCCTCGGAGTTAGAGGACTTCGTCAAACGAGTCAGGCAAAAGTCCCAGCAACCTCTCTGCGTCGGCTTTGGAGTATCTACTCCAGAGCAGGCAAGGCGAGTAGCCAGGGTAGCTGATGGCGTCATTGTGGGTAGCCGTCTTATTCAATTGATTGAAGAGGATGCCACTCTCTCGTCACTCAAAGCCTTTATTTTAAGCTTACGAGAGGCTTTGAGTTGACTTAACTAAAGTAATAAACGGAGATTAGGAGGGGGAAACATGCTTTAGATATCTCTACCTTGCGTTAGCTTACAAACTAAAGATATAAGGAGGACAAAGTGGAGAGAACAAAGTTTATCCTAGATGAAAAAGAGATGCCAACTCACTGGTATAACATTTTGCCCGATTTACCCGAGCCCCTGCCACCAGTCTTACATCCAGGTACTGGCCAGCCAGTAACTCCTGATGATTTAGCGCCTCTATTTCCTATGGCGCTTATTATGCAGGAGTTCAGTCCTGAGCGCCACATTGAAATCCCCGAAGAGGTTCAAGCTATTTACCATACCTGGAGACCCACAGTTTTACATCGGGCGCATCGGTTGGAGAAGGCTCTGGATACGCCAGCCAAGATTTTCTATAAATACGAAGGGACAAGCCAGGCGGGGAGCCACAAGCCCAATACTGCGGTAGCTCAGGCATACTACAATAAGCAAGAGGGCACCAAGCGCATAGCTACTGAGACCGGCGCCGGGCAATGGGGCAGTGCCTTATCCATGGGCTGTATGTTCTTTGACATCGAGTTGAAGGTCTACATGGTTAAGATTAGTTATGAACAGAAGCCTTACCGCCGCATCCTGATGGAGACCTGGGGAGCTCAGGTTGTACCCAGTCCCAGCCGGGATACCAAAGCAGGGCGTGACGTCCTGGCAAGAGACCCCGAGTGTACGGGCAGTCTAGGTATCGCCATCAGTGAGGCGATAGAGGATGCTGCCACCCGTGATGATACTCATTATTCAATAGGTAGTTGCCTTAACCACGTCCTGCTTCATCAAACTATCATTGGCGAGGAAACAAGGAAACAAATGGAGATGGCTGGTGCTTACCCCGATATTATTATCGGCTGTGTCGGCGGCGGCTCAAACTTTGCCGGGCAATTCCTGCCCTGGCTCAGGGATAAGATTAGCGGAGCCAAACCAAACCTGCACATCGTCTGTGTTGAACCTCAAGCTGCTCCTACCCTGACCAAGGGGCCATATGCCTATGATTTCGGTGATGAGGCTGGTCTTACCCCATTGCTAAAAATGTACACCCTGGGTCATACCTTTGTACCACCACCGGTCCACGCCGGAGGATTGCGCTACCACGGAATGTCACCCATCGTCAGCCACCTCTACAGGCTGGGCCTGGTCGAGGCCAGAGCTGAGTACCAGATTCCATGCTTCGAAGCTGGGGTGAGGTTTGCCCGGACCGAGGGCATTATTACTGCCCCAGAGCCGTGCCATGACCTCAAGGTAGCGATTGACGAAGCCCTTAAGTGCAAAGAGTCGGGTAAATCAAAGACTATTCTGATAGCCCACAGCGGACACGGGCATTTTGACTTAGGTGCCTATGATGAGTATCTTTCGGGTAGGATGCAGGATTACGAGTACCCTGAGGAGAAGGTAAAGGAGGCGCTAGCTCAACTGCCCAAGGTACCCACGGCGTAAGTCTACATTACAGAATAAGGGGCTGGGGTCATATCCAGCCCCTTATCGTTAGGTTGTTTAACAGCAATAGGTTACTGGAGAAGGTTAATAGATAATCTCTTTCTTGCCCTGATTTTTGCCCCTGTGCTATACTGAAAGGGGCAATGAAAAGGGTAAACATAAAATATTTAGTAATTTCTCTTATCATAATTGTATCCCTTCTTCCAGGGATTAGCTGTCAGCTACTGCCCGATATAGGCACTTCACCACCAACTACGCCTCCTACCACAACCACAACTGCCCCTAGCGACCCTAACTGGACGTTACCTCCAGCAGAAGAGCAAAACTCACCGTTACCTGATTTTATCTCTGTCGTAGCTGAGATTAAGCCATCAGTAGTAGCTATCCACGTTGAGGTTCTCACTTATGACATTTTCAATCGGCCGTTCACTCAAGAAGGGGCAGGCTCGGGCTGGATTATAGATGAAGTGGGATACGTAGTGACCAACAATCATGTAGTAGAAGGGTCTCAGAGTATCATTGTAACCCTGGATGACGGCAGAACCTTTCCGGCCGTTATAGTGGGTACCGACCCACTTGCCGATATAGCTGTAATTAAAATAGATGCTGAAAACCTGGTGGCAGCTGACATAGGGGTTTCCTTTGAATTGAAAGTCGGCGAATGGGTGTTGGCTGTTGGCAACTCCTTGAATTTAGGAGTAACTCCTTCAGAAGGAATAGTCAGGAGCTTGGACGTTTCTCTACCAGTATCAGCAGGACAAACGCTATATGGTCTTATCGGAACCAGTGCTCCCATCAACCCAGGCAACAGTGGTGGTCCATTAGTAAATATGCGAGGAGAAGTAGTTGGTATCACTACTATCAAGATTGCTGCAGCCGGTGTAGAGGCTATGGGTTGGGCTATCAGTAGTGAGACAGCTATGCCGATTATTGAGGATTTAATCCAAACGGGGTATGTGGTTCGCTCCTGGCTTGGGGTAACGCTTTACACCGTAGACCAATATGTGATACTCAGATATAGCCTGTTAGTAGATGAGGGGGCACTCGTCACCGAAGTAGCCCCAGGCAGTCCGGCTGATAAAGCCGGGATTAAGAAAGGTGATGTTATTGTCGGCATGGACGACGAAGAAATAGCCACTGCACAAGATTTAATACAAGCGATACACTCAAGCGAAATCGGACAACAGGTGGAAATAGCCTTCTGGCGAGGTGATACCAAAATTACTACTCAAGCTATCCTTGCTGAAAGCCCACCACCCTAAGTCAGCCTAGTCTTTCCACCCCCAGTAATATATCGTAGCCACTCAATTTGTAGCTCTCGGTAAAGAGACCTTCTTTGGGAACTCCTTCAATAAGCTGCCTGGATAGTGTTTCTTGCTTAATATAGTCAGCAAAATCCTCCATTACCTGTCTCATATGAGCCTC
>SDBU01010249.1_pt1 | contig 10414 bp, 27 predicted proteins | sample 2277071 | NCBI WGS metagenome assembly SDBU01 (sample SAMN10397929, study PRJNA504765) | marine sediment metagenome | isolation source: marine sediment core GS08_GC12, 126 cmbsf | place: Arctic Ocean: Gakkel Ridge, Loki's castle | collected 2008
CAGGAGTTCGGCAATAAGTTTGATTTATGGATTGACCGCTTCAAGGAGTACGATTTGGCTGATTTTCGTGTGGCGATAGAGGACATTATACGTACCAGGGAGAGATTCCCAGGACTAGCCACGATGTATAAGGCACTAAACGATTGCCACGCTATCACAGGTGAGAGAAGTAAGCCGGTAAAGCCGTTTGTATTTTACAAGGATAGTAAGAATTGCAGTTATACCTTGTGGAGTAAAACCGGTATAGATGATGACCCGCCAGAAATATCATATAATGAAGCAGGCGAGGAATGTATAAGAGAGGGGGCAAGGAGCTAAGATGAACTACAAACAAGCAAAACTAGCACAGCCTCACGCACCAGGAGTTATAAAGGTGCTGGAGGGGTTGGAGTGGGTATGTAAGATATGTAAGCACATTAGCCCCGAAGGTGATATGGATGATTATTCAAGAAAATTTATGGTAGCCTCATCTGGACTAAGCGTCTGTAGAAGATGTGGTGGCAAGGGCAAAGTCCACTACACCTGGGATCCACAGGTGGGGGAGTGGTGTGTATGGGAAGATGAAGTTAGGCTTATTGAGAATGTTAGTCAAGGTAATGTCTGGTGTGTGTATAACGAATTAGCAGTGTCTACTTGGGAAGAAGCTAATAAAGTTACCCCCATCCTCGAATGTGAAGAGATTGAGAGGGTGCTGGAGAGGGCGGGGTATAAGCTATACCTTACTAATATGGATGGCTCCTTCAAATGTCGTATCTATAAGGGAGATGAGGAGTTAGTTCTAGAGCAACGTAAGACTCGCCTAATCTCAGTTTATGAAGCTGTGAAGAAGTTGGGGAAGGAGATAAAGAATGAGTGAATCCATTTTCTTCATATGTATCGCTGCTGTGATAATCACATTCCTTATTGGTGGTTATCTTCACGACAAAAATGTTAAATAAGGAGTTAAAATGAACTACAAACAAGCATTAATAGCATCAAAGAATAATCCAGCAAAAGTTATAAAGGTGCTGGAGAGGTTGGATGTGGAGTGTCCTAGATGCACAGGTAAGAAGTATATTGTAGTAAATGGGAAAACTTATCCTGCTCCGAGTCATATGATTGGGGGCTATAAACTCCCTAGAGAACCGAAAGTGTGGGGAAGGCTAGGCAACTTAGAAAAAGAAAAATGCCCTACCTGCAAAGGCACAGGCAAAATCCCCTACTCCCATACTCCACAGGTGGGGGAGTGGGTAATTTACGAAGATAAGGTATATTTGATTTATCAAGTAGGAGAAGAATATGCTCCGTCAGTCAAGGCAAATAAAATTAGTATTGCCGACTTGAATGGCTATCTTAGCACTTCAAAGGAATTCCTTTCCCCCATCCTCGAATGGGAAGAGATTGAGAGGGTAGTAAAACAAGCTGGCTACAGGATTGACATATGCCCTGGTTACGAGTGCACAATTATTGGTGGAGGTTCTAAATGCTTGGCTAAAACTCTTGCCAAAGACCGTCTGACCGTAGTTTATAAAGCTGTGATAGCGTTGGGGAAGGAGATATAATGGACTCATTCATAGCAACCAAAAATGGCAGAAAAATAGTGGTAAGCCTGGACGACAAAGCGATAATTGAACGCTATCCTAATAGAAAAAACGCCCTAGCCAGATTTACCGCCAGAAAGGATGAGCTGAAGAAGCAGGGCTACCGGATCCAGCACGTCGGGGTTGAGACTATTGAGGGCAGGCGGATTGAGAAGAGCGAGCCAGTCCAGCGGCAGAGGAAGATCAGGATGATGGGGAGGTGGGTAGATGAGTGAAATGGAAAAAGAGTAAATGAAAAAATGGCAGAAGAAGCGACTATCTGACCGCAAGGCTCAAGAAATATACTGGAAGGAGCATAAGGATTGCGAGATCTGCCTGTTCGAGGGGAGAGGGAAGGTACCAGCCTGGGAGGTACACGAAATCCTATACAGATCAGCTGGAGGGAAGTGTGAACCTGATAACGAAATCTCGACCTGCAGGCCGGATCATCAACGGACACATTTCCTAGTGGAGCCTTATCTGTATCGGGAAGAGTTGTATAAGATGAAGGGAGGAAAGTAGGGATGGGAAGGGTAGGTTTTGAGGCTTTAGTCTCTAAAATGGCTACTGACGAAATGAAATACCGGGTTGCCTGCCATTTCCGCTATCGACTCAATTATCCCTTAGTAACCTGTGAATGCGGTATTGGATCATTCAACTATGCAGATGTTCTAGCTATTAAGAAAGGGATAGTCTCTGAAGTAGAGATAAAACAAAATAGAGCAGAGATATTCCAAGACCTAAAAAAGAAGGATACCAAGCACAATATGTACCTCAAATGGAGTGATGCAGAGGTAGATGGTAGTAATACTAGTTGGTGTGGACATACAAGACCGAATAAGTTCTACTTCGCTATTCCCTGGATCAATTCCGATGGGAGTGACGAAAAACTGCGAACAATTATAGAGACTATTCCCAAACCTTATGGACTAGTTACTATCTCTATGCATCATTATATGTGGGGTATTTGTGCTGTTGTTAAGAGATCAGGATACCTCACCAAAGACCAAAGTCAGATTCCCTTCATAAGAAAGACTCTAATGAAACGACTCACTAATGAGAATCTTCATTTTAGACAAAGCAAATTGAAAGAGAGATAATTAGCTTGACAAACTTGCCAAAAAAGATAGAATAGGAGAGAAGGATGGGTGAAAGTTGGGAGAAGTTTGAATGTGTCATGCCTCATAGTGCTCGAGTGCTCCTGGAAGACGAGCTTGACAGGATAAAATTGCTGGCCGATATTGACCCAGAGGAGAGGCTGAGCCAGGAGGTTAGGGACGGTTTGGCACTTGAGTTGATTGTGGCAAATTCTAGGGATATCGGTGACGAGGAGGTAAGTTGAAGGTCGTGTTTGAAGCGTTAATTAAGGAGCTTAAACTGAGAAGTTTGGTATCACTTGACAAGGAAGCTGAGCTAAAAATAAGGTTCAATGCTGAAGATGATGAGCTGATAAATAAGATAAATAAGCTACATAAGGCAGACGAAGAGGTAGAGATTACCATTAAGGAGCAACTTCCGAATGGATAGATGGCAAGGAATCTATATAGACACAATCCAAATGGAGCTTATCAGTATTTTCTATAGCCAGGATGACGAAGGCTATATTGCTTGTCTGGTAAGAATGCCTACACTGTCAGCCTTCGGAAAGAGTCCTAACGAAGTTATGGCAGAAATGGCAACAGCAATAGACTTGGCAAGGGAGGAAAGAAATGGCAGCAGACTGTGACTTTATTGGGAAACATAATATCTGTATCCACCCGGTGCTGAAAGGGCGCAAGGGAAGAAAATGTGTCTATGTTAAAATGGGCGTTAGTGAGGAGTGGCGGTGTTTTTTCAGGTTGCCGAGAAAGAAAGGGGAGGAAGATGGATAAGATAGATAAGATAGTTAAGACGGATAGAAGTATCGGTGGGTGGAACGCCAGGTTAAGCAATATGGAATATAAGATTGATGAGATTGTAGAAGGATATAATGAGATAAGAGAAAACTGGAAAGAATTACATGATAAAGTTAGCGAGCTTATAGAGGAACATAATAAGTTATATAAGATGATAAATGATAACACTAGGGGAAAATCAAGCAAACACAGTAAATAAGATGATAGACCTTGACAAGTTAAAAAATGTTGCTATAATAAAGGCGTACCAAAATAAAAGACAGGAGAAAAGGCAATGATAGTAAACAAGGCTGAATATAGTGAGGACAAATTAAGAAGGAGTAGAGTCATTGGGCGGAAGGGGCTGTGGATTGCGAGACGTTGGTTTAGTTATAAGACAGGATTTGGTTCTAATTCATCAGGATATGAAAGGACTTACATAACGGCTGAATCAGCACTGGAAGAAGAAAGCAAATGGCTTGAGGATATAAAGTGAACCAACGTAAAGCACATATTGAAGCATTGTTTATTAGTTCAACCTTGATTGATAGAGTTACCGATCAGGATAGTGACCAATTTGACAAAGAAATTCTTGACGCAATGAAAAATATTGCTAGTTCATTATTCGAAAGAGCAGAGAAACTTAAGTATAAATAAAAGACAGGAGGAGAAGATGACAAGAGACCAATGGGTAAGAGAGAAGGCAGAAAAGAGTCTTGGGTGTGCTAGTTTGACTCCGGAACTTGGAAAGGGGTGGACAATGAAGGAGTACAGGAGATTCATTGAGGGCAAGCGAGTTGCTTTCTGGGGGTTATTAAAAAACCCAGCTTTGCCTTCTACGGAATTTCCACTTCCTTGGGACAAAAGAGGAATCAATGAAGTGCTGGGAATGCAAGAAAAAAACAGGAACGGCAAGAAGAGTAAACTACACAGATGGGGAGAATGAGAAAACAAGAGATGTATGCCTGGAGTGTGAGAGAGGTTTAAGTTATAATCCTTGCCATTTCGTTGAAGTGGAAAGAATAACTAGGGGTCAGTTTAAGTGAAAGGGGAAAAGATGGTTAAAGATACAAAGACTAAAACAGCTACCGAAGTGCAAATGGAAGCGGAAGGCAAAATGCGGAGAGAATATGAGGAGTGGATAGTAAATGACGATAAAGCATTTAGGTCTATGGTATTAGCTAAACTGGATTCAATAGAACAAAGACTTAATAATCTATCAAATGGTTATCCAGGCGGGGGATTATTTTCAAGTTATAGAAGGCATTAGAGATTAGGCTAGATAGAATGGCAAAGAAGATAAAAAAAAAGAGAAGAAATCTAAGACAAGAACTAGCTAGAAAGAAGTATTTAGACCCAGAGAGTGATACCTTCCTAAATAAAAGTCAGACATTGCAAAAAATAGGATATAGCGAGAAGGTTGCGGAACATGACGGTTGGAAAATACTGGAAACGAGTAGTATCACTGACTCAGAGCTCTCCAAACTCGACCCATTAATCCGTCAATTCCCCCAATTAGTTGAGAATTTACAGAAGAAACTCGACATCATCGGCAAAAGTAAGAACATAACCGCCAAAGACTACACTGCAATGCTAAAACATACCGAACTAATAGCCAAGTGTGCCGGTATCATCAAGCAATCCGTTGAGCACAAGACAATGAACATTAATATAGATATACCTTTAAGTAAGTGTCCTAATTGTGGGCACGTTATGGACATAATGAAGGAGGGATAAGTATGTATCAACATTGCCTAAGTGAGGGCCCTGAAGCATTACGGAAACTAATGGAAATACAAAGAAGAAAAGACGAAGATAAAGATGGTGAGGAAGAAAGAACGGGATGGAGGGTGTGGTGTGGTTTGTTTCGCGGGGATAGCGATATTATGAAGGATTAGGCAGGGTGTTATGTCAAAGTGCCTGGAATGTGGGTTAAATGAAGCGAGAAAGGGGGAATATTATGTCTAAAGTAAGCAGAAGGATAGAAGTTTTGGAGAGCCAAGGAGAGCAAGATTTAAAAAGGATTCGGGAGGTGGAGGAGAAATTAGAGATCAAAACAAGAGTAAAATATGGTGACTGGTATCCTTTTATGGTTGGTAGTGGGAGGAGTGAAGTGGAAGTAGTTGATGTAGTGAAGAGTATATTGAGTCATCTACAGTTAGAGATAGCTCATAAAAAACCGGTTGTTACTACAGAGACTATGGTCAAATTGGTGCCAATTAAGAAGAAAATGGCCAAAAAAAGGAAAACTAGCCTAAATTTGAAACCCTGATGAACACTCACTAATATGCGGGTGCTCCACAGGGTGGATAAGAATTATAGGAGGAGTAAGAATGGAAACAATAGGAGGAGAAATAATTGATACCTCTAAAATAGATTTAGCCCCAGAATGTAGTTATGGTATGGCATTTCATAAGGATGATAAGCAGATAGGTAGGTTGTACTGGGATGACGGAGTAATGAGATTCGAGGGGAAAACTCATCAATCGGCTCAAGTGTTCTTTGATTGGTTGCTTGATAACCTGGTAAATCCGTATATTAAGGCTAAATTAGCAAAAAGTGGAACACTGATGGATAAAGGACAAAATGCTAGTCGGTAACGGGGTGGATAAGAATGGAAAGATTGAAAGATAAGCTGATAAAGATAGATGAGTTGAACGAGAGGAACGAGAGGAACGAGGAGGATAGAAAACCATATCAGCAAGCATAGGGAGTACGCGGAGGGGGGGGACCCGTGCCAAATCTTAGCGGTGAGAATATAATAGACCTCACTCACACTATATTCTAATTTTTCAAAACTCGGAGCCAATATGAAACTAATAAAAAAATTATTTATCAAACTATTCCGTAGAAAAAGGGAAAAGTATTTTGCCTTCTATAAAGAGCTTCATCGTCATCAACTCCTAGAAGCACTTCAAATAACGTTAGACCCAGATATACATATTAACCCACAATCCAAGAAAGAACTGCTTGAATTAGTCTGCAAGGAATTTGGTGTAGAAATAGGAGATATTTTGAAATGATAAAACTCCAAATAGTTGATGAGATGGTCAGAATGTATGAGGAGGACAATAGGTCATTCCTCTATATAGCTAATTACCTTATGGTTGATGTTAAGACAGTTGGGACGTACCTGCACAAAAGGGGGGTTGCTATCAGACCTGCTAAAGGAGGAAGAAGGAAAAATGGACAAAAAAATAGCTCAACTTAACGGAATCCCTGTATTTGTCGTTGTTATTCGCAGGGAACGCTTCTGCTGGACAATAGTTAATGTGCTCAATTAAAGAGAAATTAGCCGAAGAAATCCTAATAGCTCTTGACACAATCCTAGAAGTAGGCTACGGTAGAATTGAAATAATTATTGACAAAGAAAGAGAAGTATTTGATGTTATCCCTTCTCCCAGGATAAGAATCACTTGACAAATTAGATTTAATCGCTATACTTATAATTGCTCTGTGGCGATCTGGCGTCAGGTAAGGTTGGGCAGTTAAACAGAGTTTCCCTTGTTGGTATGGTAACACAAGAGGAGCCCTCCCCCCAGGAAGTTGTAGAGGACACATACCGCAAAATGGTGATGGGAATAAGGTGCAGGGTGGGTGAATCCTGCCGGAGCAGATTGACAACTAAATAACGAGACCTACTCAAAATTTGAGCGGTCAATTTTACTTACTGGTGCAAAAGCCGGTGGGCAAAGTTGACCGCTTTTTTAATTGGAGAAATGTGGGTTACACGATTGAAGAATTTAGACAAAAAGCACTAGACTCGCTATATTTTTTTGACAGGTATGTCCTGGGATTCAATTCAGCAACGCATCCTGATAAACGAGGAATGGAAGAAAAGCCTCATAGGGAGATGTGCGATTTTGTCCAAGATTGGTCTAGCGGTAAAAAGAAAAAATTAGTATGCGTCCCACGTAAGTCACTTAAAACAAGTTGCATTACGGTGGGATATTCGCTCTTTGAATTAGCACACGATTCGTCTATGACTATTCTCATTGACTCTGTAGAAAGGGCAATAGCAGCTACTTTCTTAGAACAGATAAGAAGTATTACCGAGACTAACGAAACCTTTCGGGGCACATTTGGCGATTGGGTTAATAATAGAGGATGGGGCTCACATGAAATCACCATAAAAGATAAACCTTCCTCCATGATAAAAGAGCCCTCTGTCGGAACTGCTGGCGTGGATTCTTCTAAGGTGGCGTTTCATCCAAAATTAATGATACCGGATGACCTAGTTAATAGAGACACTGTAAAGACACCTCAAGCACTTATGAAAACAATCAGGCATTATCTTGACCTTACCCCGATGCTTGGTGAAGATGGCCGAATGGTAATGCCCTGCACACGCTGGGACATGGATGACCTGGTTGCTTATATCCTAGAAAATGAGCCAGACGAATGGGATATATTCATTCGTAGTTCAATAAAGGATGACGGGACTCCTTATTATCCGGAGATGCTTTCGCTAAAGTGGATAAAAGACGAACTGGACAAAGACCCTTACTTTGCTTCTTGTCAATACTTGAACGATCCTTGTAACCCTTCTGCCACGATGTTAAACAAGGATGACATCGAATGGTATGAGGATAATAGAGAACTACCTGAGCAGCGCACTAATTATATGACCGTTGACCCTGCTGGTCACGGTGGGTCAGTCGGTGACAGTACCGCTATTGTCTATGCTGGTGTGGATAGAACACAGAATATCTATCTATATGAGCCAGATTATGACCGGTTTGATTTAGACCAGATCATCAGTGCAATATTTACTAAGTATCTGTCATTAAAAATAAGAAAGGTTGGCATAGAAGAGAATTATTACCGCGGTGCTCTTGCTTCTGGAGTTGAGAGAAGAGGCCGCGAGTGGGGAACGAAGCCAAGGATAGAACCATTAAAGCACTATGGGCGAACAGAACGCAAAGAAGATAGAATCAGCGCTCTCAAGCCCTGGTTCGCAGATGGCAAGATATTTCTCAAGGGAAAGAAGATAAGCATTGATGGCAAAGAGCAGTGGATACCAGTGGGAAAGAATATGAAAAAAATGTATACACAGATTATATCTTATCCCAGGGCCAAAATGTCTGACGATTTGATAGACGGATTAGCAATGATGCTAGAAATAATTCAACCGTCTGGCGGACTTGACCCGCTTGCTGTAAGAGTAGCTAGACCAGTAGATAAAGCATTTGGGTATTAAATGATAAAGAAAAAAATTGATAAATTTCAAAGGGAAATAGAAAAAGTATATGAGGGTTGTCCTACGGGATGTGGTGGTAGTTTTGACGAGATACTCTGTTTTGAATTTCATGACCAACCTCACAATCCCAGAATGAGATGGAAGAGTTTTAATAATGGATACAGCACTGGTTTAACATTCAAGGAACTCGCTAAAAAGTGGGATATTAGTGTTGGATTCTTGGGTGAGATAATAGCAGACCATTGTAAGAAACTAGGGGGGTAACATTGTGGCAAAGAAAAAAGTTAGCAATAAAAAAGTATCAAAAAAGAAAGAAAGTGATGTAGTGCAGGGGATAGCATCTTTATCTGTTAGTTTGCAAAAAGCTAAAAATGGGTTTGTAGTAAGGTCTTGGGGCGAGAAAATGGGTCGAGAGATAATATATATAGCAAAAACGAAACAAGAAGCTAAGGGCTATATTGATAAAATAATGAAAGTGTAGGAGTAATATTATGCCAAGTCATTATTATCATAAAAAGAAAAAAATGGGTAAGGAAAAGAAAGTGAAGAAGAAAGGGAGGAAATAATGGAATTATCACAAGAAATAATGAGAAGAGTAAGACAACACCAGTTATATCAAGCTGCATTACTCATTAAGGATATGCGAGAATGGAGGGAGAAGTTAAAACCTGGAAAAATATATCTGGCAAGGGGAAAGAAATAATGCTCACTAAAAAAGCAGAAGTAAAAATTGAGTTTAACGATTTATCTTCAGAAATCAATAAACGCAAAAAGGGAACATCGAAGTGGCATCATAAGAGGAGGAAATAATAAATGAGTCTTGAATGGGAATGTACTTTTTGTCTTGGAAGGGGTTATAATCCCGAAACAATAGGAGACGCAGTTTGTGGAACTTGTGCTAGTGGTGGTAATATGAATGAGCCTATGTGGGAATGGATAAATGTGCGATGTAAAAAATGTAGGGGTACTGGTAAATTGCCTTACAGAAAAGAAAATAAAGTATTATGGAAAAGAAATGACCGATAAAGAACGAAGACAAGCCAACGAAGTGGTAGAAAAGTGGAAATTAGCCAGAGATAAAAAAGAAGAGGATAATTTTACCACTTCAGTTGATAAGTGGGAAGATTACTACGCTGGCGAATCAGATGAGTTGAAAGAACGAACCAAGAGAGGTTTATCAGCAATTATGCCTCCCTGGGCACAGGCAGGAGTAGATTATGTTCTGGCAAAAGAGATAGCAGTTATCTTTGGTCAAAAGCCTTACTGGACAGTCGGTGCAACGCAAAAGAGATGGGAAGAAGCTGCCAAGTTAATGGAGCAGTTACTGAGTTGGCAATTAGATACACCTAAAATGTTTCTTAATGCAGTAGAGTGGATTCAGCATAAACTTATATATGGCACATCAATTAGAAAGCCCTGCTGGGACAGGGAGAACGATCAAGCTAAAATAGAACAAATCAATATTAAAAACTTTTATCCATCACCAGACGGTGGTTATTCTATATACACTGTCCCCTGGGTTGTCCAACGGGCACTTAGAACAAAAGAGTATATTACGGCTATGGGTAAAGCGTGGAAATATTCGAACAAACCCACCTACAAAAATACAAAAGAATTGCTAGCTATGCCTGGAGGAGAACATATAGAGGAACACGTGGAAGAATCAGAAGGCAGTATCCGGACAGTAGAGGAAAAAGGAAATTTATACGAACTATTAGAAGATTGGTATCGTAGAGATGGTGAGGTTAGGGTTCGCACAGTAGGCTCGAGGAAGATACTCC